>Ga0209671_1008202_pt1 | contig 10917 bp, 9 predicted proteins | sample WorMetHERISLAND2_2_FD_187401 | JGI IMG/M metagenome (GOLD analysis project Ga0209671, IMG submission 187401) | Marine gutless worms symbiont microbial communities from Max Planck institute for Marine Microbiology, Germany - Olavius geniculatus... | ecosystem: Host-associated > Annelida >...
GACGTTACTTATCCATCACTATGAGGCTCCGAGAAAACTGTGATCTCGCGATGCAAACATTACGCAGAACACTGCGACATGCCTTCCTGCAGTGAAACACACTGAAAATCATACAATAAATAGATAAATAACAAAAATTATAAAACATGAAAGCAGCTGCACCTTTCTCAGCAGGACGAGGTTGCTTACAGAACCACCGGCACCATCATCTCGGCTAGAGGACAAAGCCGCAGCAGCTGGAGGGAACTGATGAGTATGATGAGCATCTGCTGCAGCAGCAATGGCTTCGGCTGTCACCATCTCCGCAGCCTGCATCGGTGATGATATGCTGCTACACGGCATCTCAGCCGACGGCGGCGTCGGGAACATCCGAGACAGATCTCTCGCACTCGGACCTGTGCAGACAATGTTGCACAACTTTATATTTACAGCAAACTATTAAGTGGTCGATCGATCGGGATAGACATTTGCAAACAGTGAAATACAACATAAGTTGCTTAAGCAATATTAATGTTGCAGAAATTCCTCAAATTCCTCTTCTGCCTGGTGGAACTAAGACCAGCTCTACACCATATGACCTGAAGCTAAGCTAGAGCAATAACAACAGTAGCAGCAGCGAAAATAGTAATTAGTCCACATCCTGTAGTGTTTACATGAGAAATGCTCAATGACTCTCATTTACTATGGTACGCAAAGTATCACTGTAACTCAAAAAACAGCAAGCTATACAATCTTGCCCTCTGTCCTCCAAAAGACAGCATTATGAGATTCATGACTGTCTGGAGGATAACAGGGAAGATTATTAGAACTGTCATCATCGATACATATGCACAATTATAATCGGCAGTTGTTTCTGTCGTTTTTTGTGTTTTATAAAGGCTAAACTTTCTATAAAGGTTAAACTTTTTGTTCTGTTATTATGCGTATGTGCAATTTTGCCTGCAAAGGCCATCCCCGAAATGACCTATATGTGTCAGGTGGGACGTTAAACCCTCCTCACTCACTCACTCACTCACTATATAATCAGTATGATAAGAAGCAATTATTTTCGCTGCCCATTAGTGCAGCAGTGATAATGTTTGAAGCATCAGTACCTTGAGAGGCATGCCTAACACTAGTGACGACCGAAGAGGATGCAGATCTAGAGGATGTGACCCCAGTGGTCTCATCACCCTGCGATTCGTGTGGCACTGAACTTGGCGGCTACACAAACAGCCAACAACAGGCTAACAGTAACAACTACAGCTCTGAGTTCTATAGAAGTTATCATCTAGCTTTCACATAGTTAACTACTAAACTTTGACACCATAACAGGATGTATATTTTGCCTACAAGCTGATTGTAGTCTGGAAAGAAAGAGAACAAGTATGCTATACTTAAAAAAAGCAGACTGTCGTCATGTTTCAAATTACTTTCATACACTGACATGGACATATGCTGTTATTACTACAGTGCATTAGCCATACTGCACATGCTCAGTGACATAACCAGCATAACTTACAGAAGACAGCAGTAAGTGGTTTCCTTTCAGCTCACCAGAGACAAACAAGTGGCATTAACTGTGAACAGTTTAAGCGGCTGCTAAAGAAATTTTTGTTCAGGTGCTGAAATTGTGGTAACTGTAAATAACTGATATAATTAGTGCCTTTTATATCTTCTTACTGATTAACTTTACATGGCCAAAATGTCACAAAACCTACCATTTAAAACGAAACAAAAAACAACAGTGACAACAATAGTAATGAAAATGTTAATTACCGAGTCTCCTGCATCAATCTCCTCATCAGTGTCAAAAATGTTCTCAAGGTCGTGAGGCGTTGGCTTGAGGTCGTTCTCATTGCGTAGACTCTGAGAGATCTTTGCTATCTGAGACTGAGTCACGTCTGCATGTGTTCAACAACATACGACAAAACCACTCGTGAAGCGTGTTACTTATTACACACTGCTACGGTTCTCAAACTTTCATTATAACAGTGCGATATGATCTCACAAAGATCATGCGCCAAATGGTCTGAACACTCTCAATCAAATGCAAGAATTCTACCAGAAAATAACGATACATTATTTAATAACAATATTGCATCACGGAAACGCATGCAATAGAACTTAATGCTAAATGGAAGGCACAAAGTAGCAGTATGTAAAACAATTGTAAACAAATATACAGAGTGGGCCATAAAAACTGTCCCCTATATTATTCTGTTTAAAATGCTACTGCATTTGTTTATATGTTAAAATGACACACCATATAAATTGCTAGTCTGTTCTGCACATATTGATGTCAAAACCTAACGAGTATGTCAAAATGTTACTAACAAATAATAGGATAAAATCAAAGCACCCCAACAATGATGAAACACGAATGGATATACATGCTTGCGTATATGACTAAGTAAAACAGCGAAAACTTCATACAACAACAAGACAGTCAACTGAACAGCTGTTCAATGTGACCTCCGTGAACTTTAACTACAGTTTTCAATCTCGGTCGCCACTGATCAGTGGCTTTGTTGATCAGTTATTGATTGAGACTGGCCCAGCAGGTACGCACTCTGTCTTTGAGATCCTCCAAACCCACGATCAGAACTCTGTAAACATCTTGCTGCAGAGCACCCTAGACAGCATAATCGACGGGGTGTACGTCCGGACTGTTTGGCGGCCAGACAGAAGAGCTCGATGAAGTTGGATACGTTCTGCTGCAGAAACTCGACCGTTAACTTCAAAATGACGTTACACTGTTTTCCCCATCGTGTTTCCTGTAGAGGTGAGTTGCTTTCATTTATTTTACACTATTACAAAATTATTTAAAATATTTGCACGAAATTTGCACATATTACTCAGAATTGATTGTACTTCAATGTGCATTATTCACTTTAAATGTACATTACTCTTGGAAGACATAATTAGCTGAAATGTAGGGGGACAGTTTTTTATGGCCCACTCTGTACACAATACCCCATTACCACCAAAAGAGTATTATTATCTTGATAGCTCTGATCATAATTATACAGAAGATTAATTCTCAATACTATTACAACGTACCCATGGATGATGCTACATCGCCGAGACCATTGCAGCTGATCTCTCGACGTTCATCCTAAAACAGTATCATAGTTGCTGCAATAATTACTTCATATTGGTTAGTGTCACTAAACATAAACAAACCGAACAAGCATCTTTGTTTTTGTCTCAGTAATGATGATGATGATGAAGGACGAATATACTTTAGCGTGGCGTTAAGTCCTAAGACTACAAGAACACGTAACAATAAGCTTAAACAGTGAAGTCACGTAATAGTAGTCAGTGCAATGAGACGTTCTTAGTCATGGCTGTAAGACCGGGCAAAAAGTTCGGATTTCAGTCTGCTGCGGAAAACTTGCAACGACAGCGATGACTGGACTGACTCTGGCAAACTGTTCCAGACCGATGCAGCAGTTGCTGGAAAGGTGTGGTCGCCAATGGTAGAACGCACAGTGCGTGGAGTGACCAGCACTGATGTAGTCGAAGAGCTCAGTGGTCGACGTGCGCTGAGGTGTGACACGCGCTGAAGATCTAAAGCAAGGTAGCCAGGTGCAGAGCCGTGGAGGCAACAATACATTAGCACTGCCAGCCGGAACGAAATGCGTTCTGGCATTTGAAGCCAGTGTAATCTGTGCAGTAACGGCTGAATGTGGTCCTAACGACAAGCTTTGAAGATCAGCCGTGCAGCAGCGTTCTGCATAGACTGAAGCCTGTCCATGAGTTGCTTCGGAAGGCCGGCAAAAGTTACGGAGCCGTAGTCAAGCCTGGAAAACACCAGTGCCACGATGAGCGACTGCATCATGCCGTTTGACACAGATCAATGTATGCTTCATAGTTGTCAAAAGGCAGCAAAATACATCGAACATGTCTGAGTGACTTGGGTACGCATCAGGTCAGCGTCAATGAAAATACTGAGATCGCGCACGCATCTGACAGGCGACACAAGATCAGAGCCAACAACCAACGAATCGACGGGCTGAAGCGCACCACAGTACGTCTGTCTTGGATGCATTGAGATGAAGTCGATTGGAATGCATCCAATCAGTAATGGCAGCAACATAGTCAACAAGTTTCCGTAGACTGTTGGTGTCCCCGGGTCGACAGAAGCCAGCAACGCCGCTCGGAGGGCGTCAGCGTCGGCGTCAAGTTGTGCCCATGGTCGACTGGTGGTCGTTATGTATACAGGAGCTGGCCGCATCAACTGCCCCGACCATTGTAACAGTCGGTGGTCTGACAGACCGACGTCATGCTATGCATGAAAACCGAGTAGTTTCTTATTGCAAACATATACACCGTGTCGCAAACTTAGCGCAACCCCCTGCCCTACAGACAAATTAGTGTAAAATATTTTGGTGACAATTGCATTGACTTTTAGCGTTATTTGATGACTGTGTATTGTGTTTTATCATGAGTGTTCATATATCCAGCATCTGCTGCCAAACATAATAAACGAATCAATCAAGCTAAGAAAATGACCCTCAGAATCAAACAGCACCAAAAAAAACATCTTGACGTGTGACTCACCAATGTGGGACATAATGGATAAGAGGACTCTAGGCAATGCAACAAAAAATGGAAGTGCTAAGCACAGCATTCAAGGATTACATGCATAATTTATTGAAAATAATGCCCAAAATTTTGCACCAAATAACCTACAAAAATAATCCTCAAATCAAGCTACAGCCTAAATCCTTGACGACCGTTATCGTCAATAGCACACAGTATTCTCGAACCGTTCGTCCAGCGGCGAATGGTTTTCCATCGCGACTGCTGCTTCTCATTTCCCTCATCTTCAGCGAGGTGCCAATGACTCCGGGCTCAGCATCGTCAAAGAGGTAAGGGTCCTTGGCCGGGTCAGTCTGCATGGCTGACGGGCCGAGGCCGGCCGGCTGCAGAGGAGGACTGGACACGTACGGAGGACTTAGATCCGCTGACAGCCGATGACATCGACTTGTGGTCGTTGCCTCCAGTCTGACATCAACAGATATGCATCCACAGCTCAGCAATGTCAACACACAGCATTACGACAGCCCAGTGGCACTGATAGTTGTTATAGTCAGATATCAGTCTGTCTGTCTGTCTGTGTGTCCATGGACACCGCAATGCATTGGGTGCAATGCATTGGGTCGATTTGCAGCAGCAGCAGCACATCTGACTGGGTTGAGTGAGTGCTGCTGCTGCAGCAGCTGTGTGGTGGCGCGGAAATCCCAGCATCACACGGCAGGGCTTGCTGCCTCGTTTGCTGCTTTCTCTGTGTTACCAGTACCAGTGTGAGCTAAGTGAAGATGCATAGGCCTATAGCACTATATCGCGGCGCACGACCACCAGTCACGGTTTGAAAGGAGACAAAATAGGCTACTGCAAGCAGTATGAAGCCGAATGCGGCATGTATGGCGTACATGGCTTAATAGTGGCGATGACAGAATATGGACTACTGTGTCAGTTGTAGAGTGGAGTTTGAGTAGACCTACATGCAGTTTCGTAATACAGGCACAACAAGCATGAGACAGTGATCTGAAATCTATGCATATTGCTCTAGAATTTAAATGCGTACCGGGCATGAGAAAAACTGGCACAGATTGCCATGTTACTGTTGTTGTAGTGTTTGCTTTGAACAATAAACTCGCCCACAATTATTAAAGGCAGCCGAAGCAAACTTGTATAGGACAGGCAGCTGCCAGCAGTATTCGCACCAGTCATGTGCGTCCTGGCATGCTACGACTGACGACCGAGACAAGAGGCCTACGCATTCAAAACATGGGCAGTGGTCGATTATTATCTTATCAATAATGCCGCAGTCCAGTCGTCGGGCGATCATGTTTATCAGCCGGTGTCAATGTCTGTTCTTTAGTTATCCTCACTGTCAAGTTTTTTCGCTGTCTGTCTTTCTGTCTGTCCGAACGATTGTGTGATGTTTTCTGTTTTTGATTATTTCATTTATTTAAGCATTGCGACAACAGTTTTCTAAGCTATTAGCTTGTCAAAATATAAATTCAACAAAGACATTAATAAAGGAAGAAGTGCTGCCTACATGAATCATGCAATCTTATTGTTCAATGGCGAGTTAACAGACAGTCTGCCAATCACCATTTAAACAAAAACAATGTGGAAGTGAGCAAAAAGTCAAGACAAGCAGATTCACATAAAAATGACTGGAAAAGTCACTCTTTAAGTCTTATCTAGGACAACAGGGCTGCAAATAAGCATGCTGTTTCCAGCACATGGAAAAGGTTGGCTACTTCCTGTGTAGATAACTTGAAAATAGTACAGGACAAAGCAAACCTCACTAAGAAAATGCTGCTCTTTGACACGTCCTCTAAAAGAGTAAATCTGATCATATGAAATCATATACCCTGTCTCTACATGTAGCAGACAAACAAAAATCCTGTTTTGTACGGAAAATAACCCATCAGCAAAACAATTAAAAAATGAACAACATAACGAAAAACGCATGACAATAAACAGCCACTACAAAAACCAAAAGTCAGAAACCAAACCATAAACTCGAGTTAAGACAACAATTCTGCTGGATGCCATGCGTTATGGTAATGATAGATGGAGAGAGTTCTAAAAGACCCAACATCGTCAAACATCACTCACACAGAGTCTGGTGAGTAATCGTAGAACGACGTCGTGACTAATTCTTCGTCGTTTTCACCGTCGAACATCGGTGTCAGGATCGGTCGCCTTAGCTCCATCCGTGGACACCTGAGCTGTGACAGGCGGTGCTCCGTGCCACCATCACCTGCATGGATGATCCCTCCGCTGAACTTATGTTCACCAGCATTAACTGACGAGGACAGCCGGCCTCCTGCTGACCCGGCACTGGGATGATCAGCATCTGTTTGATTGCCTGAAGTCAGCAGACTGCTCAGGGTATCACGGCTCTCGAGCTTCGGTGGCGGATGCGGGCTTAACGTTGGCATCGGTGGGTCGGCGACCGGGTTGCCAGGTGGTTGCTGGGCCTGCGTGGCAGTAAGAGGCGATGGTGCAGCAGAATGGGGCGAGTCAGCAGCAGTGGTTGCGCCATGTGACTGTCCACCAGGGACACCAACCCCATGCTGTGACGACGTCTTCAGTCCACTCAGTGACGTCACGTCCACCACACTTGTCGACGGCACTGTGTCACGAGATGTAAACGTCAACCGGCGATGATATGGTGCATAGCCACGTGCATGCCGAGACACCTTCTCTGGTCGCTCGCCTGGACTTTTGCCACGTTTCCCAGATGACCCGGAAACTTGGACCTGACTTTGTTTGCCAGCCACGCCAGATGCTGGTCGTCCACGCACTGCTTTGCTTCTATTACAACAACATAACACTACAAGTTACCATAAACATAAATTATAAACAAGTACATAATACACCAATTCAAACAAGAAATTTGATGCTCACGAGACACGCGTAAGCATATAGCAGTTCCGGTTCAGTAGTTTAGCTGAAAATTGGGGTGTTCACGCAAAGTTAATATACAAATACCAAATTTTCTACCTGGATCGCATAACGATAGTTCCGCGGCGCCACCCTGTGAATGATAGACTTGTGTTGCAGCCCAAAATTGCCCAAAAATTCATAAAACCCCCTATTTTGGCGTTCAAGGTCATTCAAGGTCATTGAATTCGGCGCCAATCTAGAGCCAGTGTACGACTTCCTATTAGTGATTAATAGTAACCTAGGCCCTATCTCGCACCGTTACTGAGATGCAGCAACTTATTGGCAAAAAAATCACAAATTTTGCCCACCCCCCTCTCATTGAGCGCCCCGTTCGGGGTGACCCCCTTCGAATTTATGGAAAAGCTTTACGGTTCCTGAAACTAGAGTCTTCCAGGCAGCCGATGGCGAAGATTCGGTGATCCTAGCTTGCACCGTTTTTGACTGATCCACCATGTGACAAACGGACGGACGGACAGACAGACGGACAGAATTGCGATGGCTAAGATGCGCTCAAACTGTAGCTGCTTTCGCGTGTAAGAACTGATTGCTGACTAAATTATCTATGCAACAACGATGATACTTTACTCAAAAAATCAACTTCAGTAGCTGATGTTTGTTTAAACTGAACAAACTACAGCATAAGTATGTATCCCTCATGCAATTTCAAGAAAATCTGAGACCTATTGTCCTTGACATACTGAGCTCTGGCTTTGTGAAACCTGGTCAAGTTAACTCTGGTTGTTAAAACTGAAAATGTTACAGCATCAGTACCACATCGGTAATTAGAATATATGTTTCATAAATCAGTATTTCCAGTGTTAATACTCCCAGTCAGGCCAGGATGCCCAATCCCCTGTTACAGGCCACCCAGCCACCAGTGTCAAAGTGTCACCAGACTACTATATTTCTCAGTTTTTCCACTTCACCGAAAATGTTATGTTGAAGCAAACTATGACAGTTGAATATCTCACTTTCCGCAGAAGCACGGGTTCTTCTGCATTGGTTCACCAAAGTCCCACGTTGATGAACTGGTAGCGGAAGACTCATCACGACCTTCAGTTTCATTTATCAGATGTCGACCTCTGCCATAACATCACAACACGCATCATCACGGCATCAATCTCTTTCGGCAAACTGCAAGTGTGAGTGTAGTGTGAGTAAATGGCTAGTTAGTCTTAACAGCACAGCATTACAGCAACTTTCCAGCGACTGCTGCATCGGTCTGGAATAGTTTGCCAGAGTCAGTCAGGTCATCGCCATCGTTGCAAGTTTTCCGCAGCAGACTGAAAACTGAACTTTTTGCCCGGTCTTACAGCCACGACTAAGAACGTCTCATTGCGCTGACTACTATTACGTGACTTCACTGTTTAAACTTATTGTCACGTGTCCTTGTAGTCTTAGGACTTAATGCCACGCTAAAGTTGATTCGTCCTTCATCATCATCATCATCATCATCAATAAGACGGTAGCATGAAATGGACCAACATCGAACCTGTTCATACACAATTTAGTAGCTATAACAAAATAAGAACACTGCACAACAACAATTATTTTCCAGTGATTGATCAGCTGCTAAAAAAAAATTATGGTTACGAATGCAAAACTTCCAATGTTGAATTACATCTAAACCAAACGTGAGTGTTAGTAATTGTTGTTATTTCACTGTATGCTAAATGAAAATCAACTCAAATCCATGCATTACAATGACCGTTTTCCTTGCTAAAAGTAAGTAAGCCACTGTGTGCTTTCTTACTAAATGAAGTAACTGGGTTAATAATGTCTTACATTTGTTTTCAGATATAGAGATGGAAGAGAAAGCCGGTTGGCCAACATACCCATGCATGAAGAGGCCACTGGAGACCATGCCATCTTGCCAGACCTTGCTGATGGCTGAACGAGCAGCTCGCTTGTCACCGAAGCTACAGTCCATGCGTACAGAGCCGGCCAGCTTCGACAGAGCATTGTCGATGGGGTTTGTCATTCTAGCCGACATGCTGGTGTCGGCATCGGCAGACTGCTGCTGAAACAGACTGGCGTGGATACGACTGAGATCCGCATCCACTTCCCCACCCACCAGCACAAAGCTGCTCGGATACCGGAACCTCGTGCCCGCTGCACAAATCACCGACAGATAAATGCTCCCAGTTTTTGACAGCAAACAAATGCATATGGCAAGGAACTACTGCATGGAAATTGATGACCTTAGATGCTCTGGTGCTAAAATACTTGAAATAAAAGACGGCATTCTTTAATGCACACATGATCATAGCAATAAAGCCACCTATTTGTCAGTGAAATGCTGTAAATGCTGCAACGAAAAGCTACAGCAAAGCAAAATTGCAAATGGTTTATATAATTGCAAGTCAGCATACACCTCGATTCAGTTCCAAGTAAGTAAGTTGATATGGTTATCATAAAATGTGAAAGCGCAAATGGAACCAGCAATGTACATTTACACAGATCATTCACAAGTTATCCAGAGCACATGTAAAAGTTCCAAGAAACTGACAACAAATTCAACAGAACATACCGACAATAACTTCGACAAACAATGGAACATGAAAACCATCTTCCGAGGCACTGTCAGCCGGCGACGGAACATAGAAATAGCGCCTCCAGTCCTCCAGCAACTTTTGTGTCTTTGGATCCGAGTCGGAGTAAGCTCGGCCGGTCAGCAGACCTGTCAGACCGTATGGTGCCAGCAACACTGTAACCACACAACAACTCAATGTCACAACTCAATGTCAATCAACTAGTCGATTAACCCGTCAATCAATCATTCAATCAACTGCATATAAAGGTACCACAAGATGATACCATTTGGCAGTTTAAAAAATAAAGCAGCTAAACTTTCTGATAGATAAGGACTAATGGTCCAAATTATGAACTCTAGATGTGACGTTCTGAAAAGCCAGGTTTTTACACATTATGAGAGCTAGCATAGTGTGAGAGCTATAGCGTGTATTAGCTACAGTAATTCTGTCTGTCCGTTAGGGTGGTCCAAAAAAACAAAAGTTTTCAGAGCTTCCCCTCCACAACCCTGTTTTTGTTCTATGCCTACTTACTGTTACTTTCACCAAATTTGGTGGCAGTTGATGAATATTTACAGGTCGCTCAAGACGAGTTTTTCTTCTGCCACTTTACACATTGCGATGCATATGTGTCATTCTCAGTAACTGTCTGACTTCACGCATAAGCCAACCAAAATAGCAAAAACAATGTTCTATCAGACAGTGTGAAGATATGATGCAAATATGGAGTAAACTGGATTACGTTTAGAAGTCGCTGAAGGCTCCAAAATTTTGCTGAGGGCTCTGGTTCAGAAAATTTGTCAAAAGACCAGGGTTAAATTGGATAAAAAATAACTTATTAGTCCAAAAATGATCATCTTTTTAACTGCAAGCTAATGGTGTAAAACTGGTGATTAGAAACACCATTTATAATTAATTAGCTATTCTTTGT
>Ga0209671_1008203_pt1 | contig 10916 bp, 6 predicted proteins | sample WorMetHERISLAND2_2_FD_187401 | JGI IMG/M metagenome (GOLD analysis project Ga0209671, IMG submission 187401) | Marine gutless worms symbiont microbial communities from Max Planck institute for Marine Microbiology, Germany - Olavius geniculatus... | ecosystem: Host-associated > Annelida >...
GTCTCAAATTGTGCTTGTGGTCTCAAGTTCTGTGGTGTTAAATTTGTCTCCAAAATTTGGTCTCGGCTTTGGTCTCAAATGTTTAATCTCAAACGTAAAACTGACCTTGTGTGGCGAATTATTGGTTGCAAATTGACTATTTTATTGACTCCTCCTTTAACGCAATTGTTCAAAGTATACTTTTTAGCATTTGTTGATATGCTTCAAAGCTCTCGACAGTAAAGTCTTTTACAAAGCCGAAATGAAGATTTTATGATCTTAGCTTGCGTCTTCTTGACTCGATGCCAGAAAGGCCCTAAGTGACTGATAGATGGACAGGCAGAGACAGACAGACATCTAATCTTAGCTAAAACAGAGCTCAGTTTATCAAGTTATGCTAACATCTGGTAAAAATTGTAGCAAACTGATAGAAAAATTAAATAATCGGATTTTGCCCACAACGACTCATTCTCAATTTACGGGCTGCAGATCCATACGCAGAACTTTGTCGAATCCGTTTATGTCTGTTTGAGTAACGTAAAAAACAAAGAGAAAGACAAACCGAATCAGTTTATTTCCATTACCTATTCTTTGGGCGGAGATTATCGGTGCAATTAAAAACGACTTGGGCCTAAGAAACGTTAGTAAGCTGTGAATTTATTGAAATAATTTACTAATAAACGTTATCTGTTTTACCTTCTAAATAATTGAAGAATTCTAAGCATCTTTCATAGTCAGTCAACGTCCAAATGAGTCTCTCGACACGGAAGTAGGCACCAGCGGCTAAGAGGAAAGTGAAGAGTGACTCGACAATGTATATGAGTTCTTCACTTGACCACTGATGACGTAGATTCACGACTGCTGACAACGACATGCAGATGAAGATGAGAGCAATGCTGTTGGTTCGCTCCAGCACAACCAGTCTCGTCTCTGAGCCCAGCCGACCTAAGATCTCGTTGATCCCCTCAGCTCCCCTTTGTATCTGATCTCGATCACCGGCAGAAAGTAAAACACGCGACTGTGACACAATTTGAATTTCATATTCAATGAGGCCTTTTGGTTCAACCGACCACGGATCCAGCCGAGCATCGATAGATACAACCACTGCAACAAATACAAGATAGCACAAAATAAGGTGAAGCAATTTATTCTTTGTTTTATACCAATAGTATCACAAACAAACGAAAAACTAATGTAACAGTACACGTAATGACGTAGGCCAATAAACCCTGTTTCAACGAAAGATCTGAACTAAACAAAAATGGACTGAACTTCTAGGCCTAGTTCAGTTAGGCTTAGTTCGCAAGGTGTCTGTAAGCGAATTCAGTTCAGCTCCGTTCCGTTTCCTTTGTTCAGTTTAAGTCTGTCGTTTTGTAAACTTCTAAGTCAAAGAGTGTTCTACATGAGTGTCTGCCCTTTAAAGGGTGTTTACACGATCCAGCAAACTTCCAGCAAATGAATTCAAAATACACGTGAATTGCTGGACGTTTGCTGGAAGTTTGCTGGACGATTGCTGGATCGTGTAAACACAACATTACTGCAATGACTAAGGCCATTCGTTTCATAAACTGTCCGATTGCTCGATTATGGTTGGGGGTTTTGGATTCGCAAGTGAAGGCCGGTCTCAAATTGTGCTTGTGGTCTCAAGTTCTGTGGTGTTAAATTTGTCTCCAAAATTTGGTCTCGGCTTTGGTCTCAAATGTTTAATCTCAAACGTAAAACTGACCTTTGAAGTGCACCAAAACTAATTTAAAATATCTCATCTCTATCGGTGCACACTTCGCCTTGTGAGTAGATCGAGCAGCTTGTTGTTGCGGTCACGTGGCTGTAAAATGTTCATCAGGTGCTCCCTCTGCGGCCACGTGATACAGCCGACACTAGCGAGCTCACCGACAAATCCAATCTCGGCCAGAATGAGATCCACCAGCTGAAAACGATTGGTATTGAGGGCGAGAACATGAGCCCGGTCTAGAGGACGATCGTCACCGCACTCAGCTGGTATATCTGCAGTTCACGTTGCACAACCACCTAAATTGCTCTTAACTAAACTGCAACACAATCGTACGGACTGTTTTTGTTTGTTGCCGTGGTATTACCTGCAAACCACCGATTTTTTTGATTACTGCAAGCCAACAGCCAGCGAAAAAACCTACTGTTACGGTGCGTTGGTCTAACTGTAATTGTTGTCACACAATAAAACAATATACCAATACCAGCCACGCAACTTTCAGCTCAAAACGTCACTAATGAAATCATGAAGCAAGCAGTGATAGTTATGTGTGATTAGTGACTATCGACAATCAACCAACACACGAAACAACGGTTCACTGTTGCTTTACGCATTTTTTCTACAATTTCGACCTGTCTACTTTCTGACGTAGGACGCCACAACAGTCACTTTCCACATTCAGACATCAGGAACAAGTACTCCCAACCAGCCTAACATACCTTCTAGCATCCACTTCCAAACTGATCTGACTGTGACTATGTACTATGCAAGTTATGAAAAACTACAAATTAAATCACTCACTTACTTATTTGGCAGATGCTTTTTGTGCTACGTTTGATAAATTACTTACAACACCGGAGTCGGGAGTTACAAAAGCATAATATATAGAGAAAAAAGTTGCATTTCAACAGAGAGCAGTGTAAATTTCTGACAGAGATTATGGTTGTTCAACATTTCATTTCTGACCTTAAATTTCGCCAAAACGATAGATGCTTTAGCCCCAAATTTTGTGTTTTTGAAAGAAAATTCTCGGACAAAAGACAATCTTCAGACAAACAATAGTTAGGTAGGAAACAACGACGCTGCTGATTCACAACATGTGTTTCAGACCTCCATTCTGGTTTATAAAGTTGACGACATGTTGCTGGTCGGTTTGTTGCAGGGCTTCCAGAAACACTTGACACTGGTCATCCGTTGTTAGCAGGTCCAGTAAGGCCTCGCTTCGTTCGTGCACCGTTTCCTTGACCCGTACTTTGTCAAACTGCATTTGGTTCAAAAACTTTATGAGAAGATATTTGAGCAGTCCGAAGTCAGGATCAACATAGTCCATGAGACGACTTCTGAGTGTCCTTATGACAGACCACACACTGGTCCTGCCACCTGCATGCGTGTACACACGGCAATATATTAATACGACTGTGCAATCCTGTGCTGGTGGCGGCGTGGTCTAGTGGCTAACATATTCTGGGGCCTGAAAATCAACGGAGTTGCGCTACGCCGAGACCGGTTATTTACTGGATGAGTGACTGTCTTTGGACAGGTAAACTATATTTGTAGGCTTATGTATACCAGCCACCCAAGTCAACTCAGCCTGGCCATCCTTCCCTGGTTAATGAGTACCAGCGACAGCTGGGGCGTAAGCATGCACACCGTGCGATGCATTGGTTTGGCTAGGTCCCCCTGTCCACAATCCCGCAGTGTAAGCTAGTGCCTGGCTGAGTGCTAATGAAACAGAAATCAGCACCGCCGTAAAACCCCAGGGCTCCAGAAGAACTGTTGTCATTGCCTTCTAGGTTAAATATAGAGATATCGCATTAAAAACAAAATAAATAAAAAAAATTGGGGCAAAGCCTAATGTGAGTTTGCCCGGTGCCGTAAGTCCGATTAAGGGGGATTTAAGAAGTTAAAATTTCTCTCTTAGCAAAATTACGTGGCCAGAACTCAAATGCCTTAACACTTACAAAACGTATATTGCCGACTTAAGGTGGGTCCACATGCCTGAAAGACTCTAGTTTCAGGAACCGTAAACCTTTTCCATAAATTCGAAGGGGGTCACCCCGAACGAGAGCGCTAAATAAGAGGGGAGTGGGAAAAATTTGCGACTTTGGGCAAATAAGTCGCCGTGTCTCAGTAACAGTGCGAGATAGGGCTTAGGTTACTATTAATCACTAATAGGAATTTGTACAGTGGCTTTCGATTGGCGTTAAATTCAATGACCTTTAATGACCTTGAACGCGAAAATAGGGGGTTTTATAGATTTTTTAGCGATTTCAGGCTACGAGACACATTTCAAGAGCGAATTGCGCCGAAACCAATTGAGATAGACATGAAAAAGCTGCGTATGAAATTTTCAGCATTGACGTAGATTTCAACGGTTTAAGACTCGATTTACACACAATAAAGGTGCGGTGGGCGGAAGAACTTCACGTTTACGCGCCATAAATTTCTGCTTGTAACAGTAAAAGAATGGTTAAAATCGGTGCTAAATTACCAAAGTTATCCCAAAAATAAAACTGTATCCGTTTTTTGGACCACCCTGTAGGTCTACATCTGGCCGAATTTTTGACTTGTACTAAAATTGATAATAGCAATATTGGTGTATAAATTCGCTGTATATGATAACAACCTGTAGCAGTAGCTCCTGTAGCAGCAGCAAGTTCTGGATCGGCAGCAAAGCGTTTCAATGACGTGACGTCACGGTCTGACTCCGCCATTGTGACGCTCACTGTTTAAGTATGCCTATTAGGCCTAGTTGATGTCATCAGCAGCTCTTTATCATACACGTGACTGTCACATCTCTGTAAACATAAACATAAGAAAACACATTATTGATGCAGCAACAGGCCTCATTTTCACTGCGAATTTTTTTGTTGTTTTCTGCATTTTTCAAATTAAGTTTAAAACGAAACAGCAACCACATATATTTGGCACTAAACATCAGCTTTGTGGTATCATTACAACTCGCAAGCAAACTATACTCGGGTTCCTAACCCCCACATCTCTCCTTGTCTATTGCAGTGCTACTTGAGAACTTGAAACCAGAAAAGTGCCTTTACCAAATGGCATTTAATTCTATCCAACAGGATACACAAAAGTGACAGACAGACAGACGCACCACGCTGCAGTAGCCTAGGCCTATGAAGACAGGTAGGCTATAATGCAACAGCTTGAGATCTGTCTATCTGGTAACTCTCGCTAACGTGCGTGCTTGCGAAAATCTCGAACAATAATTATTCACGAGCAGAAAAAAACTAGTTTACAGTGACTAAAAATGATCCTAATTAAATATAGACTTTAACCTAGCAGCAGAGTAAAACACCCCGAAAACGTATCGTGATTGGTCCGTATACGAAAAGGCCTACCTGTAGCCTATAGACGAATGACTTACCTGCTATAGGGCTAATAGCAGTCGACACGCTTCGCTGAACGGCCTATTAAAATTATATTATAGGCTAATAATGTGGTAAAAACCAATACTAAACACCAAAGCGACAACAAGCATTTCTTATAAACGTTGTTGTAGTCGATCTGTTACAATTTCAACGACTTAATCAACGATTTTGTAAAAATTAAACAAAGTTGACTGTCTTCCTTACGCGGCAGTCGATCAACGTTTATTTCGCTCCCCCTTCACTCGCTACATGATTGACATTATTTTATTACTCGCTTGTAAACTACTTTAGACCTAGTGTTATGAAAGTTCCGCAATCAGTTACTTAAAGAAGTAGTAAATGACGAAATAATATCAACTTGACATCTTGACTGTCGACTTTCCACAGACCTGCTACAAATAGATCTTGTACAGGTGTAAAAAAGGCGTGACGCATAAGTAAGTAAGCTAGTAAGTACCGGGTACGTTAAAATACAATGCTGTGATACTGCTTACTTATGTACTCGCTCGACCCGTGCCCCTCCCTGACTCAAAAGTGTCTTGCGAAAATTTCTTCGCACCAAACGAAATCGTTGACGGAAGTTTTGTTTAAACGAGGCTACCGAAACGCAAACGCAAGTGGCCTTTGTACTTTCAATATATTTCATTCATTGTAACTATACGACACTGTGACACAAATGATATTTTGGATGCAAATTTTACACAGGACTATACCGGTAATCACCGAGATCCCTAAATAAATTTTCGGCGCATGCAGAGCAGACGCAAAACATGTTCCGCGCAGTGGCAATTTGACATTATCAGATGAGAAATCTAACTTAGCTTATTAGAATTCGAATTGGACAAAATGCTAATTTTTCACCCTTTTGTCTGTTACGATATTTTTGTGTGCGGTGATGTAACAAATGTATCGTAATTCGTAAATGCATTAGGCTTCAGCAACCCGGGAGGATGTGCGATATGAGCGTAAAGGTAAAGGCAAAGGTAAAGTCCAGTTACTGCGACAGTTACTGCGACGCATAACAATAAGTATCTAATACATGTAGATGTCTGCTTGCTGAGGTTTATCGCTGCAGAGTCTTTGCTAGATAGGCCTATCTAGGTTGTCAATATTATTAGGCGGTATCGATCAGCTCGCCGTGTGTGTTTTTTGTCTTGCTTTTGTTCTAGCGGCGTCGTGGGTTAAAAATTAGACGGGGCAGCAAGGCAAAATTTTTGGACAGACAACTGCAAATTTCCGGCAGAGGAGATTATGGTGCTCAGAAGTTTAATTTTGCCCTTCGATTTTTTTGAATACGGTAGATTTTAAAGTCTCAAATTCAGTGGTTTTGGAAGAAAAATTTCCGACAAGAAGAGAAATTTCTGACAGCCTAAAATTTAGGGTAGACATCAGACTGCCCCCGCCTCTGTCGCAACGCCACTGCTTTGTCGCTCCGCTGTCTCAAAGTGGGAAGTCGCCGACACGGGCATGATTCTGTCTTCTGCACGTTGAACACATTACACAATCTGCAATGGATAGTCGGGTATTCTGTCCGTTGTCGTCAGTCTAATGTATCTATGGTCTTCCTCGATTTCTGTTCCCGGCGATGACGCCATTTAGAATACAGGTAGGCATAGATTATTGGCTCAAACTACATCGCTGACAGTTCTGTTTGTGCTTCTCCGCTTTTGTCAACACTGCTTTGCATCGGCGGAAATCAGCACATCACCGGTCCAGTTTTTTTTCGTGGGGAATACGTACACAATGTCACATTAATTTGACTGTCCACGCCAGCACGCAGCAGTCACGGTGTCTTCAGTGAAAGATGATTAGCACAATAATGAGATCGCTACAACACCGCATCTTAGCAACGATAGACAACAATGTGTGTGCCCACTGCCTACATCATAATAACTCCATGACTTCTATATGAAATTTTGTATCGCTGCACTATAAATACTGTACTTCTTTGCAGCTGTTGCTTTTTTTGTCCTTATCAGCGGCGTTGTGCGTCAAACAAGTAGACTGGCAGCAAGTTTCATATTTTCGACAGACACTGCAAATTTCTGACAGAAAAAAAATCATTTGCGATTAAAATTTTAATTTTGTTATTTAAATATAGGCCTACCATAAGTAAATAAGTAAGTAAAATAAATAAATAAATTTATAAAGCGCGCAATGGTGTCGGCGGGAAACTCACCAAATCTGAGCCTGAGAGGTTTTAGTCCAAAATTTTACATATTTGGCCAAAACTTTCCGACAAGAACATTTTCCGACAATTTTCCGACAACCCAAAATTTAGGGGAAGGGGGATTGTCCCCTGAACCCACCCTGCTACGACACCACTGGTTGTTATGAATGCTTATGTGCAATAATGGTTCAAGCCTGCTTGTGGTGACTTAAATCAAGATTTTTAGAACCATCTCCAGTTAAGCCGACAGCTCGGACGTGAAACGATGCATCAATACCACTTCAGTGAAGTGGTAGTGTTGTTGGTTCTTCTGGCCAGCCTTTGGTGGTCGGAGGTCAAAGGTCAGACTGCAGGCGGCGGCGTTGTAAGGGAGAGCGAGTACGATGTTTTACGCAACGGAACCAACGGACCGATCGTATGCGCTCAGGATAAACCACACACCATCCGCAATGACACCAGGTCACATCTACACTGTTCCACGACCTGCCTGCAGAGCGACCAATGCTCCAGCTTCAACCTCTGAACTCGCGGTGCATCGAGCAGACATACCACCGCCTCAGTCAAACGCATCGTTTCTTCTACACGCTTAGCTCTTTAACATTACCATGACCCGCGGAGCAGAAGGCAGACTTACCACTGCTCCAGCTTCAACTACAAAGATGTCGGCTGCGGCTTCACGTGCGAACATTTCAGTGGCTATCCGATCAAGTTCACCGTCAATCCAAACTGTCGACATTACGCGGTACGTGCTTGCAATTATCGTGCATGGCCAGAATAAAATCCGGTAAATGTCTTCTTTTGCTTAAACAATGTTTAAGCACGTACAATAACATTGACATTAAACAATAATATTGCAACGTAGTATTCTGCGCGTAGTTTTGACACTAGGCTTAGGCCTATGGCAGTTTTCAGTTATTTTAACTCAGCCCTACGTCTAATTCACCGGATTGGTTTTATTTCGTTCATATTTTGTTTGTGTTGTTATGCGGGCAGTTTTGCAAATATGTCTTACAGAAGACACATAAAACTTACTATATATTTACCTCCGCCGAGGAGGTAATGTTTTTGCCGGTTTTTGTTTGTTTGTCTGTCTGTCTGTCTGTCTGTTTGTGTGTGTGCAAGATAACTCAAAAAGTTATGGACGGATCTTTCTGAAATTTTGAGCGTATGTCGGGCATGGCATAAACTACCAGTGATTCAATTTTGGGCGTGATCCAACAGGAATCCTGGATTTTGGATCACTTTGAAATTTTCGTTACCATTGCGTTAAAGGGAGCATAAACGAACCGCTGGCAAAGCGAAGATGGTGACGCCACCTGGCGAATAGCTTTGCCTTGGCGGAGGTACCTGCGCTCTCCGAGTGCTTTCTCTAGTTTTACAAAGTGTCTTCGGCTGATTATCCGTAGGTTCATAATCTATTCCAAAACAGGCAAAAAAGAGAAAGTGAAAACAAACGTACACTGTAGACATATCCGACATTATTATGAAAGTTATGTAACCAAGTCAACCAATATTATTATAATTATTTCCAAACTATCAAGGTAGATTGCATGAGAGAAAAGTCACGAAAGTGAAATATGAAAAAATAAAGTAGAAGAAAAATGTGTAGAGAATAAAAATAACGAGAAGTTTGAAACATAACAGAAAATCTTAGTCTTGGTTTTGGTCTTACGTTTCACTTTTTATGCGGGCACAGAATATTTATCTGGTAACCGTATCAATAGGTAGCCTATATTGCAACACGTATCAATAGTTTAGCGGTTATTCATACGATTGACGGATAAATAGCCCGATAGCGGGCCCAGCTATATTTATCCAACAGACTTCTTAGACGGCTTTAGCCGGTACGTACGAGCTCGACGTACCGCCGCAGAGAAACGCTCTTACGGCAGCCGGTCAACTAACGATCTCAATCCTAGCAGGGTTTCACGGGTTGCGTGGAGTCGGCAAGTGTAATGCTACACTGCAATTCATAAGCAGTACGTGTTACAGCCTGAATTTGGATGTTCATCTAACGTTACATAATTCGTTGAAATACGCTAATCCTAACTCTAACCCTAACCTTAACCCTCATCCCTAAACCTCAGCTTCAATATTAACTCTAATTCTACTCTTTTACGCATAGCACTATGTGCAGGTGAAAGGTGACAGGCCAAACACATGCTACGGATCAAGCGTTGCGGACGGTTAGTAGAAATTTTCTACGAGCGATTATAATTTATTGTTTATCAGGAATCAAGAGATGTAATTGATCTTTAGCATTCAGTAGAGTTTTATTTTAATTTCTGACCGTGATTTGCATTGGAAAAAGTTTTACGCTGAAAACAGTATAAGACACAGGTTGTTTTGTAGGTCTATACTTAAAAATATTTTTTTTGATATTGAATAACTTTGGCGTTCTTCTACTTCTCAGCTTTTTTTGATTTCAGGTCCCTCTATTCTATTACCTGTCTGTTTCTTGATTTCAGAAGACATTTTTGCATGCAAATATTTTTTTATACTTTTTCTGAGTTTAGTTTCGTTTAAGCAGTTTAAACAGTTTCTGCAGTAGCAGTTCTTTTAGTTCACGCGCTTAATTATTATTAAACTGCCAGTTGGCCTGCCAGTTTTTCAGTGCAAAACACGTAGGCTTTTGATCATATATTGTACATGCGGTACTGATGTGTTGAAAGGTATGGCACCGGACTATCTGCCTCGCATATCGGCGTCACAGTGTGACTATCCGTTCACGTACCTCGGCGTACTGTACCACAGCTGTGCTGAAAACATGGCAAACGTGACGGCAGCCTGTGAGAAATGGAGCTGCATGGAAGTCAACTACACGCAAGCCGTCTGCGCCGCGAACATCGGTACTATTAGACGGAATCGCTCTTGCAGCGCAAATGATTTCGTCTATTCCCACACATTTCTATGTAGCGTGGTCCGTCTGTCTGTCTGTCGTCTGTCACATTCGTGCACACTGCTAAAACCGTTCAACAGAGTTGCATGCCTTTTGGCAGGTAGACTTCTGAGGTTCAATGACATCGTGTTATACGTCATAAAAAGTGTCTGAGTTCTTAGGGAAAAAAGTTTGGGGGAGGGTAAATTACCCCAAAAGCCAAAACATGCAATTGCATTGCTTCCGCCACCTGGCAAATGCAACAGCGTTTTCGTTTTTTTGCTAAATTAGGCCTACTGTTTGCACAAAACTACGCAATACAAATTACTTGTACATAAGTTACTGGCAGGTACCAGGATATAAGAGAGGACCAGGTCGACTAAGAGCGAACTGGAGGAGCAGTCAACAAAGACCTACAAAAGATGGGGTTCACCTGGGAAGAAGCAGAGGTGGCAGCTCTTGACAGACACGGATGGCGTCGGAGTGTGGCCAAATGCGTCCAGTTGGATGCGAGATGAATCAAGGTTCAAGGTTCAAGTTATATAATAGAGAAACTCTGGTTCCGGATTGCGATGCGCATCGCCAACAACGTAGGCCTTTAACTAATTAAGCAGCTTAAATTCAACATAACAGGCCTCAAATTGACTTACACTAGCTAAGTATTCGTCTAGAAATTTATAGACCTCCTGTAGGGCCCACTTTCCTATTTGGTTTTACTATAAAGTTTTATGCGTAAAATGTTGAAAATTATCTCTCAGTCTTGCAACG
>Ga0209671_1008204_pt1 | contig 10915 bp, 4 predicted proteins | sample WorMetHERISLAND2_2_FD_187401 | JGI IMG/M metagenome (GOLD analysis project Ga0209671, IMG submission 187401) | Marine gutless worms symbiont microbial communities from Max Planck institute for Marine Microbiology, Germany - Olavius geniculatus... | ecosystem: Host-associated > Annelida >...
TGTATAGCTATGTAATCGTTACGTCATCGACAATGCCATTTTTTGCGAAAAGATAATGTCGAGATGAGCCTCTGCGACACGAAAACAGGATAACTGATGAAAGAAAATTGCAGTAAAAACCTGAATAATTGTTTGCATGCAAATAAGTTAGGCCTACTTTCTATCAAAATTTTTTAACCAATTTTTTTAACCTAGTCTTGTTTTTCGCCATGTTAAGCGTGGCCGTCGCTTGTACAACGGGAACGTCGTTGTGCAGCAGCCGTTATCAGCAAGCCGCGTCATTTCTGCAGCATGCGTTAGCGTCGCGGTAGTGCACATTTGTAATAAAGTTGTCGACTCAGAAGTTGGCTAAAATACGTTTTGCTACCGTTGTTGACAACCAAAACAGCTGCAGGCTAAAAAAACTATTTTTTTTGCATTTCTGTTAATTTTAGTGTGGAGTAAATTAAGAATACGAATTAGACGCGTTTTATTTTACACCTCAAAGTGGCGTCAGTATTCGAGCGAAGTAAACTATCAGTACATTAATCAGTTGCACGTTACTTTTTTAATGCTGCCTAAAAAATATAAACACAATGTTTAAATTAATTTTTTGTTAAAGTTATTAACCGAAACACTGTTAGATTTTTTTTACCTCGGATACAATAAAAATGACATTTTTAATGACGTCATAATTACGTCAGCTCTATTTAGTGACTCGACAATATAAAAAAATATTTCAACAATTTAATAAAGTGAATATTCAGGGCAACACAAGCCAAAAATATTAAAATATAGGTTAAGGTTTGTCTATAAGATAATGTCGAAAATACTGTGAATTGTGTCCCAAAAAACATCCCCGACATTTTCTACTGTAACTTAAAAACCAATCACCAGATTTTAATAATTTTGGCACAAATATTCATGACACAACTTGCCATCAAATGACCGTTTAGTTTCCCACCTCACCCAATGTATGCTTCTGCACTACCTAGGGAAAGCAGATCAAGAGAAATATGCGTTAAAATAAACAGAAAACCCGAAAAAAACATCCCCAACATTATCGATCGTACCTTAAAGAAAGATTAGCAGATTTTAATAATATTCGGCAGAAATATTCCTGACGCAACTGGCTATTAAATAAGTGTTTTAGTTTTCACCTCACTCAACGTCTGCTTTTGCACTACCTGGGGAAAGCAAAGCAGGCATAATACGTGTTGAAATGAATGGGAAAACGTCAATAAATTTCATCTATCCATATCTTTGGGCCCCAACAGCAGGTCTATTACAAGGTTTAACTGTCTTGCAGCAGAGTGTCCACCAGATAAAGTTTAGGAATGTTTGTAAAGTCAAGAAGTGACTGGCAGCTAGAGCCTGCATTGGTCTGGAGCAGAACATTATCGATAATGCGGTCAAGTGAATGGAGAAAGCGTCTCGTTGCCTGTGTTCGCATAGTGGGCCAACACTGCAAGCAATTTTACTGTAAGCAAGCAGTTGAAAAATGGACAACTTAATGAAATGTCAGCCACAGTGTCAGAAATGTGAACAAACTGTGTTTTACGCGTTATGTTAATTAAGCAATCATAACACATTGGATAAAAAAGTGATATTCGCTGGTTGTGCTTTCCCCAGGTAGTGCAGAAACAAATGTTGGGTGAGGTGGGAAACTAAATGGTCGTTTGATGGCAAGTTGTGTCGGGAATATTTGTACCGAAAATTATCAAAATATGATAATTGTTTTTCAAGTTACAGTCAAAATTGTCCGGGATGTCTTTTGAGACACAGTGTAGACTCTTTTTTCCGGATACGGTGTGGTTCCTGTTGAACTACTGACCTTCAAGGTCATCCAAGGTCAATAATTATGTCATTTGAAAGCTTACATGTGACTTCCTATTAGTGATTAATAGGTAACTTGGCCCTATTTCTCACTGTTTGTGAGACACGGCTACTTATAGCTTGAAACTTTTCATTAAAATTGCGGCCAAACCGCTGCAAATGGAGACATGGTTAGGCCTACTATTGACAGCCTATAGGAAGTCGCCAGCGCCCTATCCGATAGTACCATCGCCTATCCTCTACGACTTGCCGTTTAGTCACAATACCGCACGATTGGCATACCATAGTGCGTTATGACCCTCCAAGGACATCCAAAGCCAATGATTTACATGTGATTTAAAAACCAATACGAGACTTCATATTAGTAATGAATAGCAACATATAGGCCCTATCTCGCACCGTTTAATTATAATACATTTGCGACAAACAGATCGACAGACAGATTGACAGACAGACGACAATCGCTCCATAGACGCGCTATTCAGCATGGATGTAGCGAGTAAAAACTACGATCTATGTTGGTGGTACACTACGTAAGTGACGCATAATTATGTTATAGGCCTAGGCATTGTTTTGCATTAAGCTTTTGCTTGATTTTTCTTGTAGGCCTACTGCATAACTTTCAGATTTTGTACACTGACGTCCAAATTTTTTTTAGCTTGGAAGTTATGACGTCCTGAAAATTTAGGTGTATTGAAAAGTTGAAAACCCCAGTTTAGCCACTATACATACGCGTGACAGACAAACCACAAAACAGACAATTACCGTACCATTGACTCCTAGACAGCAGTGCTTAAACTGCACTTTACGTACAGTAACCAGTACACCACCCTCTGACCTGGCTACTGGTTTGTTTTTTTAAAAAATAAATCTTAACATCGCAATGGTAGCTCAGAGTCCAGAACATCTGAGCTAGTCCAAATTTCCGTTACGCCAACGATGTTTGGATTAAGTTTGTGCACCCTGCACCCACGCTTTAAATAAGTCTAACTTGTTCATTAAGTTCCTGGCATTTACGTAGAAACAGGATAACTGGCCGAACTCGATTGAAACCCCTCTTTTCTTTACAACTTTTCCATTGAAACAGGATAACTGGCCGAACTCGATTGAAACCCCTCTTTTCTTTACAACTTTTCCATTGAATAAGATCAAATCTTCTTCTCCGCGGGCTTTCCGTTTTTTATATCACGTTTGCCGGTTGTCATTAACAGTACTGACTGACAGTGTGCGTCTATTGTCTTTCGATTTTTTTGTGCGCTTGGGTCCGAAAACACGTGCAACGTGTGCGCGCAATGATTGTTCAACTTCAAGATCATCCAATATCATTGCGTTGAGTGAGACTCCGTTACGTTACATACACGCAAAATAATTACTGAAATTATCTACTCTATGTTATGCAGTGAAGGACGCTGATAAATAAACAAAAGTATTGTATTTTTTTCACTGCTTTTAGTAGTTTTATTGTTTTCATAGTTGAGAATCTGGGCGAATTTGTGTTTTCGTCTTATTTTTGTCTGTTTTATTAAAATGCGGGGGCTGTCGATTCAATTTGCGGGTCGCTTCCCTGGCCCTCATCTGGTAAGGGGCGGGGCTGAAGTAGGTGAAAATGCGATTTACATTCTTCTTCTTCTTTTCCAATAATGCACATATCCTCTTGCGAGTAATGTTGTGCATGTACAATACAGCAGACAAGCCTAACTTTGAGTATAGGTTGTAAAAGCTAATTTGGGCTTGACACAACAATTAGCATGGACATTAGCATGCGATAATGTCAGGTTTTGCTATGGATAAGTCGGTGTACTGTTGTTTCTGAGAGATTGTCAGTTGCAGTGTATATCACAATCTGAGTGTGTAAATCGTCGGAGCAATTGATGATAAATATGTTTATTACTAAACAGTACTGCATGGCATGTCTGAAGACTGCACGTCACAATGAATTACATGATAATGCGTTGATAATCTATGGTTTTCATTTAGGCCTAATTCCTAATCCTAACACTAACCCCGATCCTGCCTTAACTGTAGCTTTAACCATAGGCCACCACACGGCCAACACTGTACCACATGACAATTGGAATCTGATTATCAAACCCTTGGATTATTGATACGTCATCGAATTATATAAGGTTACTGCGTATTTATGTGTTACATATTTTAGCAAACCTTTAACAAACTTAGCATATTTTGCATTGTAATAAAGCTCATATGTCAGTAAAGATTTCCACTAAAAGCTGGTATTCCAAATTAGCATATTAGTCCCAGTAGTGCTGCTTGAATTTTGTACTAATTCACGCTGCCGATGCAGCTAGGTTCACTACATTAACTGAGCAGATTGAAGGCAGAATGGCGAAAAAATTGTATTTACAGTTGACTACGGCAAAAACGTTCTAACAATAAGTGACAAAGTTCTCTTCAGAATGTTAGATACATACATATAAATTATTATTTATTTCATTAGATAATTATGTGTAGCAAACAAATCTGGGCATTATTATTATTGAACTTTACAAGGACATTAAAAACGCAATTGTCAATTATCGTGAAATGTCAACAGTAGATGGCGTTTTGCCATTTTACCCTTGATATTTGTAATGCTAAGCTGTCTTGCTATACTGCATTTCTGATGACGGTTGTGCTGTTTGCAGGATGGCGGGTGCTTTGAAGTCAACAACTGGGCTAGCGGGGATGGCCGTTGCACAGTATCCGCACAAAATGCTGTCAGCTGTCTACCAGAAGATTCTCAGAACTATCAAAGAGATGCCAGAAGATTATGCATACAGGAAAAACACACAGGTTACTGTTTGTATGATTTCTGTATATATTTTTAAGCCAGCCTTTATTCTGGACCACAGGTTGTTTTGCTGTCAGCCACTTGCAGTTTCCATTGACTTCCAGAAAAATTCTGCGGACTGTCAGCTAACATGGATGTAACAGGAAGATAGTGTTTGATTGATGTGCTGTTTAGTTTTGCTCATAGCGTACCAAAAAAATGATGATAGATGATCATTTAGACAGCAAAATTGTAAGAGAAGGTTTGGTTGTTGCAGTCATAGATGTAAAAAAACATTTAGTATGTTTTTTTATAAAAGTTTTATTTTTAAAATGTCTTTATTAGTTTTTTTATGTTTTTATATATTTTTGAATGTTTTTGTGCTTTTTTGATGTTGTGTTTTTTGTTCTTGTTGAAACATAAGCGTACAAAATTACGTATATGATTTATTTCTCATGGGCAGATTGCCTTTAGCTGTTTTTGATCTGTACATTCAGTACATTCTGGTTGTTAGTCTTTACAAATGGTAAGTTTTTGCTTTTAATTATTACTTACGGAACAGTTATCATGGCCACTAATGGGTGAATAAGATGTTTTATGAACAAAAAGATAGACAGAATGCTTGTTTGCAATAATCAGGCATTTCAAGCCATCTTTGTAAAAAGATGTGCTGATCTATTGTCAGTTGTGCTGTCCATTCTCTCAATTTTTGCTATTACGTTTTGTGCATCTCCGTGTTTCTGCCACCATGGTAGAATAAAGATCACATACATATTTGCAACAACTGTGCATTTCAGATGATCATCGAAGAACGTCTAAACATCGTAAAGTCAGAGCCGAATGTGGAGAAGATCGAGGAGAAGATAAACTGCGGGCAGGTGGAGGAGTTACTGATCCAGGGCCAGAGAGAGCTGGCGCTGGCCCGGGCAATGCTGCACTGGCGGCCGTGGGAACCACTGATTGAAGAGGCTCCACCGAACCAGTGGAAGTGGCCTCCAGTGTAGGATAGAGCACCTTTGGGACGTCGCTCATTATGGACTATCCAGTGTTTTGTAGTCAGACTTTGAAGTATCGTTAACACATGATGAATGACCATAAATGACACGGACTAATTTACTTGTGCAAAAAATAGACTGCTGGTGTAGGAAAAAACACTAGGCTAGGTGGCAGTGGCTTAGAACATCATTGGAACACTGTTATTGACTATTTGTTGTATAATTATTTACATTGGACTTACATAACACTCAATAACTGATCAACTGTGATGTGGAGTTATTTACTTGAGCAAAAAAATTAATTATATGACTGTTGATGCTGTAAAGAATACTAGTCATTGGACATCATTATTAAGTATGCAGTGTTTAACAGTTAAATATTGACATAATAGATAACTAATAAAATGTGACACAGATCACTACTGATCACTTACCAGCTGGCACACAAAAAGGTGTAACATGTTTTACATAGTCCAAACATTTGTAACTGGACAGTTAATAAACGATTAGCGTCAATCCTTGCAGCAACAGGTAGTCGTGTTGCACTCTTGTGGTCAGCATGACCGCACTATACTGCAATGATCATAGCTAATCATTTGCAAAACTGGCTTATTTGCTTGATCTGAGCTGCTTATATAACACAATTTTTGTTCAGCTTTATGACTATGTGCAACCTGATTGTGAGACATCATTGATGACTATTTGGTGTTTACGTAACACACAGTTGACAGGTGTTTATTACCGTTTATTTGGAAAAATTGTTTCCGACATTGTGGAGTAGTGTGTAAAATGTAGATTGCAATAAAGAAGGCAACCACAACAGGCACTTTGAACACACATTAATAACTATAAAAGCAACTATGACACGAAGAGTCATGCTGTTTGAACTGTGTTCTTGTTAAATCTTATGCTAACAGTCTGAGTATGAGATACTGAACATAATGAAGGTGGGTCAAAAAAAGCAACACCCTTTTGGTATTTGAGTTTCATCTCTTGGCGGATGCATCATGTTTGCAATTACTGTTTACCCATACATCAATTCATTAAATGATATTGTTCTATAAATAAATTGCATTTTTGTTCGACATGTCAGTTAGATTTTTGATCCGTAATCTGCATGTGGAAAAAGTGTTGCGGTTCCGGAACAATTATAAAAATGTTTTCAAATAAATGAGCAAATTTTAACTAACAAATGTTACGATAGTTCAAACAGTATGAACATCTGCAGTTCATATTATATGACCTTATATAGATTTAAAGGGTGTTACTTTTTTGGCGCACCTGGTAGACTGAAAAAAACAACGCGCAACAAGCTACTACACACTACAATAACCTAACCATGAAAATGCAGTCCACCGGGCTGGGATTTTTGGTTGGGCTTTTTTTTAAAAAAAAACCCGGTTGTTTCACAACCCTGGTGAAATGGGGCTATCTACAGAACAACTTGTCAAAAATAACTAGAAATGAACCAGTATGACATTGGTCAAATTGTCGCTTGGCCGATCATCAAATCAGCTTGTTGCTTGTTGTAGAAAGTTACAAAATGCACCCATCATCATACTGATGAGGTTGAAAATTTTAAAATGAAACACAAAAAGAAATAGACATTTAACGCATTCGTTTACTGTAAGTATTTAGCTCGTTGTTTGTGTAATTATCAGCTCGTAGTCGCGTACTAGTAAATCTCAACATTTTTAGCTGAACCCTTGTGTCTTAAAAAATCAGCTGGGTTGATGCGTGCACTATATAACAACAATCGGCTGATAACAAATATTGGCAAATCTGCTAAGTGCTACCGATGATCAGCTGACAATTGGTGTGTGTCTAATTACATGGCGTTTCACAAAAAGGGACCCCTTTTTGTTTTTCTCATAATTCACTCAAATGATCAATTTACACAAAATTTTTACCAGTTTTAGCTGAGGAAATACTAATTCAAAATATTGCAACAAAATATGGCAGTTGATTAAATATTCTTTGTTAGTCATGACATAATGTTGACGTCATAATGTGTCACGGGTACAAGCTTGATAGTCTCAACTGGTGCTGTCTATCGCTCTATCGCTACCCTGCTCCAGTGGTAAAAAAATTGGTTCGATGATGACAAATTTTTGAAGTTTTACAGTTGCAGCCACAAAAAAACGTGCAAAGCGATCACATTTATGTGTCTGCGGGGATAACTGGAATTTCACATGTTCAAGCAAGACAGTGCACTAGCACACCGAGCTTGCAAAATGGTTGCATTTTTTTTGGATCGCAAGACGCTTGATTTCGTGTCCTCATGTTGCTTAGTGCTGACACGTTAAACATTTTTCATTAGTGCACCAGATTAAGTTCACCATCGAAACAGGGTAGCAACTGACAGCTGAGACTATCAAGCTTGTACCCGTGACACATTATGACGTCAGCATTACGTCATGAATAACAAAGAATATTTAATCAACTGCCATATTTTGTTGCAAAATTTTGAATTAGTATTTCTTCAGCTACAACTGGTAAAAATTTTGTGCAAATTGATCATCATTTGACTGAATTCTGAGAACAAGAAATCTGAGCTAATGCTCGCGAGACACGTGAAAGCTTATAGCAGTTCCGGTTCAGAAGTTTAGCTGAAAATTGGGGTGTTCACGCTAAGTTAATATACAAATACCAAATTCTCTATTTGGATTGCATAACGATAGTTACGTAGCGCAACCTGGTGAATGATAATAGACTTGTATAGAGCCCAAAATTGCCAAAAAGTTCATAAAACCCTTTATTTTGGTATTAAAGATCATCCAAGGTCATTGAATTCAGTGGCAATCGAGAGCCAGTGTACGACTTCCTATTATTGATTAATAGTAACCTAGGCTTTATCTCGCACCGTTTCTGAGATACAGTGACTTTTTACCGAAAATCGCCATTTTTCCTACCCCCTCTCATTTAGTGCCCTCACTAAAAAGCTTTATGGATCCTAAAACTAGAGTCTTCCAGGCAGCCGTTGGTGAAAATTTGGTGATCCTAGCTTGAACCGTTTTTGACTGATCCACCCGTGTGACGGACAGACAAACAGACTGACGGACGGTCGACAGAATTACGATGGCTAATATGCGCTGAAAGCAGTAGCTGCTTTCGTGCGTAAAAACAAAAGGGGGTCCCTTTTTATGAAACACCATGCAGTTACAATATGTTAGTCACAGACTGGAGGTCTACACTATGATACAATCAGTGGAACAATAACAGACAATGGAACAGTATTTGTGGACATGGAATAGATGTCAAGTGTCAGGGAATAGGCACAGTAACACCTACGTCTTCATCAGTTTCAATACCAACTTCCTCCTACAGTACCACACACACACCAACAAGTTTGGTGATTTGGGAGAAAAATACTATAGTTATTATAGTTATACTTACTAATGTCAACAAGGATGGAAGAAATTTGGTAAAATGTGGATTCAGTGTCACTGATCTGTTCTGTCACCTGGTGAATCATAAATAAGCAACTGCAAGTATGGCCCGGGGGTTTGACCCCCAAATCTCTCTTCCCTGGATGGTCAGAGACCCCATCTGACACAGTGCATCATTGGACCCAGGAAACTATATGTGTCAAATAGCATCCGAATCCATCAAACATTTTAAGCAGGGAACACAAATGTGACTCCTATGAAAATACTATCAGTTGATATAAGCAAACAAGACAACTTGAGCTATCACAGCATAAGTCGAACACAAGGACAGAAATCACTACTTGGTACATCGTTATGCAATTGAACTGGAAATTGGCCGCATCTTGGATGCATTCTCTTGTGGTTTTGTCCACAATAAAATAACCACAGTCTGGCAATAGCATTATAGCCTTAGTTGGAAAGGGGTGCTTTACATTTTAATGCTGTTACCTGGATGGCGTAGTTAATTCATTGGTATTTATTAATCGTTTAATGACACAATTTTGACCAACTGTATATGCTCACTTGTTAGCACCAATGGTACAACTTACCAGCAACTCTTTCTTGCTCTTTGGATATCCCTCTAATATTGTGTTCGTAATATCCATTGCCTAAAATTCACCACCACAAACATTACTACAGATTCCCAATAAAAATATGGCACACATTATGGCATAAAACATCAACAGTTTGACAGCAGTATTATAATTTAAATAGCTGTGCTGCCAATCGAGTGCAAATATGAAACAACACATAAAGTACATTAAATCAAGTGAACAGACTCACCGCAAAAATACCCAAAGTAAAAAAAACTTTGACATTGTTCGCACACTCGAGAATGCATGCAGTAGCACCATAAGCATAGCACAAAACTGTCCACAAACTGTACGAACTACTGAAACTATTACTACGTTGCAACGAAAAACTATACCAGTGAAAGTAAGATGTCAAATGGCTTAGAAAGGCTAGATAACATCAACTCATTCAACTTATGGCAGAACTATCCGTAAGTGTGAAAAGCATGTAAGGCTATATAGCTAATAATGATGTTAAAATATTAGAAGAGTTCACGGGAAAGCCACTGCAGAGCTATGGAGCATCACCTGCCATATTGTATCACACAGTGTTACCTGCCAACCGACGCAGGTGAACACGCCCTGCCTTAACCCTGGCCAGACAAGCCAATACTTAGTTTACATAACCTGGAAGGATGGTAGGCTGAGTTGACCTTGGTGTTGGGGGTTATATACCTAGATGGTTTACCCATCTGCAGACAGTCACCTATCCAAGTAGCAACCACAACCACTTGATAGTGAGTGACCCAACAGGAAGTTGTACCCAGGACCTCTTGATTTTATGTCCAACACCCTAAGTGATGCCCCAACCCATTGTCTGTCAGACACATGATCAACATGCAGTAAGCTGTAGAAAAAGGTACATTTTAACGTAACAAATATGTCACAAGTAAGCTTCATACCATTCGCTTTCTCTTTCTCCACTCTTTTACGTATGTTGCTCTTACCTTCATAATCTGCCAGTAAGCAAAGCATAAACACCAGACTACACAACTGTTTTAGGGCGCGTTGCACCAACGCCGTTCAACTTTGAACCCGGGTCAAATCTGAATTTGAACCTAGTTCAGGTGTAAATTGCATTGCACCAAAGCGGTTCAAGCGTGATCTCCGTTCAATTCTGAACTGCCATCTGACCACCGATCAAATTTTGGTCTCGGTTCAACTCGCGGTTACGCATGCGCACTAGCCATAAAAAAAATTGTCCGATTCAAATCTTATCCTGTCCAAAAAACTTCCTCGTGTCGAATTATAAGACCTCTAATGCAATTATTCTGATGATCTGGATATGTTAGATTTCTGCTATATTCGTTTTATGTTCTCTTTGTGCTTGAT
>Ga0209671_1008207_pt1 | contig 10915 bp, 5 predicted proteins | sample WorMetHERISLAND2_2_FD_187401 | JGI IMG/M metagenome (GOLD analysis project Ga0209671, IMG submission 187401) | Marine gutless worms symbiont microbial communities from Max Planck institute for Marine Microbiology, Germany - Olavius geniculatus... | ecosystem: Host-associated > Annelida >...
CCCCAATATAGAGACACGTCAAGTGCCAAAGTTTCGTGGGGCTATATCCCCTAAGTCCCAAGTTATAAGCGCTAACTTATTACATTTTAAGCCAATTTTTGACCCCCCTTTGAAAAAAAGTTGTAAGGGGGCCCCCGTTCCTGGTGGGGGGTGCACTAGTAAGACTTGGTCATTCTCTAGCGCGTGTAAAAATTTGGCGGCGCAGCACCTCCTAGGGGCCGAAATATGGTCTTCCGAAAAATGCGACTTAGGGTAGGTCAACATTAACGCTTATAACTTGGTTCGTAGTGGACGGAATTTCACAAAATTTCTTTTGTTCAACGCGGAATTAACCGTATTTGATAACGCCGTTTAGGTTATGTCGATATCTCTATCCAGTTTAGAGATATTCGCGGTCAAACTCGAAAGTTGTTGTAAAACGTACTAAATTTTGGACGTTTTTTGCCCTCCCAAATTTTAAGGGGGCGGTGCCCCCAAATTTCGTACCTGCGTTAACACCCCAACCTAGAGCCGCGTCAAGTGCCAAAGTTTCATCGAGCTACACCCCCTAACTCCGAAGTTATAAGCGCTAATTTATTGCATTTTAAGCCAATTTTTGACCCCCCTTTGAAAAAAGTTGTAAGGGGGGCCTGGTGGGAGGTGCGCTAGTAAGACTTGGTGATTCACTAGCGCGTGTAAAAATTTGGCGGCGCAGCACCACCTACGGGCCGAAATACGGTCTTCCAAAAAATGCGCTTTAGAGGGGTACGATTTCACATCTAAATCTCCAAGGTCACTGGACCGAACTTCACCACATTTGTTTCGCCTAACGCAGGAGGAATCGCCATACACGGAATGACTATCCGATTTTGAACATCTTCATCCGTTTCGGAGATATTCGCCGCCGAACTTCGAAGTCGTCCGAAATCGGGCCAAATTTTGCATGTTTTTCGCCCCCGAAATTTTTTGGGGTGCGCCCCCTAAAATTTTGGACCGGCATTATAAAATAGGGCCTAGTACTAACCATCATGCAAAATTTCACACTGGTCGGCCCACGCATCTTGGAGATCTGGCGGTTGACAAAAAAAACATCATGCGTAAAACAGAAGTCCTTCCGAAAACTATCGTTTTCGGGCGGACTAATAATAATGAAGTCTGTAAGTCAGCAAAGGCACAACCATTGCAATAGTTCACCGAGTGTATACAATAAATGTAAAATAACCACAGCAAGCATATAAAGGTTGCTCGAACCAAACTAAATGACCTGGCTGCTACATCCATGAGCTAGGGCCAACCAAATTAAATTAGCAGAAAATCCTTGCTAAAAGTCAGATTCGAACAAAATGCCAATAAATGATTCGACCACCTGAATAAAATGTTATTCAGATGTGAATGTTGAAATACCCGTAAGTGGCATACACAGAATATAGCAACAGCTGGCAGTCAATTTCCAGCCCCCTTATCAATTTCCAATTTCCAGCCCCCTTATCATGTCCAGGTGCACCTGGCGCACCTTGGCCACCAAAAGCATTGCGAAATAAAAAAAAACACTAGCACAGCACGAAACTTGCATAAACCCCCAAAACACAGTTAACAACAGAAATTTGCACAACTTCACATGCCTTAGTAATTATACTGGGCAATAACTTTTGTTCCGATGATATTTTTTATCATCAATGAGGATATATATCCTTCATATCCCATCGACGTATGCCTATGATACCCACTGTACATTTTATCAAGATTTGCAAGCTAGCACAGTCATTTCAAACAACAGCACTTGTTAGCGATTGTTGCAAAAGCAACTTGGAAACATATTGCACTGTTCACCTAAACTTGGACCGTCACGAACATTTAAACCTTAAAACCTCAAAAGTCTGCCTTATTGCTCATAACAAGTCATTCAGTGGCACAGCAGCTGTTCCAATACGGCATCTCTAAAACGAACAAAATAACACAATGAAGTACCAAACTGTTTGAGATAATGCTAAATGAGTTCAATACCATAAGTGCTGGGGCCAAATTTTAAAAACTTTTCTAAGATATTTTCCAAAGATGTCAGATGATTTAGAAATACCAAAAAAGTTTTCTTTTCTGAATTTTCGACGGCTTTCTTTGCATTCCCAAAGAACTTTTTTCTTATCTTCCTAAACTAGTTCAACCAATCAGATGCACTTATACCGACCACGTGACGCAAACAAAATTTTTTAGGAAAACTTCTTTGGAAAACCTCTTATCTTTGTTGATTTTACCGCAGTGTTACGCAAATAACCTATGACGTCACACACGACATCTAAGCTAAGTGTCAACACTGCGTACTTTTTTGCAAACTTTGTTTATTACACAGCTTTCTCCGTGTAGGACAAGGTTAATGCTTCCCTACATATTTGCCTAAATTCTTCCTAACAAGTGTCCAAAGAGGTTTCAAAAATTGTGCACCCTTTCTCAAAATCTTCTTTGGAAGATCTTCTCAAATTCTTCCAAAGACATTTTCCAAAGAAGTTTAGAAAATTTGGCCCCTGGACTGTTTACACCAAACAAAGTGTCAGCCCAGTGCTGCCATACTACGCAGCCATCTGCCTAGCTACAAACTGCACTGCACAACTGTAACTCTCACATCAACTGCTCCTGCCCAGGGGAATGTTCACACCAGTTTTGATTTTTCTAAATCGGTTTGCGTCAAGCTAATAACCCGTACGAAGAACAGAGAGGAAAACTGAACAGAAATGGATTAGGCTGATATCCACAGTTCAGAGACCATTCCCAACAACCATACAAACGTGTATGACAAAAGAACTAAAAACAAGCTTAACCAGTGGAAAACAGTAACAAATTGCATGCAACGGCGAACAGTTGCCAACACCAACCTACGCCTGCTATTGATCAGCGTCGTCGTTGTTATCGGCAGGTGGAACCTGGACTGAGGCCGTTTCTCTCGACTTGTTTATTGTCTCGACAGCACGAGCTGATGCATCTTCCAAGAACCACTGCCTGCACGCACCAGTAAAATTCCAATAATTCCAACAATAATTATCTCTGCTAAGTGAACACAGTAAATGGAGAAGATCAAGCGTTCACTCACTGGATGCCTGTCTGTGTGTCTGTGCTGATGTCATAATAACAATTATGTTATTACATCACCAGCAGATTGTGTACTGTTTGTGAAGTCACTAGCAGCAACTGTTATAGCTACTAAAGCAGAGAAAGAAAAAACTGTAGTTAATTATTCTAGCTGACAAATTCACAACAATGCAATTAAAGTACTATTTTATTAAACTAAACTTGGCAAAGACATGCACTCTCACGAACACTTCTAGAATTCAATTTAAATTTTAAGGAGATGCCATCACTGGTTGAAATGGTGGAGAAAAGTTGCAAAACAGTCAGTCTGTCAAACAAACAGAAACATAGAAATTAATCACTCGGAACAAACAAAAACTGAAACTACTGAAAAACACAACACTAGGGATCAACCAAGCTAAACCGGATAGAATTTACTAAATGCCTTAATATATGAAAAGATTAAATATGTGATTAAAACTAAAGAAACTAAATAGACTGCTTGTAAGTTGGCGTTATTCCAAACACACAGTATGCGGAGTGATTTTCTCACCATAAACCGCAGGAATGCACCAGTGGTTTATGCAGGAATTTCTAGACTTCTTCTTTTTTCCACACTTTCCAGCTCACTGGCTTTCTGATCTGGGGACTATAAAGCATAGCCAGATTTTTTCCTAAAAAATTTTGAAATCTGCAAACTAAACTGAAAATAAAGCCTGACTGACCGGGCGAGTCTTCGTTGTTCAGCTCGTTTCCTTCGTTCTTCTTCAGCGACGGCTCTGCGTGCCAGCACCGCTGCGTAGCTGTCTTCTAGACTAGATGATGACATCTGTTAGACAACAAAGACCCACTATATTATACACTTAAATAACTAGGATAACAGCACATCGCGTAATTGTCAATCTGTATGCAAGTATTGCTGCACAGCTTAGTAGTAGTTTTTGTAGTAGTAGTAGTAGTAGTAGTATGTACTAGTATGAGGGCCGTTCGATAAATATGTTACAAAATGGCACCATTCCATTAATTTTGAAAACAGGAAAAATTCAAAATATGTTTTGTAAAAAATTTAATTCTGAATATACGCTGAAATTATTATAATGACTGTCAATAGAACACGGTCTATGTGCGTATTATTTTCTCCACTAGAAATCTATCATAACTCACAAATGACAAACAGCATAAAAGCAAGGAAAACCCAATAAACTTAACAAGTTAATGTCACATTCTCAACTGTTAAACATTATTGTTTCATTTTTCAACATATCGTCCGATTTTGTTCAAACATTTTGTCCCATATGTCACCAAGCTTCAGAATTCCTGATGCAAAAAACGATGCTGGCTGCTGTCCAAGCCACTGAAGAACGACTAATTGCATCTCAGTACCTGATGCAAATTTCTGCCCAACTAGCATTTTCTTACACCAAAAGTGTACTATTAGCTTCATAAAACATGTATCTCTATATACTGGTTGCATATCAAAGTGAATCGGATTTGCATGAAGTTTTTTGCCTACAAAAAACAATAATGGCACACTGTTCACTACTGGGCAATTTCAGTGGTAACGTCGCTGGATTTAATGTTTATAAATGACGTTACTGTGACGTCATTGTAATAAAACTCACATCAGGTACTCCGAGTTAAATTCTCTATAAAACGTATATTTTTGATTTTTCCTATTTTAAGAATTAATGAAATGGCGCCATTTTGTAACTTATTTATCAAACCACCCTCGTGCTTGCAGTCTGTATAACACCAACTCACTGAGCCGCAGCATGTTCCAAATAACAAGTGCTAAAACTCTGGAAGCAATCTGGATGAAAGGTTCCCACTCACAGAACAATCAAAAGGCAAGACTTTTAAAATAGTTATTTCATGACCAATTCTATTCAAATACAAATGTGTAAGTATCTGTAATAGGAAAACATGGTGCACCAAGTGTAACATATAACTGAAGCAAATATTTACTAAAATGAGCAGGTGAAATAATTCACTGTGATTACAATACAATCTACAGGAAATTAACCAAAAATAATGATGCAACTGCTTGGTTTTTCAAGGACACACAAGCCAAATGCACAAATTTACGGATATAATTCGAATGCAGGTGAGAAATGAATCAGCAAACAAAATAAATGAATGAAACATGTTCATTAGTACTAACAACCTGCATGGAAGAAGGCTGTAGGCTGAGTGGTGAGAGGACGTGTGTCGACATCGGCATCACTCTGGCTGACTCTGACTGTAGTGACGAGCTACTGCTCAGGATTCGTAGCGCTGTGTCAACCTCTGACCCCATGTTGACCTCCGACCTGACCGGCCTGACCTCTGACCCAAGGACTGGAGCCTCCACGGAGGATGTAATTGACACATGCTGCGATGGAGAGTGAGGCATCGAGAGCTCGGAACTGATGGAGATGGGGCATGACTGGGAGGATGGAAGAGATGGTGGCATCGGCGGATTTGGAAGCTGGTGCCGAACGTTGACCGACGAACTTGGCTTGTGTTGTGACTGTAGCTGTGTGTTGCATCATGCAAGACAGTGCATTGCAAACAAAACATAAACAAAAACAACTCAATAAATTACAACAGACAGAGAAAATGATGAACAAGCAAAATGCACCACAATGCAATTAAACTGTCTGTTCATTATCGACATCAACAACAAAAGACCAAACACCACTACATAGATCTCCTGTGAACTTGTTGGACACATGACAAGCTGTACAACACCTTGACATGTCAAAATGTTTTGAACTTCTTAAAGTCTTCAATTTTCCATGAACCTGTTGTGCATGTCTTGTAAATTAGCTGCAGGTGTTCAATTTTTTGTGCACCTATTATCTAGAGCATCCACACCAAACAAGAAAACCACAACAAATTGAACCATTGAGCTTGAACATTTCAGAAAAAAGTAAACACAGCAGAAAAAGACAGATCCATGCACTTCTGAGGTACATCAAGGTAAAGGGGCCATACCCCAATGAAACTTACACATCCCACCCCATTCAACTCATCTCCCTGACATAGGCCGTTGAGCCCATGGATGGATAGACCACTAAGTCTGTATTGCATGGTAATGCGACGCCAGACCTACTGTCGCGACCTACGGTCACCTTTCCAGCCACAGTGCATCACCACCTTTTGACCGATACCAAATTATACAGCTCGGTGAACAGAGGCACATGTGTGTAAACAACTTGGCCAGTTAATACTTGATAGTGGACTGGCCTGAAGTAAGTTAAACTTATGACCATGACCTTTCTATCACAAATCCAACACCCTAACTACTGAGCCTCCAAGCCACCTGACATACATTAAGCAGTCTCTTAGTATGCACACAACCGTGAGCAGCAAACAGTGAAGAATACACACTCAGAAGCAGAGAATGTCTGTGTGGGTGCAAACATAGTTAGATATCACAGGGTGCTTGTCGACAGCAGACAACAACAAATAAATAAGTAAATAAAAAAGCTTGCGCTATTGGGAAGTGAGAATAACAGAAAGCATGTAGTCGTCATGCCACTGATTAATTCTCAGTGTGCCAGCTGTAGCAAAAGAAAACCACAGTAACATTGGCAATAAAGAAATAAACACGAAAAAGTTGAAAAAGTGTGAAAAAATAGGCTAAATTGTGCCCACCCTCCACGTCACATCTATGCACAATAAAAGCACGACAAACAGCAGTTAAAAAAAAACAGTCCGCACAATGTTAACAGAGATAAAAAGTAATTTGGCAAAAGCGGAATTGCTACGGCAGGTCCACCCAACTCTATGTTTGTATGTGCTATGTGGCAGCATACGACTGATAGTTTGGCTACAATTTGCTACTGCATGTTTTGAATTGCTTGCATGGCACAAGCGATTCCACCTAACGGTATACTGGTAAGCAATGGTGAGCACACCACATTCATATCAGACTCAAAGATGTACTGATACATGGCGAGTGACCGTAAAAAAGTTACCATATTTCTTATCTGTACTTTTGCCATAAAGACTGAACAATTTCAGACATGATTTTAGTGAATCCCAACCCATCTTATGTATAAAAAATACACGTAAAAACTAGGCAAATGTTTATTGATCCAAACTCCATCACGAAAAACTAACCTCTTTGACAGAAGTAACAACAATATCAAAAAAATTAGTCTATGGTAAGTCAAACGTCTAGAGGTAAATAAACATCTCATTTACAAATCGGTTCCAATACTGGGAGAAACATTACGTTTTTCACATAATCATAACATGTAGCGTTACCACCAACCTGTGTGGAAAGCCTGGGAGGGGAAAGTTTTCCCAGCATCATGTCGTGGTTGTTGTTGTTATAGCCATCACAGACGAGCAGAGTGACGGTTGTACCGAGATTCTGTAATGCATGGACGGCCTCCTGATGGCTGGTGCCCAGTAGACTCTGACCATCCACCTGCAAAATCAACAGTAAGTAAAGTAAAGGTTGTCTAGATCTCTTTATGGAAAACCCATCGCGAAGCTACAAACTACAAAATGCTAACTGCCAAACAATGTTACCTGCCACCTGACACAGATGAACAAACCCCACCTTAAAACATAATTGTGTTGCAAATTATGACCAAACTGCTGCAGTAGTGACAGCCATTGCACTGACAGCATCCAGTAGTACCATCGCCAACCCCTTATGACACTCACTCACTCACTCACTCACTCACTCACTGCTGTGCGTAACCGGCTGTGGGAAGTAGCGCCCTCCACGTTGTCCGGTTGTCGGCAAGAGCCCATGCGTCGGCAGCAGTGAGTCCGGTGTCCCGCACAATCTGACTCATCCATGTAGTCCGTGGTCTACCAGCGGGGCAATTCCAGTCGTGGTGTGGTATGTCTCCGGACCTGGAATCCACTGCAAGCTTCAGGGCCTTATGTGCTGGTGTGTTGGCGGGCAAACGGCGAATATGGCTGAAAAAGGACTGACGGCGAGCGGCTATAGTACTGAGTATGCTTGGCAGATTCGTACTGTCAGCTACAGCCCTGTTGGTGACGAAGTCATTATGAAACTGCTTAGCCACAATACACAACATTACTGACAGATACCAGAGCACAGAAATAGAATGACCGTACTGACAAACAGTTGAGTACTGGCAAAGATTTGAGCATAGGCAAAGATAAGCTCTAAACCGAAAGTAACTAAAAAAGGCCAAAGCTCATAATGCACTACAGTCTGACCTCAAGTATGCGTTGACCAGTCCTCAGTCTGCCATCCCGAGCCACGACGCCATTGTCAAGAATCTACCACAAGAACATGCCATAGAACATCAAGTCCGTGTCGAACTAACGAGTACTTTTAACCTTTAAGGCTTAAACGGTATGCAAAACCCATCGGAGCTATGGAACATCACCTGCCATATGGGATCACACCTGTCACCCAACACAGGTGAACATGCCCCACCTAACCGCAGCCAAGCAGGCCAGTATGGGACTTACCTACCCCAAAGAAATGGAAGGCTGAGTTGACCTCGGCACTATGGTGTTTCATAAAAGAACCCCTTTTTTTTTCTTTCATAATTCACTCAAATGATGATCAATTTACATAAAATTTTACCAGTTGTAGCTGAAGAAATACTAATCCAAAATATTTTAGCAAAATATGGCAGTTGATTAAATATTCTTTGCTAGACGTGACGTAATGCTCACTTCATAATATGTCACAGGTACCAGCTTGCTAGTCTCAACTGGTGCTGTCAGTTGCTACCCTGCTCCGATGGTTAAAAATCTGGTTCACAGATGACAAATTTTGGAAGTTTTACAGTTGCAGTTACAAAAAAACGTGCAAAGCAATTGCATTTACGTGTCTGTGGGGATAGCTGGACTTCCAGATGTTCGAGCAAGACAGTGCACTAGCACACCAAGCTTGCAAAATGGTTGCGTTTTTGAATTGTAAGATGCCTGATTTCATGTCCCCATGTTGTTCAGTGCTGACACGATAAACATTTTTCATTAGTGAACCAGACCAAGTTCACCATCGAAGCAGGGTAGCAACTGACAGCACCAGTTGAGACAAGCAAGCTTGTACTCACAACACATTATGACGTCAGCATTACGTCACAAACAGCAAAGAATATTTAATCAACTGCCATATTTTGTTTAAATATTTTCAATTAGTATTTCTTCAGCTACAACTGGTACAAATTTTGTATAAATTGATCATCATACAAGTGAGTTATGAAAAAAACAAAAAGGGGTCCTTTTTATGAAACACCGTGTACTGATATGGTTTACTTGTCAACAGACAGTCACCCACCAAAAGCAGTAACCACGTGATAGTGTGACCCAACCGGGAACTGATCCCACAACTTCTTGATCTTAAGTCAAACACCCTACAGTTATGCTACCAGGTCACCTGAGTAACTTTACTGATCAAACAACATCTCCTTCGATTCAATGATCCCGTGATAAAAAAAAAAACAATTATTCTGCACAATACTTTAAAAATGTAACTGTTGATGTCGGAGCCTTTGCCAACAGCAGCGCTACCCAATGACGAGTTTCTTATCTTAGGACTAGGTTTTATAGAGCTATATAAATCTGCTTTTAACTGTAATAGTTCAGTAACTTCATCATACACTAGAACCTTCAACTTGGCCTAAGTGAACTTGCAAAAACTGCGTAGAAAAATAACCAGTTGAAACTGGTTAGATCAAGAAATAACAACTCTACCAAATGCTATATTCTAGTAAAAGTTTCAATCAATAACAAACCTGTGATATGAAGATTCCTTCATCGGTAGGATCAAGCGGGTTGCCACACCTGCTGCCAACTCCTCCCTGGACACTGATACCCAGCTTCTCACCAGGCCCACGAACCAGCTTTAACTCCTGACAATTATTTTTCACATACACACAGTAAAAACCAGTGTAACTAATTACGGCAGTGAGTGGTACGTCTACTGGCTGCACTGCAGATCACTATACTACTAGCTTCACATCAAACCAATGAATCAGTCTTAACCCCTGGAAATTAGTTCACAAACACCCATGTCTGTGAACTGACTGATTAAGGCAGGCGTATATATGCTGGCCGCACTGCGTGGGTCCAACTGCCGATAGCATAATTTTCACTGACTCATGAACCAGCTTCACATAGCACGCCACACATTAATACAAGACTGGCCAGGCACAGCTGTAACTCTTTAACACATGCCACTTAAATTACATTCTTGTTGCTAGCAGTAACAAGAGCTTTGACAATAGCGCCAATAGCGCGGTGTCTATTAGGAATCACTAACATCATCATTACAAAAATACTACACTTCACTACTACCTAGTACCTGTATGCCAGCAGGCTGAGGGTCGTGGCTGACTTCTATGACGACTTCATTGGTGGAAGAAACTAGAGCTTTGACGGCATCTTGATGGGACACGTGGCGCATGTCTCGACCATTCACCTGACAACGGTCAAAGTTACGCATATATACAGCACCAAATGCTGCAAATAAGCCACAACTACAAACGTTTTTGTCATCAAAATAACTGTGACAATCACGGTTGAGACACCCGGATAGATAACCATAAAAAGGAGGTGGGTTTCATTGGGCAAACCCACACAACAAACCACCAAATGTAATCAAAATGACTAACCCAATGCACAGACCATAAAGCAAAGTCAGCAAAACAATAAATGTTTTCACTGTTTACAATAACTACACTAACAACTTCAACCAATGTTCACATATGCACTCATAAAAAGAGTCATCCATGCTAAAACACTACCCCACCAAGGTCAGCCACCTTGCCGTGGTGGTGGGGCTCAGCATCGATGACCCGAAAGATTTCTAAAATCTGGAGGCGAGGAGCGACTAAGCGCTGACCAAATTCGTGTAGGCATATTGCTACACGATACCAGTTCTTTTGTG
>Ga0209671_1008208_pt1 | contig 10912 bp, 4 predicted proteins | sample WorMetHERISLAND2_2_FD_187401 | JGI IMG/M metagenome (GOLD analysis project Ga0209671, IMG submission 187401) | Marine gutless worms symbiont microbial communities from Max Planck institute for Marine Microbiology, Germany - Olavius geniculatus... | ecosystem: Host-associated > Annelida >...
GATGTACCCTGACTAAAGGGTAGGCGTTAGGGAAAAACTTTGTAGACCCTATTTCGCACGTTATTGAGATACAGCGACTTATTGGCTAAAAATCGCAAATTTTTCCCACCCATTTCATTTAGCGCTCTCGTTCGGAATGACCCCTTTCGATTTTATGGAAAAGGTTTACGGTTCCTAAAACTAGAGTCTTCCAGGCAGGCGACGGTGAATATTTGGTGATCCTAGCTTGCACCGTTTTTGACTGATCCTGTCGCGTGACGGACGGACAGACAGACAGAATTGCGATGGCTAAGACGCGCTGAAAGCAGTAGCTGCTTTCGCGCGCAATAAACGTCGCAATACGCCGGAACCTCAGACGAACAAGAACTTTTTCAGCAGTAGGCTAGTTGCTGGAAATGTTCAAAACTGAGACGTTCCGCTGTCGCAGTTTGACTGGCAGATTGATTCACAGTTACGGTCCAGCTGCTGTAAAGCTTTTGTTGGTCACCGATGGGTGACTTTATTAGATTCCACGCACGTCGCTAATAAACCATATGCCTATATTACAATACAATCGTTAAAAAGTTCCAGTGCAAAAATTTGGCGACTAAACTTTCCTGTAAGTTTCTGGCACTACGGCAGATTCGATAAATTGCAAGCAGTGGCGTATTTAGAGGGGGGGCACGGTGCGATGCCCCCCTTTGGCCCGACCATGAAATTTTTTTTACAAACGACTGTATATGAAAAGGTGCTTTTTGCCATTTTTTCAGCAAGAATTGCAAAATTCAACAATGTTTGATGGTCTTTTGCGTTTCCAAATTTCAGAAAAATGGGCAAATTTGCGGTTTCCATTGAACATTCAGAAGCAAAAAATGTTTCAGCTTCAGCGCCCCCTGTCCCCCAGACCAGGGGCTCCGCCCTAGACCCCGCTGGGGGCTACGCCCCCAGACCCTCGTTATAGGCTCGCGCTCCGCGCGCTCGCCATGTCCCCCCCTTTGCGAAATCCTAAATACGCCACTGATCGCAAGTTACCGAATACGGTCTCTGATCGTTATAGCTAGAACACTAACTTGTGAATAAAACAGCAGATGACGCAGGTAGCCTAATGTGATGTTTACGTTAATGACGACAAAAGACTGCCTCGGAGAAAGACAATTAAGCTTAGAGTACAGATGCGCACCGTGATCGCGAATGAAACTAATTTCTCCGCTCACAACGCTTGTTATAATACTGGGCGGATAACACTGGGCGGATCCAAGGCGATCGTACGCAAGACCGGTGTAGTGTGACAAGATGGGGCTAACCTCAGTACTAAAATTGTGATCCTATGGGGAGGTTGAGCCAAACGTATCATACCAATGATGCCAGTCACCACCACATTCTCAAGACAATGCATTCTGAAGACGGATTCTTTTTATTAGCATAACCTTTACCCCTGCCTCTTTTCATAGGCCTGCTTCGTCGTTAGATGTCTTCTCAAGTACTCAGTGCATAACATCATACGGTATAAAGCAAGAAGCCCAGCCGTCGCTAAGGTGAGCCGACCGTACCGCCTATATCCAAAGGCTAACGTCCGATTTCCGGTCGTGGAAAGAAAGCAATTTCCCAGAGTGAGTACGCTCTGGTGACGCTGCTATATCGAATACTACAATCAACGCTAGGATACGACTCGGTAATTTGGCGCAGATGCGTGATTGGCCGCAAACAGTAACTGTGAATTCACAATTGCGGCCAAACCTCTGCAGATAGATACATGGTTCCTATCCACTGCTTATACGAATTCGTCATTGCCCTATGCCGCGGTACCATCGCAAACCTCTTACGACGTACGGTTTAGCCACAATACATGTGTTACAGACGACGACGACACCAGATCGACGACACGTCGTGCCCAAGACTCGATTTAACGGTCAGTCAAAAACCGTTGATAGCCAGGACGTTACACCGTCAGTCGTAGCCTCGAAGACTACTAGGTAGGAGTGGGGTGAGACTGGGCAAGGCGGAGTCACTAATGGAGATGGACAGTAGCGTCTGTTGGTTGGCGGCGACGAACGCTTCTGCACTCGAATTCACGCAGCCACCCCAGCAGCCTCAGTCTCAGCAGCCGACGACCCCCTCGACAAAACACCTTCCACTGTTAAGACCTGCGCTTTTGAAAATATATTAACTCAGTATTATGCGTCTTTAGCTAACATACGTAAAGTCAGTGGCGCAACTGCCCCCACCCTTCCCGCTTAAATTTTAGTCTACCCAAAAATTATTTTTTGTCAAAAGTGTTTTTTCAAAGTACAAAATTTGCGCTAAAATTTTCAATTTGGGAAAATTTATTGGCAAAATTTTGAGCACCCATAATCTCTTGGGTTGGAAAATTGCAACTTTCTGCCTTAACCTTTCGAACACTCGCCGCCGCTGCATAGGGTAAGGTATGGACAGAGGAATGGGACTGTCAAACAGGGTTTGTCGAGGGGAGGTTTTGTCAGCCGGCGAGGGGCAAGCGCGTGCCATCGTAGAAGCAGCGGCGCAGTCGGTCGTCGCGCTGAAACGCTAAACCAATTGTTATCGTTGATCGACCGCCTCCTTTGATGCAGCGACAAGCGAGCGGACTGCGCACTGTTTATGAACGGAACGCAACGCAACGGAACGGCGAGATGAAGTTGTTGACCTCCAGACTGTTACTGATGGCCGACAGCTGATGATCGGCCGTCCAGGAAGACTGCATGACATCTTGGACGGTATTGCATCACCCTGCGTACGAACGCTTTGGGTGGTTCCTTGGGTAGCCGGTCTTTCATAGTAGGCCTAAAGAGAAACAATAGGCCTATCAATGAGTAAAGCAATCTATGATTTTTAAGTGACCTATGTAATACAAACTAATGCTAGGTCCACCACAGCTAGAGTATAGATAGATGGAGTCCAGTCCCGGAAAAAGTCAGAAAATGGACTTCGTGAACAGGTTAGTTTTTTGCTCGCTGTCGGAAGCTGGATGACAACTCGGCCGAAGTCACGTCACCCGGCAGGTTGTTTCATATCCGTGGGCCAACAACCGTACATCAGCTGAAGAAAATAATCCGTAGTTAGCCACTGGGATTCAAACTGCTACAGTCAAAACCGTTTGCCTGTCATTACACAATTACAGAATTTCAGTTAACTGCTCATAAGTAATTAACATCAGCAATTTGGGTATAAAACAGTCCATACTACTCCCTGTGGGCGCGTCTCTTTAACTGCCCAAGGTGTCTGCACCCATGGAACAACAGAAACAGGCAGTCCGACTATACCGCGATGAAGACTGAAGATGCCACTGGCACGCGACGAGCGAACACTTCGTCTGACCGTCGTGAAATATCACTTGCGTCTAGTTAGGCACGCAGCAGCAGGCGCGGATATGTTTCGCGGAAAGTTGTCGGTTGGGCGGATAGAACAAACAAACTTGTCACGCCCAGACGCTCGTTCTTAAGACAACTTCATCACTCGTACCCACTCATCAGCCGCACGCATCGCTGCTGCATCGTGCCCAGCTCACCCCACCGCGGTGCTAATTTCCGTGTCCTTGCCGACTGCTGAAGTACAGCAGAGTCGTCGAATATAAAGTACGCGGGACACGAAGTTGCAATTATCCGACAAACACTGCAAATTTCTGACAGAAAAAATTATTATATACATTTTTGTTCATTACGAAAGGCAGCAATTTAAATACAAATACAAAATAAAACAGAAACTCAAAATTTCAATTTTACTCCTAAATTTCCTTATAATAAGGGTTACCAGCCCCAACTGTTGCATTTTTAAACAAAAATTTTCAGACAAAAAAAACTTTCCGACATTTTTCCGACAGACAAAAATTAGGGAAGCAATTGCTCCCTACCCCATTTCATCGGCCTTCCCACAACGCCGCTGCTGAAAAACAGACGTCGATGTAATATTGCATTTTTCAAGCACAGAAATCCGGTTTGTTGGGCTATTATACTCGAAAAATAACACTATTACAAAACGCAGTATTTGACGTCGTCAGCTGCCATAATGCATTTGATGATTTTTTGCTGTTTGCCTCTCTGCGGTAGCAGAAAAACTGTAATTAGACTCGGACGGAGTGCAGTAGCAGTGAAACAGTAACACTTGTAAAAAAATGTCAAAACTGAAGTTAAAAATACAAAAATAATGTATATGGATGCATCGTATTAGACTGATGCCTGATGCTATACAAATATTAAATTTTAAATTTTAAATTTTTTTGAATTGCAAAAAATACATTTTTCAGAAAAAAGTTTTACATACGTTATAACAGCCTAAACAGGTTCAGCTATATCGACAGGGAGTGATTAAGAAGAATAATATGACTCGGCATGAAGTCGCTGCCCCGGTTGCCCATTTTATCCCCCTCACTGCATGGAGGGATTGGTTAAAAGGGTAGAATCAGAGAGCGACACTCGTCAGCAACGAGAAATAGCTGACGACAGACAGACAGACAGACATGAAGGATAAAGCGGCGACAGCTGGACGTATATGCCACACATGTGGAATGAACCCAGGCAGTGCAAGTACTACACGTCAGTATATACACTGATCTATTATAACGCTGTATGCAGTCTACAGACCAAGCGACTGGCGTTTTCAAGTGCCGCCCACATCAACACAACTTGAAGATACGACACACGAGTATACTTGGTTACACACTGTAGATTTGCTCGTTAAGGAAGGAATTAAGCAAAGAAAGGTTTTGGTGGGCTCACAAAGGCCCAGAGGGGGGTAAGGTTCTTAGTGAAGCAAAGCTCCGTGCGGACTACGGTCGCAAAGGCATTTTGGTCGTAGAAGAACATTTAGTCGGTGCAAATGTGTTAAATAATTTTACATGCAAACGGAAGTCGAAATTGATTGCAGCTTGGCGTATTACTTATACTTCCAGAATCATGGACTCCCTGAGCCCCTTTCGGCTGTCGCCGTTTACGCCACTGTATGGCTTTCTTATAGGCCCCTGCAATTAACTGACACACAGACACAAGTTCGAGTACGAGTACAGGTCTGGGTTTCCGTTTATGGCCCGTAGAAGCTTCACTCGTACGAGTGGAGCGTTCACGGTCACTTGTACAAGCACATAACTCAACGCGTGTCGGCCATATTGAATGAAATCGAATCGAGGAAATGTTTCGCAAATAAACAACAATTACATTTCATCGCTAATAATTTTACCATTTGCGCACCTCTAACACGAATAATTTTACAATGATGTCAGTTCTGGCGTCAAATATGCGCCACAGCTTTTGTACGTTATATTATTGTTATTTACGGGTAGATTATTTTGCACTGTTGGATAAAACATGACCTGCACAGAAACTACTCGTACGAGTGAAATTTACAGGTAACCCGTACTCGTATGTATGTGAGCGGCCGCCATTTAAATACACGCAAACTCGTGTTTGCCGGAACTCGTATACGGGAATCCGTACAGTGCCGGACTCGTACTCGTGTTTATGTGAACGCAGCCTAAACGTCCCTCGCTCAGAACTGCATACCTGTCCAGTTAGAGATCTCCCTTCACGACGCAGATTTCTGATATCAAAATAGTGATGCATGTCTGTGTCCGGATTCCGGAAAATGTCAACTTAATATTGATTTAAATGCCACACCTACATCATCGAGGCGTCTGTAATCTGCATTCGAATTGTGTCCCATATGTCCGCTTTGGTTAAAGATCGCCTGGCAACAAACATAGGCTTACTTAACACATAATAATAAATACTAGTGGGCTATTAGTAGGAATAATAATACGACGTACTATACGACTATACACGCCATATTTATGGCGGATTTGAGCCGCGATTTTTGGATCATACTCGACAGACATTCAACAATAGCCATATAACTTACCATGCACCGATGCTCCTGGGCCGGATTTAGGGGGGGCGGGCCCCAGGCCTCCCACCAACAGGGGGTCTCCCACCAAACCCCTTAATTTTTGAAACCCTGTAATTCGATAGCCAATCCTGGCTTGCATAACTTTCGCCACCAAATACGCCGCTGGGCCCCAGCTCCTCCCACCAGTTAAATGCGGCCCTGCCGATGCACAAATGTTTAACTTTCTTTTTTCGACAAGTAGGCCTACATAAAGTCAGAAAATATAGATGTTTCATATATTCAACGGCGGGTGGCGCTATAGGTTAACACATCCGTTGAGAAAACAAGACGATGTCATTTGCCCACAATGCCAATGGAGATGGATCGCGTTGAATGTTCGCTTTGACTTGTCAGTTGAATTTGTTGTGACTAAAACATTCTGTACTCGGTAGCGCGAGTGGTTTTTCTCGCGAGACGACTCGGAAAAGCCACTGGCGTAGCCAGGATCTGGATGTATGAGAGATGGGGTGTGGGGAAAAATATTCCTCCTTACCAGGGAAAGGGTCTAAGAAGAGGGCTGTGTCTCCTCACCAAAACTTTTTTTTCTATTTTTTGTGCTAAAAGCATCTTGGTGCATTTTTGCACTATTTTGAGCAACTGATTAAGTTCCTGCGGGGGCACACACGTATAGGCTGCCCAGTGTTGCAGTGCACCCTGTGTCTACGCCAGTGGGAGAAGCAAGTTGAAAATAACATTTTCTTGCCGAATTTTTAACAAAATTTGCTATATAAAAGTACGCTTGCAATTTGCAAATCTACACAATGCCGAAATTACACTTACATCTACAGACGTAGGCATACAGACGGCACTAATTAAGAAGTATAAAATAAAAAAAAGTCCCAAAACAGTTTGACAGAACATTTTGATGCGTATGCTCACATCTCGTATGTCACAGAATAATATTACGCATGCAGGCGCGGTTGCATAGCATCGTACTTTATCAATTTTGTTAATAGGCAGGTATTATGTACAGTTAATTTCAAAAATTCAGATAAAAGCACAATCGACACATCGACCCCTTAAAGCTTTTAAGTCGTAAAACTTAAATAGATCTACTTGAAACCGTCAAAGGCAAAAAGCGAAACATCGTGAAATTAATTAACGACATTTGCAGCCAACTTACCACAGATAAGAGAGAGAATTTGAGAAGCCGACAATAATAATTTCGATAATGTGGATCGATAATGATCTCGATCCACTTCCGGTCGCGCAGACACCACATGCGACGTCGACGGACTTGAGGGCACGTGACGTATGACGTCACAGTGACGTCATGCTTGCTGGCGACAGCAATCTCGGCGACGATACAGCACCGAAATGTCGGATGAATAAATTAATTCGACACAAAAAACAAGTAAGTAAACAAAGTCCGAATCGTTGTCGAGTCGACGAGTAGCCTATACTTGTGTAAATGCGGTCTAAGCGTTGACGGCTGGAAGCGAGCTGTGTGGGCCTATGTCACAATGTGGGTGGGCGGTCATCGCGCCTATACCGCGTCATTGCTCCGTCACCGCTAGCGATCTGATGTCAGATACCAGCCTGACGCTGTCACACAGTCCACCAGCAGACATCCAAACTGCAGAACATCCAAATAACTGAACGCCGAACGCCGAAGTACTACAGCGTCGTCGCTATATACGGTATGATAGTACGCTAGCTAATCAGCAATAAACGTTATTTTAATGAAATAAACAAACGGCTAGCTGTACTGCCACTGGACTTGCTACTAAAGCAAACATTCGACATGTCAGCCCATTAACTCGGCACGGTTAATACCGCCCCTCCATTCTGCAGCGGCGGCATTCAGGCTCATGTCACGCCGGCGGCGAAGGCAGACAGATCGGACAGGCTTTCAAGACGGGCACGCCGGTTATAACTCGTTAATTGCCGCGGCACTGATCTTATCACTGCCGCTAATAACAGACCCCGCGAGCGTTCAGTGACGCTCGTTGACGACTTCGAGTCGACTCTGTCCGATTATTCACGCTGCTGCCGCCCGCGTTATAGTACACTGTAGACAAACCTGGGTGGCCAAAGTGGGAGGGCGGGAGAGCGCGAAATCTGGACACCGGAAACCGAGAATTAGCGTGAAGCGACCGATCAATCGCCGCGTTGTTATAGACGTGACTGACTCTGACTGACTGGAACGTAATCTCGGCTCGGAGGCAGGGCGTCAACGTCAACGTCGGACTATAGAGTGAGTCGACGCTGTCAGTATGTATATCGTAGCTGGAAAAATGTTGCAAGGGCGCTGATGTAGGCGAACACGTCGAGAACGAGATGTATAATATGTAAGTAAGTAAGTAAGTAAGTAAGTAAAATAGCTTAGCAGGCGCAGGCGCAGATTAACAGTTAGCCACAATGCACCTCGATATCAAGAGCCGAAGAAAAATGCCTTTAGCAGCAGGTTAAACTGTTCAGTGCCCAAAATTAACATCGTTTGTCTTGGATGAGTTGAAAGGTTGTTTCACAGCCTAAGACCTGCAGCAGCAAAACATTTGTCTCCATAGAGCTGTTCCAGGTCCGTCTGACGACACATGTCCTTGAGTTGGCAGAGCGCAGCTGACAAGACTTAGTGACAACCTTTGCCTGAGACCAGCTGACAGTCGGCGGCCAGGTAAACTGGAGCCATGCCGGACAGTGACAAGTAGACCAGAGTGACTATCTTGAAGTCCACCCGACGCCGAAACGGAAGCCAGTGCAGCTTCTCTATAGCACCGGCTTTATGTGGTCATAGAGTCGAGCGCACGACACCAAACGTGCATCAACCGAATGATGTGTCATACAGACATCCTCTCTACGTGACGTTGAACTATCGCTCTGTAGCTACTGAATATAACTTTACTCGGAATGCATACTCGACTGACACATCGGACAAACTGTTACTTAACGGTCACTGTACCTAGAATGGCGCTATAGCGTTGTCAGCGAAAGCGTTCAGCGTTAGCGCTCTTTCTGTCTGAAACTCAATATCGTAGGCATGTACACTGTGTCCGGAAAAACATACCGGACATTTTCGATTGTAACTTGAAGAAAAATTATCAGATTTTAATAATTTTTGACATCGATATTTTTGACACAACTGGTGATGAAACGATTGTCCAATTTTCCACCGCATCCATTGTCTGCTTTTACTCTACCTGTGGAAACAAAAACAAAACAAAATATTGCGTTTTTATTCAATTTCGCTTGTTTGGGTTTCGCAAGGTAGTGCAGAAACAGACAATTGGTAAGGTGGAAACTAAAACGGTCATTTGATGACAAGTATTATCGCAAATGTGTGCACCAAAAATTATTGAAATCTGTCAATCCTTTTTCAAGTAACAATCGATAATGTCGGGATGCTTTTTGACGTACTTTGTGTTCATTTTAACTTATATTTCGTTGGCTCTGTTTTCCCCAGGTAGCGCAGAAGCAGACACTGGGTGAAGTAGAATACTGAACGGTTGTTTGATGGCCAGTTGTGCCAAAAATATTCGTACAAAAATTATTAAAATTAGATATTATTTCAAGTGACAATCGATAATGTTCGGAATGTTTTTTTCCGGACACGGCGTAGATTCATTATGCGGTGTGCCCGTTTACGTTTCAGCATTCGCTGATACTCATGGCGACTACCGAAAAAGGAGCGGTCATGCAAGTCAGTTAATTTTGTCCGAGTGTCCGCGACTGCTTGGCGTTAATCGAAATACAGTGCGTGACTGCTATTACAGCACCGTAAACATTGCCTTTATTACGTATTAATCATGATATTACTGCTATTGTCGTCGTCGTCGTCGTTGTTGTTGTTATTAGTTCAGTTACACTAAAATATGGGTTGAAATATCGATAATTTGCGCCAACCCGTGTTTTTCGTCGAACACGACAGCCGCTTATCAGGACAATATAGGCCTACGCTAAAGGGTCATTGTTCAATTAGCGCTTGCTGATAATGTTCACGAAAAGAGCGCATGTGGCGTCGCGAACGCTATGTACTTTGTACTGATCACATTCTCACCTGCCGATCGCAGGTAACAACAGATAACGGCATAGTTCTTTAGTTGTTGGGCAAAGTGATCGCAGCAGGAAGATTTAGAAGGTTTGGAAGACTCGTTTACTGACAGCGCGTTCATAAATGTCTTTTATTTTCGTAAGTTTTTTCTTATTAAAAACGTCAAGGTACCTAACTGACAAAACACTGATAATGCTGCAAATTTAATCATTTTTTTGTTTCGTTGACAAATTCGGAGCACAAAATGAATTGCGAAAATGCGTTATGCATTTTAACAGGACATGGTCAATCGACGTGTGTAGTGAAATACATAGCAAAGTAGGCTTAAATAATTTGTTTAGCGATTTACACTTGCACATATACCGTACAGTATGCGTTATTCGCACAAAATTTATTATAAGCAGAATATGTCTATTGCACTTTCTAGCACTGTTTTCCTGAGTTTCGTTAATACAAATTAAGTGTGATATGCAAAAAAGTCTGTTTTAACACATGCCGCTTGCATGCTTCGCTTCGGCAGCCAGTCGGTCAGTGTGTGCTGTGGAGATAGGACAGAAAATACAATAGCGTAAGAAAAGGCTCGTGTCGTCTCGTGTTCGATCTCTCATCTCACAGTGTTTAATTAATGAAACCCAATTCCCTAAATTATCATACGGATGGATACCAGCAGCCTCACTCCTACAGTAGGCCTACAGGCGGATGTGTGTTTTGAGCACATAGCCTGCAGAGGCGTCGTGGGTTGAAAAGTAGACAATTTAGTAGCAATTCGCAATTTTCCGACAGATAGTGAGTGCTCAAAATTGTGAATGTTGCTTTTAAAATTTCCAAATTTGAGGATTTTTAGCCTCAATTTTCGCATTTTTGGATAAACATTTTTCGACAACAAAAAGATTTTCCGACAGCCTAAAATTTACATCATAATCATGACGCGTCGACGCGTAGCTGTGTTCCGTTGCGACGACTCCCCACGATGTCCACGTTCATCTGCACTCTGCCACATCTGTCTCCAGCTGACTGCCGGTGTTCCATTGCCGATCTGTTGTATCCATG
>Ga0209671_1008210_pt1 | contig 10911 bp, 7 predicted proteins | sample WorMetHERISLAND2_2_FD_187401 | JGI IMG/M metagenome (GOLD analysis project Ga0209671, IMG submission 187401) | Marine gutless worms symbiont microbial communities from Max Planck institute for Marine Microbiology, Germany - Olavius geniculatus... | ecosystem: Host-associated > Annelida >...
TTAAATCAGCATATTATATATACAAGGTGAAATGTCTAATTAAGGTCTACATAAATTTCACAATTGAGTTTGACCGTGGCAACTGGCCATGGATCTTTAACATGATATTTCACCTGGAATTGTTATGTGTGATAGCACGTAGTGCTAAGTAGTTTTTGTGTACAAGCTGTCATAGTTTTGTTCCATTTGTTGGTGTGTCATGACCTAGTACCGCCAAAAAGGGGTAACCCCTTGAGAATCGTTATTTTACCGCTATTAACTCTTCTGGCATGAAAATGGCTGCAGGTAGGCGCAGACTTGATAGCTTATCATACAAGCAAAGCAGTGCTGACGAGCTACCCACGGGTGCCAACATGACCTTGAAATCCCAAAATTGCATGTTTTCGTTCATTTCCGATGAATTGATCAACTTGTCTTGTTGAATAACTTTGATAATTTAAAATTTGTATTTTTATGAATTTGCCACGTAAATTATGAGCTATGAACTGATTAAGTTGTTAAACAAAACTTCTTGGATGGCTACACCTGTTAGCTTTCAATCGAAATAAACGGTTGATTAATCCTTAAAGTTTAAAGTTAAGCATTAAGAAATACCGATCCCCATCAGCCGTAATGCTTACTCTGTGTTTTGTTGTTTCAGAGCGAAATGGTCCACCAACAGTATCAACGAGGGAACAGAAACTTTTCAGTGATAGTAATTAGAAATAAAGCACCTTAATTCTTAGCATCAGCATCAATAAATCCATCATTATAATCATTATGATCACATTGTGTTGTATTATCCGTCTACCCAGTGGTCCTTAAAAACTTAGCTCATAATTTTCATACATTGATTGCTTTGTCAGTATTGTTAACCAAATAAATCATGCACATCGTTGATGAACTTAAAACACTAATTGTTAAAAATGCCATCACACCCTAAATGTGTCAGTCAAATATAGTCAGCTTTAGAATACTTAAGGCGTGATTTCAGTAGGTCAAACGGTCGACCGTGGTTACATTTGCGCAACCAGTCGTGATTTCTGATAGCCGTTTGAGCTAACCGATGAACAGTGTTCGCCAAACAAGTCAACCGACGCTAGTAGCTGTTTACCATAGATATATACATTAAAAATTGCTGGTTACGCTTTTTGTTTCGGCTATAAAGCTATTAATAGAACATCGCGACGCCCGCCAGTTATGACAGGAAATTCCAGAGTTACTAGTTTTTGAGTCATTTCAGCCTGGGGTGGGCGTAGTCTGGCTGTAGAATTAGCGTTTCATAAACATTCGTGATTTTGGACGGCGGTTGGCTGTTCACGAAACAACTCGTCACCGACCAATGAATGGAGGTTGAAAGAGTTTATGCCGTTTGACATGTTTGACCTACTGAAATCACGCCTTTAGTTATCTTGTATTTGCATATTCTGAAGCAGATTCAGTTTCACAAGGTAGTGTAGCGACGCATTTGGCGTATATGTTGGGATCACTGAAAAGCAAATTTACTGCAGAATGTGTGGGTGGAGAAAAATTATGTAAATAGTTCAGTATTTGAAGCATGTTATGACAAAATTTGGGGGCTTGCCTTTCATTGGGCTACTGGGTATGCTATGTTGTAAGTCAGTGCTAGTTATACATAAATGCATTAGCTTTGTTATCGGTATATACTGTTTTGGTATTTATTCTGCTGTATATTCCATGCAAAACTTTACAATGTCTTCAGTTGTAAAACATAGCCGGGGGTCTGGTGGGTCATGGATGTGGGAGTGGGGTGCCATACCCCTGTTTTTGTCTATTTTACTAAAAATTTGTCTAAAAAGAAAAAAAAATTGTCATGGAGTAGTTTCTGTGACTGAAAAAATACAAAATACATATAATTTTGAGTGTGATATAATGATTTTATTGTACATGTTACTTGTTAAATTATGGATTTTTGTTAAACTGTCACATTTTCCTGAGCAGCTCCCCGTTAATTATAGTCCCCCGCTATAATTTTGGAAATTATTCTTCGGTGATATAATGGCTAAAGTTTGTGAAATTCAGGTCTCCTGGCCACAGGTGCAAGACTGTTTTGCTTTTTCCTCAAATTATGACATAAAATTTTTGCTGGAACATGGATTACTGATCCTAGATAAATTTGGAGTTTGGCAGTCAGGGCCCAACAATTTAGATTGACTTTATTGGTGTTCAGAGATTGCAGGTTTTTGAGTTAAATTGCATTGCACACGTTCTTCAACCAATTGTGTGAGTATTCTCGAATTTACGGCGTTCAGAAAGTTTTGCAAGTCGATATGTTAGACCAAAAATCTTTTCGATATCCGTACACCAATAAAATGCCCATTTTTCCTGAACTCATGTGAGCTTAAAGCGGATATGACGTCATTGTAACTTATGACGTCATAAGGCGTTTTATATCGGTCCCTCCAGCCAGGCTTCTACCACAGACTTGAGTCATTCATTGTTTGGACAGCGGACACCGGAAAATTTTTTTCAAATTTAGAAAAAGATAATAGTTACTGTAAGTCAAGTCTCTACTGTATGTAGGGTGGTCTTATTGTATGAAGCCACAGTCGCGAACGGCTTGCTGGGTAATTGTAATTTTGGGATTGGACTGCAGTGCCAGGAACTGCCAGATTTAGGGAAGATCTTCGGGGCTTGCTCTCAGGCCCCCACATGACAGGGCTCCCCAGGTCATGTTGTAAAAATTGTTTAACCTTTCACAAAGATGACGAATATCACTAACTGACAACGTCAAATCCCGATATGACATCGTAAATGACATTAGCGTTCTTATTTATGGCCAGCGCAGATTTCAGCTACTGTGAATTCATATTGCAAATAAAAAATTCATGAACGTATTTGTCTGGGCTTCCATAAAATCACATATCCTGGGGGCCTCACATTCGTAAATCTGGCTGCAGACTGGAGAATTGCCATGCGTATATTTGTGCTGTTTGTGTTAACACTCCAAATCGTATCTGTTTAACGCTTTATGACATCACAAATTTCAATGACGTCGCATCCGCTTTAAGCTCGTCCGAGTATGGGAGAAATATAACTTTTACTGGTGTGTAAATTTTTATAAATGTCTTAGTCTAATATACAGGGGCCTATTGAGTTGTAAACATTGTCTGGTTTTCCTCGTATGTTTAGTTTTTTCACGGCCGGCACAGATTTTGGCTATTAAATATTTATAGTTGCAAATGAGAAATTCAGAAACTCAGACAATGTTTACCATGTTACAGCGGCGGCCATCGAACTGCACTGGTTACCAATCAAAGCCCGTATTCAGTACAGACTATGTTTGTTAGTTCACTTAGCCATAAATAGCACTGATAAAGCTCCATTATACATATCAAACTTTCTTCAATGAGTTTTGGCACTGCCAGTTCGTCACACCATCTTGTGATCAGTCACGAAATCGGATCTGCAAGTCCCAAGGACACGCCTGAAGTTTGGAGAGCGCGCCTTCAGCGTGGCGGCCCTCAAGGCATGGAACGATCTGCCGCTGCACCTGCGCGCCATTACTAACACTGACACATTTAAACGGAGACTGAAAACTCACTTTTTCTGCAAATTTTATGACATGGAGTATGATTTTTGTAGGCTTAGTCATTTTGTCGTATTTTATTCAACTGTATTTTATTGTTATAGACTGTTCAGCTCCGCTGTAAGTTGACACTGTTAGACATTATCATTATCATTATCACTTGTCAGGGCTCTCGTAAAATCACGTCCCATGGCCTCATTTGGATAATCCGATGGTAGACTAAAGAAATATCGTGCAACAGGGAGCCCAATTTTACGCTGATTGCACTGGCACTTCAAATCGTTCCTGTTTAACGCTCTATGACATTATACATTACAATGGCGTCATAACTGCTTCAAGCTCATACATGTTTAGGAGAAACATACGTTTTATTGGTGTATAAATTTTAAAAAGTTTTTCAGTCTAACATATGGACTTGCAAAACTTTTTGAACGCCCCTCGTAAGTCCACTGTATTGGCATTCTAGTTTTTCATGGTTGTATTGCTTCTGTTTATTTCTGTTGTTCTTTCTGTATGGTTTGTGTGATGTGAGTAAGTGGCCTTGGCTCAAGGCGATTAGGAAATTGATGTTTGTGACTGAGCTATGTGACTGCATCAAACAGAGGTGTAGAAACTGGGGGTTCAGGTGGTTCAGGGAATTGGGGCCCTAGGGAGTGGGGTGACACAGAAATAAGACAAGAAAATACAAAGTGAAATAATGATACAGTTGCACAGTGCACACACGATTTTTCACAGTGTCATCTGGGAAAGCAAAAACTCATCAGGTTGTGATGGCTGGTGCTTCGCTGCAGATCCGAATGGGGTACCTTACAGCACTCCCGGGCCCCTGTAGCTGACAGAGCAGACAGGGTTGGCTGCCACCCTAACTCGAAGTGTTGAACCAGGGCCCCTTAGGGCTTTGCTATGCCACTGCAAACAAAGGCTATAATTCGGTGTATTCATATAGCTCATTAGTGGTCTGTTTATTACGAGTTTATTCAAAGAATTGTTTGTGCGTGCTTGTAGTTGATGGTAGTGCTAGAGTACTGTAGCATGTTATTATGTGTGATGTTGCACAGGTTTAGGAAGTTTAACATAGTTGTAATGCTTGATGTGCTTGTTAGTCAGTCAGTTATCATAGCTCACAATATTCAGGGCATTATGGCTAAACAAAAGTAAGCATCCCATCTGTTGTCGACAACGTTTCAAGAAAATCACAGGCAACTTTCTACGCAATGCATTTGTCCAGTGTTTTAGTGTTATTTTGCACTTTACACTTTTTTCATTAAGTAATATAATTATGCATTTCTTTGCTATGTTTCATACTGTAATGAGTAAAATAGAAATGTTTCGTCATTCTGCCCCCTCAATATGCTGTGTTTGTTGCCGACTGAAAAACTTTCTATATCCTGGTCTTCAGGCCTTCTTAACGCCACAGTACAGCCATGGTTATTCAGTGGGCTTCTTGCTGACACTGTGCCCCTATAAATTTACTAAAGTAGTCTAAATCAAGCATACTAAGAAATGGCTGGAATTAGTGATTAAAAGAAACACTTTAAGAAGCATTATAATACAATTAGAGATTACAAGAATTGCCCTCCCTACTTATATGATGAGGCATATACACCCATGTGAGAATTGAAATGACACAGTAGACATGCAATCAGTGCCATCATGGGTTAGGAAAATAGGGGCAACAGGTAAACCATCTTGGTATACAACCAATACCAAGGTCAGTCCCTTTGGAGTAGCTAAATCGAGTACCGTCTGACTGGCTGGGGTTATGGGGACACTAGCGATTGCAATCCCAGGATCCCGAATACTGGAATGCTGGCCATTATTGCCAATCCTAAATCCCAGGATTGGCAGCATCCCGATCACTGGATTTTGGGATTGCAAAAATTCATTGAATTCTAGATGCCAGTATTGAGAACTGAATCCCAGATCCCGAGATTGAGATTTCAGTCCTGGGATTGGTCCCTAGGTGGCTCATATTCACCTGCCTCGTGGCAGGTAACACTGCGATGCCATATACCAGCAACGCTTTATAGTTCTGAGACGAATTTTCCATGACGAGCTATACTATTTGACCAATCCCAGAAGTCTATTTTTGGGGGTTGTGGAAAAGTGGTTGCATTGACAAACATAAACAGAACTAAGTGGCAGAGCAGGATTCAACAACATATTTTGTCCAGACTGATGATTTTTAGCGGCATAATATACACGATGAATCAATTAAACATTTACAATAAATCGATGTCTACTAGACAATACATACATATGGATCAGTAACAATACTGTCATCAAACATTCGACACAATAACGTAGACATCCACAGCACATGCAGTCAACTGTTCAGCAATGTGTGAATTATTATGCATCTCCAGTTGTTCCCTCTCAAAGTCCCTCATGGTTGAAATAACAACCAGAACTGCGGTCAGCGGCATCATGCATCAAAAAGTAAGTGGGTCAGGAAATCGTGACAGGTGCTGCAAATTTCGGACAGAATTCTGACAGGTGCACATTTCCAAAAAGGAGACTATGGGTCCTCAAATTTCAATTTTGCCCCCAAATTTCCCCACAATGGGGGTTTTAGTCCTTAAATTTGCACTACTGGACAACAGTTTTCAGACAAAAACAACATTTTCTGACAATTTTCTGACATCTAAAAATTTGGGGAGGAGGGTCAATTGCCACTGAATTGGGCTTTCCCACTCTGTAGCAAAACACCGGTCATTAATGACACAGGTGAACTGTGTTAAGTCGGCACCACATTTTCATCATCATCATCATCATCATCATCATCATCACTGGCAATTGTTGTTTAAGTTGCAGTCAGTTCATTTCTTTTTCCCTCCTTTCGACTTCTTGCCACCACTGCTGCTTGCCCCGCCTCCGGAGCTGGACTGAGTCTGGGAGGAAGCTCCGCCCCCCTGACCACTGCGAGACTTCAGCTTGGGTATCATCTCACACAGGTAGTTCAGCAGCGACTGCCCTGCAGCATGCAAAAGTTAAAACTATCTCAGAGCTACAGAGCATCACCGGCCATATGTGATTATGCCATACGCCATTACCTGCCATCCGACACAGGTAAACGTGCCCCTACTCAACCCCAGCCAGACAAACGGGCACTCAATTAACCTATCTCTAAGGACACTAAAAAATCACGGCAAAAAATTGCAAAAAAACATGGCAAACTCTTGTGAAAATCGCCAAAATCACGGCAACGTCAAGGTATTAAATTACGGGCTCAAAGACAGTCTATAAAACTCAAAACTAGCGTTGACGACCATCGTTACATGTAGCGCATTTTTTGCAAAATTTTGTCTCTGCGGAGCATCAAAATACATATTTCTACCGTGACCTCGTGGCCACATATTGAGCCAGTAAATAACAAAGCATACAGAAGTGGCAGCAGTAGCAAAAGTAAACTTCAACTTATGCTAATTAAAAACAAAAGATTTTGGTAAAAAAATGTAAAATCACGGCATTTTGGTCAAAAATTCAACAAAACTTGGCATTTTTGCAAAATCAAGGCATTTGACGAGACGAAAATCACGGTTTCCATGATTTCCGTGTTTCCGTGATTTTCTATTGTCCCTACCTATCTCGGAGGGATGGAAAGCTGAGTCAACCTTGGTGGTGGTTAATGGTTATATACTGAGATAGTATGTACATGTATGCACGCAGTCACCTATCGAAATAACCACTTGACCGTGACCCAACTGGGAGTGGAACCCACAACCTTTTGATCATAAGTCCAATACCCTATCATTACAGTGCCAAGCTACCATGCCTTACAGTTTAGAAAATCCACGTTTTTAAAGAGTCCCAGTAGGACTCAGTTTAACGCATGCTTTTAAAGGCCCGACAGATGGGTGTAAGGTTTTTCATGGGTTTTAAGTTATCAGAATGAGCATGCCATATACTTTCCACATTAAATACATTTTCAAAAGTCTGTGAATACATAGATTTAAAAGATACAAATACGGTACAGAAGACAAAATTTTCGGACAGGTGGGGCTAGTGCAAAAACATGCAATTATGCTGTAGATGTCAGTGTCAATCCGGATTCAGAGTTGCTGCATTTAGATCCTGAGATTTTCCACGGGATTACTTTACTTGCTAACTGTGTGCAGCACGTGCCTTCCAGTAACTGTGTTATATCTATGAATGAGCAGTCTACTAACGTGTGGGGAACTGAGGCAGTACGGGCGTTCCGTCGTCATTCCGCAACTGTACCCTGATGCGTCCACGACAGTTGCGATCAACTTCACGTGGATACAGCTTATTCTGCATGACCAGCCACATAAATGACACAGCTACGAGTCTTCATTCAACACACTCACTCAACGTCAACAAGAAATGATAAAATTAAATGCAATGCAACAGCAACCACAACAGCTAGACTGCCAAGCCTCTGCAAAGCTAAAATCTGTCTTCGGTAGCCATCACGGCCAGCAGCAGCTACTGGCAGTATGGTACTATCTCGCTATGGTAAATTAACTGAAAATTAGATCCTGTCACCCTGACCTTTGGCTTTGATATTCGATAGGGTTCTTGCGATTGTCGAATCACCGGATACATGTTTGTGCAAAATTTCATCAAGCGAAGTGCAGTGGTTCACAAATATTGTGTCGACACAGAAAAAATGGACAAAAAACAAGAACTAAAAATTTGTGGAAGAGCCCAATAAAATCACATAGGATGATTTGCCATTCTACCCTCAATTCAGTGGCAGCAGAATGCCAATGGTACTTTGGCAACTCCACTGACATATCAGATGTGTTCCAGGACAGTGAGAACCTGGTGCAATTCTTCATCTCTTTGGGGCATCCGCCCATCTGCCCCACATATTGGCTCATTACAACAAAAACAACAATGTTCAACAACAAAGTTTGGAGCTCACTCACCTCCAATCCAATATCACAGCCAGCCTGAGCCAGAACGTCTCTAATCTCACATGGAGTCGGATTTTCAATGGCCTAAGCACAACAGCACAAACAAATGCTGTAAATCCTACGAGGGCCATCCCAAAAGTTTCAGGCCTTGACATATTAGACAGCAATATTTTCCGCAATTTATACATCAGTGAAACGTACATCCTATACAAACTCTAATGAGTCGGTTGCAGATATGACGTGATTGTAATTTATGATGGTCAATCTGCAACCATTTTCATGAAGGACTGGCCAACAACGGTAAAATAACGACTTTTACAGGGGTACCGCTCTTTGATGCTTTCATGCACAGGTTTCCTTGAACCCAGAAAATCGAGACTTGGACCGTTGAAATCAGTGATTTTCAACCAGGGTTCCGCAAAACCCAAGGGTTCCGCGGCTCGTAAAAACAAACAAGAAATTTAAGCTAATGCTCGTGAGATGCGTGAAAGCCTATAGCAGTTCCGATTCAATAGTTTAGCTTAAAATTGGGATGTTCACACTAAGTTAATATACAAATACCAAATTCTCTATCTGGATCGCATAACGATAGTTCCATGGCACCACCTTCTGAATGGTATAGACTTGTCGCAACCCGAAATCGCCAAAAAAATCCATAAAACCCCCTATTTTGGCATTCAAGGTCATTCAAGGCCATTGAATTCGGTGCCAATCGAGAGCTAGTGTACAACTTCCTATTAGTGATTAATAGTAACCTAAACCCTATCTCGCACCGTTACTGAGATACAGCAACTATTCCCCAAAAATTGCAAATTTTGCCCACCTCCCTCTCATTCAGCGCCCTCGTTTTGGGTGACCCCCTTCGAATTTATGGAAAAGCTTTACGGTTCCTGAAACTAGAGTCTTCCAGGTAGCCAACAGTGAAGATTTGGTGATTCTAGCTTGCACCGCTTTTGACCGATCCACCCATGTGACAGACAGACGAGCAGATGGACAGACAGAGAGACGGATGGACAGAACTGCGATGGCTAAGACATGCTGAAAGCAGTAGCTGCTTTCGCGTGTAAAAAGAATTGGGGAATTTGCTCTAAAAGCTCCGGGGTCTGAGGAGGAAGGTGCAGGGGTGGGTTATGCCCCTGCCTTCAATAACAATGATAACTGAGAGCAAATAAATACCTTGTGTTTTGGAACTCTCCGGCCTTCTGCTACTGTCTTCTTGCTGTTGATGTATGCTGCATAAATGCAGATCCATCTGCAAAATACACCAGATTTACTCACCAATTATATCAGATGTTCCTGTGCTTATTAGGCAGAATTACTATGGCACTGCAAGACATTACACTGATTTTCAGACACTTCTCCAGAGCATGGACTGTCTGTCTGTTGACTGTGTCTTGCTTATAAACCATTCGACACATTTACAGCATAACCCAAAAAAAGCTATCGTTTTCTGTCCATATCACTGGCAAATATTGACCGATTTTCACAATTTTTTCACCAGTAAACTACGTTAAAAAATTTGCTACTCAGTAATATTCATGCAACCTACACAAAGATGATTTACGGAGCTGTCAAATTAACGCATTAACGTGATAAAAAACTAACGTGCATTAAAAAATTAACCCACACTGAAAATTAACACACATACGTAAATTTACCAAATTCTGCGAAGCAGGAGTTTCAATATTTCATTAAACTGTGGTTATTGATGAACAAATAAAACAAACAACTAAAAATTGGTTTGACCACCACTGTCGTGGTCCTGCGACACAGCCACGAGTTTGTCGATCATCATCCCAGTCACCCTTTCGATGCGGTCCACCTAAAATATCACCAATATAATGATGCGTTATTAACGGGTTAATGCATGGATTAAAAAATTAATGCAAAGCAATACACGTTAAAAAATTAATGCTTTGACAGCTCTAATCATCTATGATTGAGCAGGTGACAGCATTGATCAGTGAATCTGCCATTTTCCCCCATTATTGGTGCTTCTTCAATTTAAAACGGGATACAAACATAAATTCTGAAGGGTCATGCTAACCTATGCAGGCGTGGCTGACAAGTCGGATGGCGGTATACAGCCGAGCTCTTCCCAGCCATAGTTTTGGGGGCGTGACAGTTAACATTACAGATGGTCACAAGAGAAACATGCCCAAAATCAGTGTTAACTGTCCTAAACTACTAAACCAAACAACAATAAGTTGGACAACAGAGTCCGCAGATTATTTACCGCTCTCGGTCGGAATGTTTAAAGTCCGGATTCCACGCTCTTGCAACAGATTTTGACTGTTCACTGGCAGCAGCAGCCATGACAGTGCAAAGAATATGAAATTAAACAAACTGCAAATAATCCGATTAGATTTAACGGTGAATCGGTGATTCAAATAGTTTATTAATTTTTAGTAACACATCGCTTAATCAACATGCACGCAGTAAATCAAATTGTAAATGATTAGTATTACCGGTATGTTAATGCTGAGTACGAAAGAGCAGTTG
>Ga0209671_1008214_pt1 | contig 10908 bp, 10 predicted proteins | sample WorMetHERISLAND2_2_FD_187401 | JGI IMG/M metagenome (GOLD analysis project Ga0209671, IMG submission 187401) | Marine gutless worms symbiont microbial communities from Max Planck institute for Marine Microbiology, Germany - Olavius geniculatus... | ecosystem: Host-associated > Annelida >...
CATGGTCGATGAAACAATTTTCTAACTTTGAAACAATTTTCTAATTTTAAATATTTCCATCCCTTCCAGAGATATTTGCACTTGCAGTCAGTCTGAAGTCTGTGTTATAAAACATGACACAGTTCCGATCATAGTGCAAAATTTCATGACAACTGACCAATGAACCCTAAAGATGCTGTGGTGAAATAAATTTTTTTTAAACATCTGTGGTAAAATATAAGCCCGCAAAGTTCGAACTAATGTTCTGAGTGGACTGACGAGATAAAAGAAATACCCTATGTGTGAAATGATGATCATTGAAAAAAAACTCCAGAGAATATCCACATATACTTCACATAATCAGAAACTACAGTCCATAGACTACTATCAAAGTACTGTTAAATTGCTTTTACCGGGTTGTCTCTGAAAGCCACTGAACTACCCGGTACATGGAGTCAGTCAGAAGTGTGCAGACAGCAAATGCATCCATTTATGGACCAGGATCCACACAATATTTTGGATCCATGCCATGATCCGTGGATAAATTACACCAGTGCTCAATTGTGGGAAACAAAGTGGGGGAATTTTAACATGCATGCAAATCAAAATGCCACAGCTGTTGAGAGGGAATGGTCTGGAGATAGGGTGTCCCCTCTCCAGCCAACTAGAAAGCACACAGAAGCATCATAAGATCTCCCAGCATGGTCTAGGTTGAAGACCCAGCTGAAATTGAATTTGGGGTATTTCAGCCATAAAATCTGGCTTGTGGTGACAATTTTTTTAATGAAAATGACGACAGAAAATGGTGACAGTCAATTTTATAACAATCACAGTTCCCCCATGTCTCCCTTGGAAAAAATGGGGACCCCACATTCCCCCTCATTTTATAAGCACTTTGGGCTACACATTAATAGACGATAAGACACAAAAGTGGAACCTAATCCGTAATAAGTATTTTTGTTATATAAGCATTTTTAAAACTGTGAATAACTTGAGCTTGGTTTTAGCCATTTTGTAGGTGATTTTTGATGTGCTACAGCTATGCTGTATAGCGCATTTATGGCACAATTGTCATCCATCTGTCTGTCCATCCATATGTAACAGATGTACTGTGGCTAAGCATTAGGTGTTAGAAGAAAACTTTGTACATGAATAATTAACCCTGTGTTAAGGCTCTCTGTATACAAAATTTGGAGGATGCAGTGTAAAGAAACATTTTCAAATTTGGGGTTGAATGGAAAGGGTAGAAAAAATTTGCATTTTTCAATGGAAAACTGGCCATATCTCAAAAGCAGTGAGATATACGGTCAAGATTACTATTAATCACTGATAGGAAGTGCCATATGCCCTTTCAGATGACATAAAAATCATCGACCTTGGATGACCTTCAAGGTCAATACTGCAATAGGAAGTGTATAGGCTGTAGTATGTCTTCCCTAGCGACGGTTGGGCTTCTTGTACAATTGTGCTACTGCTACTGCAGGTGAGCCCATTGAAGGACCCCATAATTATAGGCAGTTGAAAATCATGAAAGCACAGAAATCATGGAGATGGTGATTTTCGTCAAATGCCGTGATTTTGCCCAAATGCCATGTTTTTAACCAAAATGCTGTGATTTTGCATTTTTTACAGGAATTTTTGTTTTTAAACAGCATAGGTTGAAGTTTATTGTGTGATTTTAACACAAAAAATGTTTATTCTTGTCTGTGCTACTGGGTGTGGGTAAAATGCGTCTGGTGCGTCTAGTGCATCTAAGTGCATCTAGTGCAATTAAGGTCAGGATAAACGTTAAACACAGGATCAGGGATACACTAAAAATACAGTCACGTTCGGGATCAGTGTCAGGGCTAAGGTTTGGGCAGGTGAGGGTAAGAGTTAGTAACGCTATTATGCGTAAAAACAACAGACACACTAGAGCCATGTCTGTTATGTTTAGGACAAGTATTGTTCAGGTTGAAATAAGGAAAAATGATGTCAATAGGGTTAGAGGTAGAGATAGGGTATGGACTAATGTTAAGGGTTTGATTTGGTAAGAGTTACATGTTACTAGATGCAGATGCAGCTAGATGCGCTAGATGCACCAGATGCATTTTACCCACACCCTGTGCTACTAAATTCTGTGTGCTTTGTTACTTTGTGGCCTAATATGTGAGCATGACGTTATCGTAAACATATGTATTTTAATGCTCCGCAGCGACCAAATATCACAAATGAAACTCTTCTACTGCATGTAATGATAGTCGTCGATGCTAGAGCTATTGCTATATCAACTGCCTTATCAAAACTCTTTGAGTCTGTAATTGCAAAGTGAGTGTTTACATATGCTGATTGAGAAAAACACCAGTTTGGATTTAAGACGAATCATTTTACTGGATTGTGCACTCAAGTGTTTAAACAAACAGTCGATTATTATGTTCATCAAGGAAGTCACGTATTTGCATGTTTTATTGATTATAACAAAGCTTTTGACAACGTGAATTACTGGAAGTTATTTAATAAATTGTTAGATGATAAGATTGATATAAATATTGTAAGCATATTATGCTACTGGTATACTAACCAGGAACTGTGTATTAGGTGGTTAGCCTCAATGTCTAGCTTTTTTACCATAGGCAACGGGACGTGACAGGGTGGTATTTTATCTCCTTATTTGTTCAGCCAATATATATGAGAATTGTTGTTAGAGCTAGAAACCTTACATATAGGCTGTAATATTGGTAGTGTTTTTATTAATGTGCTGGCATATGCGGATGACATTGCAATTTTAGCACCCTCATGGAAGGGACTGCAACAGTTGCTGTCTGTACTTTATAAACGTAGTACTAATATTGATATAATGTGTAATAAAAAGACAGTATGCATGGCATTTAAACCAAAGTTGTGTGCAAAGGCTGTAGCAGATATTTTTCCACAGTTTAGCCATGGTACTAACTTAGTAGAGTTTGTGAAAGAGTTTAAATATCTAGGTCACATGATTACAGATAACTTAACTGATGATGCAGATATACAGCGAGAAGTTCATAATCTTTTTGGTAGAACTAACATACTTTGACGTCGATTTTACAAATGTTCTATGGCTGTGAAATGTGTTTTGTTTAAAACTTATTGCATATGTTTATATGATGCGACCCTATGGAGTATGTATAATAAAGGTTCACTGCGTAAGCTGTCATCGTGTTACAATAAGTGTGTAAAACTGTTTTTTGGGTTTAAGCATATTGACAGTCTTACAGGAGTATTGGTGGAAACACGCATGCCAAGTTTGAATACCTTAATGCATAATAGTCACATAATTTTTTCAAAATGTTGGAACACCTACAGTTTACATATAGTTAGTCATCTGGCTGCTCTTAACTGTATTTGATGTTTGCAGTTGCAACTGCTAATGGTACTGTTTTTATTGAGTTTTACCTGTATTTGCACCATTTGTGTGTTTCTTGTGTGTGTTTTGCTGTATGTTTTTACTTGTTTTATGTGTATATGGGCCAAGTGCCTGAAATAAAACTGATGATGATGATGATGATGATGTTGTGTTTTATAGACTGTATAATGGTCTTTGAGCCCATGACTTGATGCCGTGTCTTTGCCGTGATTTTGCCGTAATTTTTGCGATTTTCAAAAAAAAAATCGCCGTGTTTTTGCCATTTTTGCCGTGATTTTCTACTGTCCCTGCCCATAATCAGAATCCACAAATGGATGCGGACTCGAAACTCCGCACATCTTTGTTCAACAAACTTTCCTACAAACTCTCAGTGTAAAAACGATGTCGAAAACTTATAAATGCATCACTCAGTTGTCGAACCAGTGTAAATAACAGATACATTTGATTTCTTTACATCAAAATCAGTCGAAAGACTGAAAGTCGAAACTTCTTTTAGCATTCAAGATCACCAGCTGCTGAAGCAGTTTACATAGAATAACTAATACTTTTAGTTGTGTTGTTTCATTCACCGGTCAAAACAATCATTTTACCGGTAAATCGGTAGGTTGCTAACTTGCTATATATAACATGCAGTTGCAGTTGCACTGTTGCAATTCGCAGCAAGCGTCAGAAACTCATAGACAGTACAAATTGTTATATTTATAACGTTTGTGATTTTTAATTAAAAATCTAGCAGTACTGCAACCCAGCAAATAAACAACGCGATCGGTCACCATAGACACGATTGGTGTCGCCATCTATGTTTACGTGTTTACGTGTTTTTATAGGAAGTGTCAAAATGTTACTAAAGTGGTGTTTGTTGTTGTGTTTGGCATTATTTGAAGCTCACTTTGCATCTGCTACAGTATATGGAAATGGCAGCAAGGTAATCTGTTGGTTCGTTTGGCGGACACTTGTCGTTTGCAATGCAAGCTATAAGGACGCCCTATAAAACAGAGCACTGCCACGCCCTCTTTTGGGCCCAGGGTTTGTTTTGCTCGGAAGGCACCGCCCCCTGTCTGGTCAGTGTTGGTCGTAGCTGTATGAAGCCGTGTGCAGTGACTCATGTCCGCACTGGTGCATGGTCCACAGTGCAGAGATGTCAAGAAATTATCAAAAAGATTATTATCAGTCTGGGCCGGACTGACATCAGATTTTATTATCAGTCCGGGTAGCTATAGGCTAATTGTTGGGCGGCTGGTGCAACGCTACGAACCAGCAATTTTCCGAATTAGCTGTGCCGTCTAATTTTTATGCTACTGCAGAATTGTTTGAACGCAAGTTTAATATTGAGCTACAAGCAACAACTGGAAGTCAAGGTTACAATTAAGAAAATAACAATGAAAATGACAGCACTTTGACCAACCAAGACAACAGCGCATCAGCTGGCTCTATCACCATATTTGCACCGCAGCATCACACCTGCCGCCAGTAGCCCAGGTAGGACGACTAAACGAGCGGCCGCTACCATGGGTATAGGCTATGCAAAAGTTATTCGTTAAATGTTTCAGTCATTCAAAGGATTACCGTAAGTGCAGCGGACTTAGGGCGCTGGACGGATTCACCTTGGGCTTTGCCCCAAATTTCTAGTTTTTTATATTGTGCAACATTTTACATTTATGCTTTCTGGTTAATAGCCAAGTGTTTTTTGATGTTTCAGGTGGATGTGTATGTAAATAAGGTTGGACCATTCTACAATCCTCATGAAACATATCACTACTATCAGCTGCCAGTATGTCGACCAGAGAAGGTGATTTAATACATAGTTTATTGGCGGTTGATGTTATTTTTATAACAGATGTATAGCCAGTACCATAGAAAGTATTGGCTGCTTACAGCTCAATTTTATTTATAACACATTGCAGCTGTATGCACAGCCAGCCATGTACATTACCATTATCTGGTGACTGTCTATCTCCCAATGCTAAAACTGACCTCATATGCATGTTTAGTGTACTTTATAGACACCGTTCTTATAGAAGCTAGCTAACTTTTATATCTCATATTGAAATAGCCATTGTACAAGTTATGGCATACCGGTAATACATTATGATATATTTTAGGATGCTGGTTTCTAGTGGAGAATTTTCTTAAAATATTCGGAACTTTTTGTGGCAAAATATGCGGAATTTGGCGAAATATGCTTCACATATATATGGCATATATGCTGCATATGTCGCTTTCCCGCATATTTCCGGCATATGCAACTTCAAGTGATGGAGAATCATAATCATGATCAATAGTAGGTCTATTGTGCAGTTTTCACATTTTTGGATTAATTTATTCAAGATTTAATTGTATGGTAAATACCGGTAATCATTTGCTGCCAAAAATATTTAACAATATTAAAACAACGTTGGGAGAAAAAATGCTGAAAAATGCGATCGCATATGTGGAAATTTGCGGCATATGTGCAAATATATGCAAATTTTTGGATATGCAGCACATGCGGCATAATTTTCGCATATGCGATTTTGAAAATTCCATTATATGCAGAAAAATATAGGATATGCGGTTTTGAGCAAAATATGCAATCGCATATTCGCATATAACCAGCACCCCTATAGATGTATTGTTTTGTGATCAGATTCAGCCAAAGTCATTGACACTTGGTGAAGTCTTGGATGGTGATCGCATGGCAATGTCCTTGTATGAACTGCATTTTGGAGGTCTGCTAACTTATTTGATATTTTTATTTGGTAGCAGCAGGTTATTATGCTAAGAATGTGTTTTTATGTATCGGTAACTGAATAGAAGCAAATCGTGTGTTTTTATAGCTGCAACAACAGGCATAAATACACATAATTCAAATCAGGATTTTTAATACTGTACTCCAAATTTGTAAAATTTTATTCTTAAAAACCCTGTCAGTGTCTGCAGTCATCATTCGGTTCAGTGTCGTGTCATTACACACTGGTAGTGTAATAATTCTGCTGTCTTCGTACTTATGTGCATGATCAGCCTCTTACCCTTAGGCTGCATTCACATAAACACGAGTACGAGTCCGGCACTGTACGGGTTTCCATATACGAGTTCCAGCAAACACGAGTTTGCATGTATTTCAATGGCGGCCGTTCACATACATACGAGTACGGGTTACCTGTAAATTTCACTCGTATGAGTAGTTTCTGTGCAGGTCGTGTTTTTATCTAACTCGTAGAAAGTAAACTACCCATAAATAGCAATAATATACTGTACAGAAACTATATCACATATTTGACATCACGACTGACGTCATCGTAAAATTGTTTATCGTTAGAGATGTGCGGTTTTGTAAAAAATAGTAACTTTGTAGTAGAATATTGTTTGTTTATTCGCGAAGCATTTCCTCTATTCGATTTAATTCAATATGGCCGACAGGCGTTTAGTTGTGTGCTTGTACAAGTGACTGTGAACGTTTCGCTCGTACAAGTGAAGCTTCAACGGGCCATAAACGGAAACCCGGACTCGTACTCATACTCGTACTCATGTCTGTGTGAATGCAACCTTAGTGCTGTGAGAAATGAGTAGTAGTTTACATATATTAGGGTGAAGGTTTCATGTGGCTGATTGGGGTGGTGGTATGTCTGCTAGCTGCAAGCCACAGGTTTAGTTGTTTGCTGACATGGGCAGTGTATGGTCACAGTGTGTGCTGTGGTATTATTAGCTCATGCCAATCAACTGCCTTTCTGACATTATGAAGTGCTTCTGGTTATGCTTGATTTATGTAAGAAGTGCTTTGTATACCTGTACTTTTTTACTTTTTTACCTGTGCTGTAGAAAATGTTGAGATGAAGAAGTTGTGTGAGTTGACCCTCTATGCTCGAGACCTGGAGCGGCTACGAGAAGCCATTGAGGATCTTTATTACTTTGAGTTTGTTATAGGTCAGTGTTGCTCTGTGTGACATTCTGTGCAGCAGTGTATTTTGTTTTCTTCCATATTTGGTATTACATATTTTTGTATTATTTCTGCCATATCTTTGGCATCGCTGTAGTGTATCAGTATTTTGGTATTTTTGCTCTGAGAAAAGGTAGTTACTGTTTATGCTGAGTACCAGGTGCAAATTGCTTACATCATTGCATGAATGATCATTTTTCGCTTTAAATTTTGTTGTATTTTATTGTCAACATGAAGTCTTCCCGACTCACAAAGCTGGCACTGATTTTATTTTTTTTCCTGTTTACGTCCTAGTCTTTCCTGGTCCTCACTGCACTTATCACTGGTACTCATTGTGCCTACCTGTGGAAGGATGGCCAGGCTGAGTTAACCTGAGATGATGCTGCTGTGCTGTAGATGATATTCCTGTACGTGGGTTTGTTGGTCGATTTGATGAGACGGGAATCTTTCCGCATACACATGCCATCTATCTGTGGACGCATCTCACATTCAACATTGAATTCAATGGAAATGAGGTGCCACTATCACAGTTCATTTGATCTTTATCAGCCGCTACTATTGTGAGATTGTTCTAATAGGCTGCATTAATGGTATCGTCTGTCTATCTGTTTGCGTGTTCCATGCAGGCTTTAAGCTTGAGAACAAAACACTGAGAAAAACCAAAACTACTTTAGAGTTAAGAGCCCATATGAGATAGACAGGCAAGATTTGTAATGTGGCAATTTGTGGTCCATTTGGATCATAGGACAGCTGCTGACAGGTAAACCATCTAATATAGCCAACCCCGATGTCAACTGAGCCTTCCATTGCTCTGGGGTAGGTAATTTGATACCAGTCTGTCAAAAAACATCTGGCTGGGGTTTAGGCAGGACACGTTAACCTGTGTTGGGTGGCAGGTAACACTATGTGATCCCATATGGCAGGTGATGCTCTGTAGCTCTGCTATAGGTTTCCTGTTACTAGCTATAGGCCTAACACAACTAAACTATGGGTTTACGTCTCTGTGTGTATGCATACAGATAATCTATGCGAATGTGTCAACGAAGGAAGCTCAGCCTGTCAGTCTGACCAGTGATCAAGTTCAACCACCGTTCAGCATTCAGTTCACATACAGCGTACGCTGGCATCCTACCAGGTGAATGATTAGTATTAGTAATAGTACTAGTAGTAGTAGTAGTTGTTGTTGTTGATGATGATGATGATGATGATGACGATGTTATTTGTACTGGTATCCAACAAGGTTATTGTTCTTGCAGTTGTTTTTAATCTGCTTACCGGTATTAACATTTACATAAATGACAATTGCTGTGGCAATTTTAGATTGCATGAAATTTACGAAGTCAAACTTTTTCAGGGTTTTCATACCCAGCAATGCATACCTTAGAATATTTTGGCTTGGGATAATGCCGGCACAGTACATTTGTTAAATAAAACAAATTTGAGCTAATGCTCATGAGATGTGCGAGAGCCTACAGCAGTGCCTGTTCGCAAGTTGTCTTGGTCTATGTCCATCCATTTCATTGCAATTCATAAAAAATCAGTAAAAGCTTCTATTTTGGGGTTCAAGGTGATTCAAGGACATCAATGTTAATACTACGAAAAAGCAGGTCACCAGTGCTTGTTATGATAAGCAGCATGTCTGTGTCTATCTGCAACCATTTTCGCGCTTTACAAGCAAATATCGGAAAAATAATTAATTTTAGGGGGTACTGCTCTTTGACACCTGCATGTGCAGGCCTCGTTAAACGTAGGGGGTCGGAATATTGACTGCTAAAATCTAAATTCAATGCTAAAAATTTTATGTGCAGGTTATCTTGGTTTATCTCCAGCCATTTTGGCACAATTCACTCTTGAATTGTGTGTCGTAGCCTGAAGTCTCGAAAAATTCTCTAAAACCCCATAATTTCTGGGTTCAAGGTCATTCAAGGTCATCGATGTTGACTCCCTAAGAAGCTGGTCACCAGTGCTTGTTATGATATGCATGCCTATTTGCAACCATTTTCACGTTGGACAAGCCAATAGCACTAAAATAATGTCTTTTTCTGGAGGGGCCCCTTTTGCTCTTTCTTATTTGAGGGGACCCGCTTCACCCAGTGGCATGAAATTTTATCACGAAATACTAGAAACTCGAGGCTATCATGCAGTGAAAACCCAAAGTCTCTATCTCACCTGGTCTTGGATCGGTACCACGTCATGATGGACAGACAGACAGACTGACAGAATTACCATAGCTAATACACACATAATACATACATAATACATAATAGGTAGCTAGCTAGCTCTCGCATGTGAAAACGAGTGTATGAACTTTGTTGTTGATAACTGGACATTGTTTGTTGTTGGTTAGCATGAAGTATGCTGATCGCGCAAAGAGAGTTCGTGACAGCAGCTTCTTCCCTAAGAGTCTTGAGGTCTGTTTTGTTCGATTTCTTGCTTTGTGTAATATATCGATATTCAGTTTGATTTAGTTGTCTTTTTGCTCAAGTCTATTACTGTTTGTCATTTGTGTCTTTACTTTACATACTAGCAAACTAATGGTAGTCTTCAGAAGAAGCTTTCTGTTTAGCTGCTTTATAAAATAGTGCTTTTCCATCTTTTTGCAAAAAATCTTCAACAGTTCTTTACTAAGCTATGATTATATTTAATTATAGTCACATCATACTTACTCAAGCCTGTGGACTAGTTGCTTGCATACTTAGTAGTTTACACCAGTGTGCTTAGCACAGTGAGTATCTGGTAATATTGTGTGCTGCTGATAATGATGCTGTAGATTCACTGGTTGTCTATCATCAACTCAATGGTACTCGTCTTTCTGCTCATTGCATTTGTCATCATCATTCTGGTAAGTCACTGCTTGTGTGTTTTGTGTTGTCATTTATACTGTAGTTGGATATACTTCTTTCTTAATTTATTCTTGCGATTTTTACATTTACTCCTTGACTGCATCAAGTTAATCAAGCTGGTCTCAGTGTATGTGTATTTACAAGAAGTTTTTCTGAATGAAGTAAAATTTGTTATGTAGGGAGAGGTTGATGAGTTCTACATGATCTTATGCCATGTGAGCCAATCTGTGTTCAAGGTCATGAAATCTTCGACGACATTAATGCTTCCATTTTATCTTTTATCTCTCTTACCATTTATGACAGAAACTTACATATGACTACTGACTGTGACACTTAAACCATTGGGCATAATCTAAATTTTGGGGGCTGGATATTAAAAAATATTTTGCCTAGTTTTGGGGTCATGTGATTATCAACTTGAAACATAATCTACCATTGAGGAATGGACGATTTGTGTGGCCAGGGGCTTATCATATACAGGGTGGGCCAATAAAAAACGTGGCACTTTAATTTTGTCTATATATTCCCCAATTATTATCCAATTTTCAAAATTCTTTCACTGGAACACTCTGCAGACAATTTGCAATAACATGATTATTATGCATCTCAATGAACTGTTAATGTGTCTCTACACTACGTTGTAAAATATAAATGAAATATGCATATATAATGAAAATAACAAACAAATATTTTGGTAAAATTGAATGAAAAACGCTTTAGAAAAACATTGTGGTGAATGATTTGTATGACACTAGACTGTGGGTTTAACACAATCTACTGTCATACAG
>Ga0209671_1008215_pt1 | contig 10908 bp, 7 predicted proteins | sample WorMetHERISLAND2_2_FD_187401 | JGI IMG/M metagenome (GOLD analysis project Ga0209671, IMG submission 187401) | Marine gutless worms symbiont microbial communities from Max Planck institute for Marine Microbiology, Germany - Olavius geniculatus... | ecosystem: Host-associated > Annelida >...
GCTCAGGTGTTTAAGCCAATAGCTAGCGTCGCCGCCGTCACGGTCAGCGGCGCCACTTCAAAGGAAGGACCCAAGGTGTCCGTCCCCAGGGTGACGTAATACGACCCAAGATGTCATACAATCTCTGTGTTCGACAAGCTGCTATTGTGGACGTCAGTGCTGAATTTAGTAATTAAAAAACCTAAGCACGTTGCTATATATCTTGCGCTACAGCTTTCATTCGCAAAGAATGTTGGCAAGCCTATAGTCAGAAATAATAAAAAACACTCGCATGTCACTTTTATGGCAAATCGCCAAATAAAATGAATAACAAATTCGTGCGAAATAGTTTATTCAATTTAATGTCATTCAAACTTGCTAAAATATATAATATCATCACTATTATGTCAAAATTCTTGTCGAAAATTATCTTTCCGTTCTAGAATTTTGACGCCAAACATCGCTCTCTGAACCAAGCAGTATATTTTATCAACAAACATGACAAATATTGTTTCTATGGCCATATTAGTATGGCGAAAACTGTTTTGTTTTTCTCTCTTCTGGATGAGTGTCTCAGTTGTTTTATGTGGTGTTTTATGGGGGATATTGTCATTGCTATGCTATAGTGTGTAATATTAATTTCATCTCTGTGGATACGCAAGAAAGCAAGAGGTACTCAGCAAGATATAATCGATGGTAGTCATCTCGTCGATCGGCTGCTGCTGAAGCTGAAGTGGTTAGCATCGATCGTTTGCGATGATGGAAGATGTAAGCTTTTCTTTCGGTTATTTTCCTTTCAGTTTAGTTGTGACCGATTTTATACGAAATTGGGACAATTGATCGTCATCGTCATTTATTCACCACGATAGTTTATTTGAAATTGACTAACAAATAAAAGTTACAAATAAATAAAAGTAAATAAAATTATCAAAATTTGAACAATTGTTTTCCGTTTAGAAAGCACATTGCAGTTTGTTTTCAAGTTAGATTTTGACAATTCAAGGTTGATAGGATTATTGGCCCAAGCAGTAAGTAGACCCATTGCATGACCCATGTGTAGACGCATGCAAAAATTTTCAGGGTATTTTTTCAGATTTTTATTTCATCTGCATGTGCTCTAATCACTTACCCACACCACAATTTTCATTTTCAAAATAATATTAAGCTTTGTGTTAGATTATATGGATAGTTACCATGGATAGGCCCTACGTCTGTATTAAGCAAGTATTGATAAAGCGTACAATGTCATGAATGTATAGTATAGTTGCCCATTTTGCTTTTTCTAGAAAGAGGAAGTGTTCCTTTACTATGCTTTTTAGGGTGTTATACCAACGTTTTTATTCATAAATTTGTCTTTTGTATTCTATCGTTATTTGTATCTAGGGCCAATAAATACTCGCGTTTGCTGGTTTACTTATTTTGTTAGGCTTAGTGTTTATATTATGCTTTATTTCTGTACGGAAACAAATTCGTTATATGCATTACGAAGTAGCCTAAGATGAAGGCATAATTAGGCCTACATAAATTAGTGTCGACTTTATCCGGTTCCGTACGTCGTTAATGTCTCGTAAGAGCTGCAGCGGACTATTGCACAGAACTGGCTGCCATGCAGTTGTCAACCGATGATTCGTGATTTGATTATTGTCCGCAATCGATGAAGCAAAGTCGCCACGTAAAAGAGCCAATTGCCTTAGTGTGGGAGGCCGCAGAGTGCGTTGAACAACGTGCCCGTAGAGCTGGGCAATGAGCTGTTCGTTTCAGTATATTCGGTGTCAGTTTGCGCGTCTGCTCGGACGCAAAAAGCTGCATCTTTACAGCTGGGAAACCTGGACAATATTCCAGTAAACCAGATCCTTTGGACCTGCTGTAAAGCTCAAGACGGTGTGCGGCCATCACCCGACTGGAGGCGTGCTCGAGGTCGACCTCCCACCATGATCTGGATTCATCAGATCTCCTGGGACACGGGAATACCGGTGACCGATGCTTTGGAACTGGCAGAAGACAAGTCGTTTTGGCGACAAAATCGCAACGGCGGGATGCTATGGCTAGACGCCACATGCCACGACGACGATGATGATGATTGTGTAATTTTGGAGAGAAAAAATTCCGGCAAACTATTTAAAGGAAAGAGATCGGGCAGCTGCCCTTGTCCTTCTTGCACGACGTCACTGGTGCCATATCCCTTAGCTGTACCGTATTCTATATTCCATTTTTACGTTAGGGGCAATAAAATTGAATAAATATTACGCACATAAATCAATGCAGAGGGGTCGTGAAACGGGCAGCATGTTGCAATTTTCCGACAGATTTCCGACAAAATTTCGACAGACAGCAGCAAATTTCTGACATTTTAATTTTGCCATTGAATTTTCCCCATCTGTGGGGTCTTACTGCAGCCTTAATTTTTTTTTGCATTTTAAAAAATTTTTCTACAGAAAAAAATTCCACAAATTTCTGAAAGCTCAAAAATTCAGATAACGAGGCAATTGCCTCAATTAAATATAAATATAAATTATTCCTACCAAGCTGCAGATCCAACACTAGACATAACTTTTTTACTTACCGTACAGAAAAAATATGGAATAACTTGGCAGCTGACATTACTGACTTTTCTAATTTAAATAGCTTTAAACGATCTACTACTTCCACGTTCTTGGCTAGTTATTGCAAAGTTTATTTTTTCTAGTAGACCTATTGTTGTATTGTGTTATCAGTGACATTCATTGATGTATACCGTTATATTATTGTGGCATGTTAGTGGCTGCGGCCTTTTGTCATTAAATGAAATAAAAATAAATAAATAAAATTGCTCCCTTGCCTCTTACCCCTGGAAAACGTCACTGAATCGATGTTTAAAACGTCGAGTTCGCCCATCTCTAATGCTGGACAGGCTGCAAGAGCGTGCGTGTATGCTGCAAGCAAGCAAGCCAGCATTGTGGCTCATTCCTGATTGCATCGCCCTCAGAATGCATGCATGCCGAGTTCAGTTCATTCAGTTACAGATATCGTGCGTGCGTGTGTCCGTCTGTCTGTCTGCGTGTCCGTCTGTGGTCTCCGACGCTGTATGAAGCATGTGCGCTGTTGTCATTGTAATAACTACGGATTCATGTCACAGTCGTATTTGACGTCACAGGCAGCGCTGACGCATCCTCAAAGTACGAGCTCTTCATATGTCGTCGTACCGGTACTCGCATCGGTGAGTTCGTGCATTCTCGCTAAGCTTACAGTATATTTTGCAACCAGTAGGTTTATTATTAGTTTTTGTCTGCCCTTTCTGTGTGTGTTATATATTATCGTATTTACTTGTGAAGTCCGTACTTTGTATTGTATACGACTTTGTGGCTCATTCCTGATTGCATGCATTCTGAGGGCGATGCAATCAGGAATTTATATTGTATAAAACCAAGAAGCCTAGCTGTCGCAAAGATAGCCTACCGTACTGGTTGTCAGTGACCTTTAAAACGCTTAGCCACAATATATCCGTTACAGACAGACGACGACGATAGACGGACGGACAACAACCATACCATAAGCTCTACCGGGCCGTTACTAGAAGTACGGTCGGCTAAAAACTGTCTTTGTCTTAAATTTTATTGATTTAGTGAGTTCTGCCTGAATTAAGCCATTTATTCGAGGCTAGAGTCACTACTTCTGGCAGTAAGTCGACAATCTCGATGTCGAAAAAATGTCGCTAAAAGTAGGTGTGATGCAGAGGGAGGGATATCGTCAGAATTGATTTCATAACGTGGTATACTAGTATATAAATGCTTGATATCTTCAAGAATTTGGGGTTAGCAAATGTCATTTTTTCGACTGTCTGTGACGTAAAGTGTAAGACGATACCTCGTCTGTTCCATGTGTCATCGCTATTCAATACAGGTCTGTTGTCCCATCTGCCCAGTCTTTCATTTACTTCCGGTCACTCCCAGCTGTCCCAGTGTCCGACTGGCCTGTCCAGACACGTCTTATAGTCCGACCCAGTTACATCTGTCGTGGAATTATCTTTCTGCCGGATTTGCCGTTCACTTAAATAGGCCCTACGCAGCGTCGTGTGCACAAGTCGAGAGTTTGAATTGCTCCAAACATCAAAATTTCAGATACTCAAAGGCAGAGGGTGCATTACGATTGAATACGCAGCCGTTCGGTTGTTCTCGTGTTACAGTTTTTTTTCATAGGCCATAAGTCGTGTGTGTGAATTTGCCGAAACGGCCTGTGCGAAAAATCAGCGATTCCGTAGGCCTACACACTGTACACAGTCTGTAAGTTGTGCAAAGCCATAACGCGTGAAAGCGTACAAAACTTCGACTGCGAAACAAAATTAATAGAGCCATAGCAGACAGTGATTTTGTCGAAAGCAAAAATACTGAATAGGCCATTCGGCCGAGTGTTTTACTGACTACGCAAAAGCGTGCAGCTGTGGTATGAAAAAATCAGTCATTGGTCGTATGTTCTCGGTGAACGACATGGTAGGTTATAGAAATGAGCATAACTGCTTTGACATCTGTTTAAAAACCAACCAAGAAGCTTGCTGGATGGAGCAATAATGACTATTATTCAGTAGCTAAGTATATCCGGCATTCTGTAGGCCTAGCAGCCTATGCCAGGTGTCCTGGTCTGCAATCGGTCCAGGTGTGAACGGTAATAATGAAGTGGTACTACAGGTAACGGTGAGTGAGTGAGTTATTGGGCAGGTGATATTTCTGTCTATGGACGATAAATGCCGGCGGCATCAAACATCCGGCGTCCTGCTCCAGGCGCTACGCTGCGTGCATGAACGCTGTGCATTGCGCAGTGAATTGCTCTCTGAATCTGCGGAGAACAGTCCCTAATATTCTTTATTAGCCATCAGTAGTAGAAAAATAAAAAGACACCAAAATTATGCAATAGGATATTAATCACAACCTTATAAACTACGTCTTAAGATCAGTAGGGCTACAAAGCGACAGAAATGAATTAAACGGAATGAATGAATGTGTTGAAGTCAAAAGGCTGGATTACGTCAATACACGCACAATGGAATGCAATTACAAGATGTCACATAGAATGCCATAAAATGTCCGATAAAATACAGTTGACGATCGGTGTCAAACGTGCCTCGCGAAGTGAACTGAAACAAAGTGAACTAAGTTGTGCAACGCAACTAAACTGTTATTTCAGTTTAGTTCAATTCATTTATGTCGCTTTGTACATAGGTCTACGACAGTGGCGTGGTGTTTTTGCGGGCGCCCAGTGGGTGTAATATCTTCTACAGATTTGTTTCGGCTAAACAGGCGTTTAGAATATCGGTTTCTATGTCGTGTCGTGCGGTAGGCTTAGTGGTAGTTAGTATAGTAATGTGTCTATTAGTAGCAGAAAAATTATAAGCCGCCCGAAAACAATAGTCATTAAGCGCAGAAGTTGACAGTGGATACTAACTTCTAAGTTCTACGATATGACCAATAATTGTTTACGTGAAAAAATATACTACCCGGTAACAGTCAAAGGGTGGCTAACCCTGTAAAGTGACTGCAGTGCCATTGGCATTTTTCACTTCAAATTAATTGTAGGCCCTATTGTATTGTATTAACCCACCAGACGTCTCTCACTGGAATTACGGACTTGGAATTGTGGAACAAACCTTTTGCAATCCACGCACCTCTGATGCGGCTAATTCAGCATCTGCATAACCGCTTAATAACCATCATTATGAGTACGGACGGCACCGACGCCAGATTGCGCTTATTACGTGACATTGTAATTATCTCAACTCCAAGCAGTGGTTGAACTTTTCGACGGTTAGAATTCGACCAAAATTGTGATATAAATCATATGTATATAGCATATAGCTGACCCCCAAAACATAATTTGAAAGTGTGTTAGAGGGGAAGGGGGTTGAGAAAACAGTTGGGGGTTCAATCCCCCAACCCCGGCAATTTAAACACTGACTCCAACTACACCGTGTCTCAAAAAAAAACGTCACACTTGGTATCTTATCACACTTGTCCATGTCTTTGCCGATTACTAACCGATCTTAAAAATTCTTTCATTGGCACGCTCTATACAATTGGCTATAGAGTAAATTATTGAGTATCGCACCACACCCTTACTGCGTCGCTACACTACCTTGTGAAATATAGATGCAAGAAAAACTAACAATAACAGGTAAAAAGCGTGTTGTAAAATGAAAGACACTTCAGCCCAAGTTCGCGATAAATGATGAGTACTATGCTACACTGTGTTAAATCCATCTTTTTTGGATATCTGGCAAGTTCAACGACGTGTTTGTTTCTGGTCTCTGTGGTTTAGTCAGTCTACCATTTTATCCGTTGTGGTGAGTGCTCACCTTCTTTTCTGTGCGTACACGCTTTAGTCTGCCAGTCTCATGTCTTTTGTCGGTGCTTCTTGTTTTCCGAATCTTTTTAGCAACAAAGTCCCTCTTGCAATTTACCTTAAAAAATTTTGACAAAATTCTCCAAAAATTGTACTTGGAAATTTTTAACCAAGGTAGTGTAGCGACGCAGTTAATGTGTGGTGGGATACTCAGTAATTGCTTTATTGCCAGTTGTATAGAGTGTGCCAGTAAAAATTTTTGAAAATCGGTTAATATTCGGCAAAGATATGGACAATACCTAGTGTGACGTTTTTGGAGACAGAGTATAGACCTACATGTAGAGGCAGACGGCGTTTTTTGTCCAAAAATGAGCTCGACCCGTATGTGCAAATACAGACACTCCGTATGTAGCCTCTGCCGTTTTTTGGCTGACCGTTAGGTGGAGTCTTGGGTACGCGCATAGAACTGCAGTCGCTTTGGGAAATCGCTTTCTTTCTGCGACCGGAACCGGACGCTGGCCTTTGGATACAGGCGGTACAATCAGCCTACTTAAGACCTAGCGACAGCTGGGTTTCTTGTTTATAATAGTCATACGACAAGTGTAAATGCAATGTTAGGCCTACTGTTTAGTTCTCAGGGCGAAAGCAAATTCAAGAAAGGCTCGGTAGGTCTATTCAAATGATAGTAATATACGCTTTCCCGGCAAAAAGTTTGATATAGAACCCTGAAAGGTTCAATGCTTTGGTATATATTTGGAACCTTTTGGGAGTTCTATATGGAACAATAATGGAACCCTTTGAAGAACCTTGCATAATTAATGTAGGGGCAGTAAATGGTCGCCGAAGGCCAGCGCGTTCCTTTATGTAACATATTACGAACTCGAAGTATAATAACACTGAAATAATCAAATATGCTTAAAATACTATTTTAGCATTTTATCGAGTTTCTGCGTTTAGCGAAAGGCTCCGTATGGAACCCTGATCTAAGCCGGTTACGCTGAAAAACTTTTTCCTAAAAAATGGGATTGAACCTTTGCGTTTTACATGTAGGCCTAGAACCTTTGGGTTCTACATGGAAGAACCATTTGCCGTTAGAGTGTAGTGCGCACATATTTTATGCACGTCTGCATTCGTGTCATAGTCGAAATCATTATTATGAAGTCGGTCAAAGTTCGGCGCTAAAAATAAATCTGCGGTATAACACTGAGAATATTTGACGCATGAGTTTAATAGTGTGCTTTGGCCTAGGGCATGCATCCTGAATAAAATGTATTTATCGTCAAGTTGCGTAAAATTCGGCGCTTATGATAATCTTTATTCATCAACACAATGTGGTAGAAAACGAAACAAAAATATGTAAAACAGTTACTGGGCTATAGCATATCACAGACACACATAACCTTAACTATAAGAGTATTCTAATAGCTTAACGTAGAGCGTTGAAGTTCGAGTTTGTTTACAAATTTCTGAAATTTACAGAAAATTATCTCGCTAGGTAACTTAAATTTGAAATAAATGCAGCAATCTCCTATGATATCAGTATTACACGTGCGGAATAGTTTCATTAAACAGCGCTTATATGGCCTACATTCTTGTAGTTTAGTAGGCCTAAACACCAGTGTCATAGATTGAAAAAAAACCGGGGAACAGAAAGTTGCAAATTTTCGGCAGAAGTTTTAGACAGAGGAGATTGTGGGTAACCTACTCAGAATGTTAGTTTTGCCTCTAAATTCGCAAAATGGGGAATTTTCGGCCCCATTTTTGTTCTTAGAAAAGCATTTGCCGACAATTTTTTCGCAGTTGCCTTTAGGGTAGAGGCAATTGCGTTATACGTTGAAGATTGTATTTTTGTATAAAATTGTAACAACTCCCAATTTATATTTTATAATCGTGACCTCAAGAGGTCAAAGTAACGCATCATCATGGGCCTAATCATGACGGCGTCACTTCTGATGCCTGCGGCATGAAGAGAATGCAGCTTTCACATATTTACCATTTCAAATAGGCCCCTTAGTACAGGTCTACGTATCTAACAATAGACTATCAGGTCGTCTGTGTCCATTCAATAGGTCTATTCAGTAGCCTAATGGGCGTAGCACGACTCGTAGGTTGCCTCAGATGAGTGATGACGTCACGTTGCAAGTAAGAGGTTACGCATCTATTCTTAACCAGATTTCTTTACGTCGTGTCACGAATCGACACCAGGCAAGCTTGTGGTTGAAAGTTTTGAAAAAAACATAGCAGTTGTGGTCGAAAGAGATAGTCTTTTAGATGTTGATGAACAGTCTTAAGGTAAGGGCTACTTTTTGTGATTAGGCCTACTGACAGTAACAGTAAGTTTACCGAAGGGCGGCCGAACGCCAACTCAAGAAAGAAATAAACTTAGGTCTACTTGTACAGGTTACGACTAGAAACGGCTATGACTCTCAAACCGCCAACCCCCCTCCAGAATAGAGCTTCTGCCTATAGCGAACACAAGGGAGTCTCGGTTTACGCAGTGGCAAAGAATCCTGATCGATAATTATAGAGGTCATAACACAAACGTTCGATTCGTCGGATGTTTGTGTGACCTGTATCAATCATTTTAGATTGATTAAATGCTGAGAATTTCTTGAATCATTTCAAGTTTGTCCTACTGAGTAGACCTATGTGTATAAATCTGTATGAAGTCACATCATTCACATAAATGCAGCAGTGTGTTTGATATATGGCGCCAATCGGTGCCTGAGGCGTAAAACCCTGAGTTCTTAATCAAGTAAGTAAGTAAGTAAAAGTAAGTATCAAGTGTTCTGAAATGCTGATGAGACGTGGCTGATGTCTGACGATTTAAGATGTGCGATTACAATAAAATAATTTGATTTCATAACAACCATAGTCTCTGTGCTAAAATGGCCTATAGTTCAATCGTCTTTTTAACGGGTTAGGGTGAGTGTATATAGGCCTAGTCTGCAAAGTGCAAACTTTTTTTTCTTAAACTTCCACCAATTACCAAAGGTGCTGTACTGTATATTCGACATCTCGACTGCTCTTGAAATCAGATTGCAGCATTGTGGTTTTTAAAGCTGACTTTAATGCAAACCTCATCTTTTTCCCGCTTCTCAAAGAACGCTTGTTCTAGATGTTGTCGTAACCGGCGTGAAATATACCGGACGCAACTGCTTTTAACGAAAATTATCGTTAGTTCTGCTTGACATATAGCACACAGTGCAAATAAGAGGTTGTATCTGTGAATACAACCTCTTAGTTGTACTGTATGCTATTTTATTTTGTTGGGTTAGCCTTCACTTTATTTATTCGTTCGACTTTTTTGCTTGTGCACAAATCGAGCCCGAAGAAGGACGAGCGGACACGTCGTGGGCGAGGAAAAGCCGAGATGTGGTGCAGCCAGAGACTGCATGTATTTGTAAATATTCGTCTGTAAGGAGTCGAGAGTCGGACTGTAAGTCGACGACGTGAATCACTATTTGGCGAATCTGGGCCCCTACCTACAACATGCCGAGTGGACGTGAGTAGAAAGTAAATTATTTACAACTCTGTGAAGACGACTGCAAACTGCAGAGCAATGTCTCTAAGACGAGATTACGACTTCATCCATTCATTCATTAGTTGAGGAGGCGACTAGGCCTGCATGACAATGCTCGGTGGTGCATGTAATGTAGAACACACATTAAGCTTGCAGTGCTTTATGTAGACAAGAAGCCCAGCTGTTGCTAGGAAAGACGCCGTACAGTTTATACAGTTGCTATTACAGTACTAACCTTCAAGGTCATCCAGGGTCAATGATTTTCATGTCATTTAAAAGCCAATATGTCACTTCCGATTAGTAATTAATAGCAACCTATGCCATCTTGCACCATTTAGCCACAGTACATTCGTTACGGACGGACAGACGACAGGCACATCCTACCATAGACGACAGCATAGCTGTAGCGCGTCAATAACGCTCCGGCGTGGTTTCGGAAACGTTTAGGCGGCTCCATCATTGCAGTGAAATGCACGCGGCCTCATGTTAAGCACTTTTAGACGAAACCGCTCTTGCAGTGCAAACGATTTAGCCTATTGCTACACATTTCTCTATAGCGTGGTCTGTCTTCTGTCTGTCCGGTTTGTCGTCTGTCACTGTCGTGCACCCTGTTTGAACCGTTTGATGGCTTTGAATGCAAATTGGCAGCTACACTTGCGGGGTTTAAAAACACATTGTGTTAGATGGGGTCCCCTAGGGACCTCCAGAAAAAAGGAAGAGTTGCCAAAACTTGCACTTAATGTACACAATATAAAGATTAGAAATGAGAATAATTTTCCTATCTTGCGCCACCCTGTGCAGTATAATCAGTCGGACTTTTTGACTCACCATATTATATGCCTACGCTCGTGGTATATTGCACGATACGATGCCGCTATCCACACAAATTGCTGGACTGGCACCGTAGTGGTTTTCTAGTTGGCATTTTACTTTTATAGTGTCCAAAAATTTTTTCCAGCTTTTTAGTTAATCTGTTTAAATATACTGATACATTGACGTTGTTGATAGACTTGGTATTCTGTTTTTTTTCAGATTAATTATAATGTAAAAGTTTTTTTTTATCTTATGTGTAAATTGTCGTTTTATTTGTACACTCT
>Ga0209671_1008218_pt1 | contig 10906 bp, 6 predicted proteins | sample WorMetHERISLAND2_2_FD_187401 | JGI IMG/M metagenome (GOLD analysis project Ga0209671, IMG submission 187401) | Marine gutless worms symbiont microbial communities from Max Planck institute for Marine Microbiology, Germany - Olavius geniculatus... | ecosystem: Host-associated > Annelida >...
GTCGTCTCGTCGTTGCAAGTTTTCCGCAGCAGACTGAAAACCGAACTTTTTGCCTGGTCTTACGGTCATGACTAACAACGTCTCATTGCACTGACTACTATTACGTGACTTCACTGTTTAGGCTTATTGTTACGTGTCCTTGTAGTCTTAGGACTTAACGCCACGCTAAAGTCAATTCGTTCTTCATCATTATCGTCATCAACTATTTTGGCCTGTCGGGAAATCTTCTTCTCGTCGGATTTTTTTAATAATACAATTTTTGGGCTGAAAATTGTCAATTGCGAGGAGATTTGGAAGCATAATCGAAATTTTGAACACTGGAACTAATTAATTAATTTTTCTGCTGCCTCGGAAATTTCCAGTGTTTGTCGGAAGACTGCAATTTTCTGCTCCCACGACGTCAGTGATTATTGCATTAAGTTTATATGCGAATGCAACGGCTGCGTTTGATCACCTTCGCGTCTGCAGGGGCCTATTGATTTTAGTCGTTGTATACGACGTACTGCGTCGCATCTGACAGCCCGCATGCGCTTTTGCTGTATAACAATATAAGGCCGTGTATACATGCAAAATTTAACACATCTTTGAACGTGTTTTTGTAAATGTTTGTGCTTTGTCTTATAGCTTACATGTAACCACGTCAGTTCTATGCCGCGTGAGTTAAAAAAAACGTTGCGCTAAACTCTCTGCCAGATGTCAATTTTATCTGTCGTGTATTGTATAAAGACTGTTTTTCGTTGTTTTTTTAGCATGTCAGTATGTTTTGCATTGTGTCTACAGCGGTTTGTCTGTTGATTGCTTTAATAAAGACTATCATCATTAATGCCATTAGCCGGTTTTCAAAAAAAAATTTTTAGACAGACTTGGGGAAAAGTTGCACATTTTCTGCTAAGACTGTCGGCAGAAAATTAAAAATCGGATAAATATCTGGTGAAGAACTGATATCGACAGGAGTTTATATAATGCCTTTTCTTGTCGGCTAACGGTAGGCGTGAAACATTTTAGCAAGAACGCGCATGGCTTAAAGTGAAGAGTCGTCATATAGCATTTGCATTGGTATTTCTGACGTGTTTAGGCCTTCTTCGTGTAAAACATAGGCTATTTACATACTTTACACACCACACGTAACAAAATGTCATATAAAGCATAAAATGTTTGCAAAACGTTCTGAAATGTTTCTTGTTTGTTCTACATGTAACCAAGGCTTGACGGCGGGCAACTTGGCGGCCAGAAACCACGCAGTGGGGCAGCAGATGGCAGGGCAGAGAAGCAAGGGACCAAATAGTGGAGTAGATATAGGCCTATACATTACATGTCTGTACTTTACGGCGTGAGTTGGTATAGGATACGGGTAAGCGCGTTGTTTCGCTATAGACCTTGTAGTTGTAATTTAAATTAATATTGTTTTTTTTTCTGCGTAGAAGGAAGTTGCCGTTAGTCGTAGGAGGGGGGAATTAACTTAAGTGACACGATCGGATAGCTCGGGCCCGAAAATAAAGGGGGTAGGTGAAAACAGCGCGCAATATGCTGTATGGAATTGTGTCATCATCACAACCTTAATATCTCTTGTTAACGCAAACTTATACGTCGAATTGTCAGAGGCGAAATAGGCCAAAAGTGGGGATGCCACTGTTATCAGCCATAACCCTGACACCATTCGGTTCAAATTAATTTGGAAAATAACATAGGCTGAGGCCTAGCGTCCACCTAGCGTCCATCATCCTATGCTCCCTGATTCTTTCTAAGACTTTGGCGATTTATAAATCATTTACTTACTTACTTACTTACATAGATGCCATGGTGGGACTAGCAGCGGAAGCGACGAACTAGTGCTAGAGTAATAATTGCTTTTCATAGGGCCCTAAAAATTCACCGGCAAAGTCTGCAATTTTGATGTAGGCCTATCATGACCATTTTATATATCAAATTGTGTTAATCAATAGGCTAACTGATTACACAAACAATACTTTTATGGTAAATCGAACTTGCAGCCAGTGAATGGCGTCGAACGAGGCCGACGGTCAGGTGGACGAGCAGGCGGCCAAGTGGAGAGACATCCAGAAGATCACGTTCTGTCGTTGGGCGAACGAGCACCTTAAGTCCTCGTCTCTCGAGATTAATGACCTTGAAACTGACCTTGGCGACGGAGTTCGTCTGATCCGCCTGGCAGAGTCGCTGTCGGGAGCGAAGCTGAAGCAGCGATACAACAGCAAGCCGACCACCAGGACTCAGAAACTGGAAAACGTGACAGTCTGCTTGCAATTCCTTGAACGAGAGCAGAAAGTTCGCATCATCAACATCGGTATTTCGTGACAGATTCGTTTCAGTTGAATTAAGTAAGTAACTTTCATCACGTCAGCGTATATTTTGATTGCAACAAGAAGTCAAAACAAGCTTTGCACGTAGCGCGGACAAACGGATGTGATAGCCACATGCAAACAATAAGGCTCGCTCGGTGGTGTAACGGTAGGGCGTCGGACTTACGATCAAGTGTTCGTGGGTTCGACTCCCGATCGGGTCGCTATCAAGTGGTTACTACTTGGATTGCTGACTGTCGGCGGATAGGTGAACCATCCAGGTATATAACCAACATCAACGTCAGTTCAGCCTTCCAACCCTTCGGGGTACCAGTACCGGCTTGTTTGGCTGGGTTGAGACGAGGCACGTTATCTTGTGTCGGGTGACAGCTAACACTATGTGATCCCATATGGCAGATGACGCTTCGTAGCTTTGTTATGAGTTTCCTATTAAGAGCCATACACCGTTTGATTTATTATACCGTAGTTTGCAGTGTCGCGAGCCAGTAATGGATTTTTGGCCAAGATCACATATTTTGCTTTCTTGTTGGTACAGACAGCGGCGACATAGTGGACGGGAAAATAAAGCTGATCTTGGGTCTGATGTGGACTCTGATCCAGCACTACTCCATCGCTCAGCTGGCGTCACATATGATGACGTCATCAGCGCAGCAGCGTCGTGACGTCACGCCGGCTGCTGACGCTGACGCTGACGATGATGACGTCACCAGGCAGTCGTCGTTGTCGTCGAAAATGTCTCCCAAGAAGCAGCTGCTCGCCTGGATCAACGAACAGGTAGCTGCGGATGATCGTCACGTGACCAACTTCACCACCGACTGGAAGGATGGTAAAACGCTGGCGGCGCTCGTTAACTCCGTCGCTCCAGGTGATTATTAAGGCGCGAACAGAGCGACGTAACTGAACTGAACCGACACGGTTTTTGAGGAACTAGCCAACGGGCAAACGGGGCGAGCCCATTGGTCATTAAGTGACGCGTACGTGAGCGTAGTCACGTAGGTTAAACGCCGTTACGCCGTTAGACGGTGCCTACTGTAATGCATTACTGCTTCAGTGCTTGGCCATTGTTTTTTTCGTCATAAACTAAACCATGTCAGTTCAGTTCAGTTCAGTTACGACGCCCTGTGCGCGTCTTCACAAAGCGACTGCAATAAGGCCTACTCATCTATCAGTGCAGTCCACCGCAGTTCAACTGCGTTGCCAATCGAACGAACTGGCAGTTCAGTTTATTTCGAAATGTTTCGTTTCGTTCGCCCCGTTGGCGCCATAACACGCTCATTGTTTAACGACTAATTGACCAGTAGGCTTGCTTTCTTTATACTGTATTTTGCTGTTGTTCTGTTGCTTGTCGTTGATAATAATCTGGATTATATTTGGACAGTCGGTTGCAGTTTAAAAGTTGATTTTATGAGAAAAATTGCTGATTCGATTGATTGGCTGATTCTGGCTACTTTTATTATTTTGTCCGCTGCTTTCGGCAGTTATAGGCCGAGGTAGTTAGATAATTTTCCAATGGCTAAAATTTAGGGGGGAAGGGATTTAGAAGGAAGGGGGCAAATTGTCACCGCCGGTCACCGCCACCACGACGCTACTGATAATTCGGCTGAAATACCCCCTCCCCCGCGGTAGGCGTGGTGTAGTGGTAACGCGTCTGATCCGATCAGCGAAGTTACTGTACGCCGGACCCGGTTAATACTGCGATGGGTGACTGCCTGTTGGGAGGTAAACCATCTCGGGATGTAACCAACCGCCTAGGTCAACTCAGCCTTCCATCCCTCCGGGGTAGGTAAATCGAGTACCGGCCTATGTGGCTGGGGTTAAGGCGGGGCGCGTTCACCTCTGTCGGGTGGCAGGTAACACTGTGTGATCCCATATGACAAGTGACGCTCCGTAGCTCTGAGATGGGTTCGCTCATTAAGAGCTATATTCGGATCTTTAACCTTCAACCTTTAATACAAGTTACAACGCGCGACTCAGTGACTGATTGTTAAATCGCCCATTTTGAGTTGTATTTCTTACTTACTTATTTACTTATTTATTGTCAGTTACCACAGTCGGCTTTAAAGTCATCGTTTTTGAAGCTCCTGGAACTATTGTGTATTTAATGTGGGCTATTTCGTCCTATAGTTTATATATGCACTGTAACTTCTTGAGTGACTAATAAGCGAAAAAGATAATTTGCTGTATGCATGTCTGTGGTATAATGCGGTACTAGGAAATGAAGGAGCTGGCAGCGCTGGCGTACCGCGACACGACGGCTGAGAATCGTGAGTTCTGGAAGAATGAGATGGGACAAGCTCTGAGAGAGATCCAGCAGGTTTATGATGACAAGCTTGAGAGTATGCGCTCAGAGATGGAAACCTTCTACAACCTCAAGGTATTTACTCAAACTGTACAGCAGCCCAAGTATACTCATAGCTGGAACAAAATTAAGTTAGCGACAATGCCCGTTTTTTAAAAATTTTATTGCTTGTTTTTGTTAAAAATATTTTCAAAGAAGGGAACGCAAGGGTCTCCCACGTACGTAGGCTACACCACTGCTTTTAAGCAGGTTTATTAGAGTGTAGTTGGCCAACAGTAGACTAATAGGGTGTTTACACGATCCAGCAAACGCCCAGCAAACTTCCAGTAAATGTGTTCAAAATACACGTGAATTGCTGGACGTTTGCTGGACGTTTGCTGCTATATGTTATGGGGTGTTTACACGATTTAGCAAACGTTTAGCAAACTTCCGGCAAATGTATTCAAAATACACGTGCTAATGCTGGACGTTTGCTGGAAGTTTGCCGAACGTTTGCTGCTATATGTTATAATAGAGCTGGACGTTTGCTGGAAGTTTGCTGGACTTTTGCTGGACGTTTGCTGGACATTTGCGGGAAGTTTGCTAGACGTTTGCTGGATCGTGTAAAAATCCCATAAGTGAGAGGCCTGTATCCATCGTAATCAAACAAACAAGTCACAATGCGGAATTATCTTCAGCACTTGTTTAAACTGTTCCCATAGCTTGTGTTCCGCTGTTGTAGTAGGCCTATACAAAAATCTGTAAATACTGTAGAATGCTTCTTTTTACGTCAAAATGAACAAAAAGATATTACTTGAGATTGGACAAGTCTTGTTTTTGTAAGGGAGTTCCCACATGTGTATCACAATGCTCGTAGTGCTAATAACTTTTTCTATTTATGTAGATTGTAAATGGGATTGCTATGATTTCACTGCTGTGCTGTATTGCTTTGCTGTATAGTGTAGTTATTGCGTGTTTGTGGCCTTTGATGTTAATAGCAAAATGAAAATGTATTGATTATTTTGATTTGCCGAAAACATTGAAATATGAAATATGCAAACTATAGCAGTACGTTTGTTGGCTGATAGTGCAGGAAGGTGTCTGTAGAGATATTACTGTTTATTGTGTATGCACGAAAATGAGCAGTCGATCGTGTGCTATTGGTCAGTTGTTGTCACGTGACGCAGATCCAGGAGTTCCGTACAGGCGCCACGCGTCAGAACATGGAAACGGTTCACGCCAAGGAGGAGTCCAAACGCCTGCGCTCACAACTGACTGAGCTACGGGACAAACTGAACGACCTTGAGGCCAGGGTGAGCTGTTGGTGACCATGAAATAACCTTGACAAGTACAGATTTCAGATTAAGATACGATTGAAGAGCGAGTGAGTGAGTGAGTAGGGTTTAACGTCCCGCCCGACACAGTATAAATCATTTCGGGGACGGCCTTTTCGGGCAGAATGCACACAAACACATAGTAATCAGTAATGGAACGGTAAGTTTAACTTTTACAGAAACACAAAAAACGAGCTGAACCTAAAATTGTAAGAACTCCATTATACGTGTGCTTATTTATTTAACGATAGGCTAGTGGTAGTTCTAATAATCTTTCCTGTTATTCTGTAGACAGTCATTATTTTCAGAATGCTGTCTCACAGGGGGGTACGATTGAAGAGCGGATAGGTAGTAGCTGTCTTTAGACATTTTCTTAGATCTGTCTGAATAATTAATTATTTAAGTTAGTTGCAGGTGGCTTCTGTCATAACGGTTAGAGCGTTGGGCTTACGATCACAAGGTTGGGTGTACGTTTCTAGATCAGGTGTCTGTCAAGCTCTTATTAATTGGATGGGTGACTCTCTGCGGACAGGTAAACTATCTCGGTGTATAACCAACCACTACGGTCAACTCAGCCTTCCATCCTTTCAGGGTAAGCAAATTGAGTGCTGGCCTGCCTAGCTGGGGTTAAGTAGGGGTGCATTTACTTGTGTCAGGTGCATGGCAAGTAAAACTGTGCGATCCTTTATGGCAGGTGACGCTCCGTAGCATGGCGATTGCCGTTTAACTGTCTTAACTCTTTGTCTCCTGGCGACGTTTAAGCTGAAGCTGTCGATTGTCAGAAGTGGTAGTGTTGGCTGGAATGGTTTGGAAGTAGATGCGTCAGGAAACGCCTGTAAACTTGTGTGTAGACTTGAATGTGGTCGTTGTGTGTGGTGGTAGAACGCTCAGCTGGTGCGCGAGTTAGAACAACTGCGTCGTGAGAAGGAAGAACGTGAGCGTGAACTGGAAGAAGAGAACACCGAACTCAAGGCCGAGGTGGCCAAGCTGCGTGCTGAGATGGAAGCAATCCTCAAAGAACTGCAAGACATCATGGACACTAAGCTCGGACTGGAGCTTGAGATTGCTGCTTACCGCAAGCTGCTCGAGGGCGAGGAAAACCGGTCGGTTCTGCACACTTGCATCACTTAGTATCAATCAGTCCATTAGCAGCACCACCACTAATTCTACTGCTAGTCTTTGACATGTTTAGTGATGCACCTACAGTTGTTATGTCGCCGTGCCATCGTTGACGCTGTTGGCGACCATTCAGTGCCAGAACACGCTGTCTTCCGAAGAGCCCTGACGAGCTGTGTTGGGCTCACGTCATTCTTCCATGATTCACACAAACTATCCAGATACTTCAATCTCTGACACCCCTCATTCTCCTTCCCTTTATTTTTTTGCTACCACCAAATTTTAAGACCATTCATCATGGAAACATAATCATTATTGTACCATTTGCATAATTAGTTTTGCTCATATATATTAGTGTATTTTTGTAGTTTCATTTTTGTGACTTGCCGTTCTATCCATTTGCCTGTCTTTCTGTTGCCAGTGACAATAGAAAAACATTTGTCAGTAGTTCTGTCTGAATGTTTGGTCTGCAATACCGGCGGTGATGAACTCGGTAGATTACTATGAGTACCGGTACCTGTACACAAGTATAGCTCTATTGACACCGGGCAGAAAGCAGCATCAGCAGCCTGCCGGAGTAGAGTATTGCGTGACTGGACTACTGTAATACAGGGTCGGTCTGAAGCAAGTCGTGGACACGTGGGTGTCCAGTGGTCATGTGGAGTCGACCGAGGGTAAGAGTATAAGCTACTCGACAGCGTCGTAGTTCCAAGTGTCTGTCGAGGCATTTAGCACGAATGCTGCACTGGTTTTGCATCAGCCTATCCCTATTCTTCTGTCTTGTTTTTCAGTCTTTCGCCAGATGTCGCTTGCTCTTTGTGTCTTCGCTTGGTGTAACCGCGTTTTCTCATTAGTTTAGGCAGCTATATTGTCATGCAAAGGCGTCGATCTTGTTACACACGGGGCGCTCTGTGATGTTACAAGTCTTATGCACGAGTCTGGTCGTCCAGAGTGCACGTAAGTTTATATATAAATGAACGTAATGCTTGCGTTAAAAATTGTGTATTCTTTGGCTGTGAGCGTAGCATAGGCTTCCCGGCCAACATACAGTTTGTTGCCACAGAAAAAATGTTTATTGTTTATAAATTAAACGCTAAAATTTATAGCACTGTCTGTTATTTCCTGTTTAACCTACTTTCATTAATTTGCCGACACTTTGTACTGAGGAAGGTGGGAGCAAAGTCTTAGGTGAAATGATGTCAAAGGGTAGGCCTGTGGGTTATCAATCTGTGATATTTGTGTGGGTGATCGACGCCCTTGTTTGCAACCAATGAACCGCGTGTCAGTCATATTTTACTACGCAGAATATCCCAGTTTCTGTCACACTAGTTTCGATTTACCGGTAGTTTTATGCCTGTGAAGTATTCGTAAGGTCTGTTCAGCAGAAATGGGATTATCAAGCTGTCGTCGATTTCGAGAATAGCTTAAGGAATCGTGGTCTTGGTCTCAACGCATTGGCTTCTATAGTCATTTTGTAACGAATGTGCTCTATGCAGTGAAATTGTGGTATTAACATGATATAGGGGCCTGTCCAGTTTGGTACATCACCGTGACTCTGCATGATTAAGTATTTGGATCTGCAGTTTCAGTTTGATGCAGAGAGGTAACTTAAACAGTCTATCTTTATCAATGATGTGATGCCTCGAGGCAGCACTTGCCTCGCCTCGAGGCTGCTTCAAGGCAGATTTTTACTGCCTTTGTCTTTGTCTTGGTCTCGGTCTTGTCACGAGACCGAGACCAAGACACTAATTTCCAAGACAAAACATAACGCAGTACGCACCAGATAAGACATTGCAATACTGATTTAAAATCGAAAGTTTATTTGGTGGAGTTTCGTAGGCCTACATACTTTTAGGCAAATATTTTGCTTACGTACTTTTCTGGCATAAATCGTGACGACTTCAAGGACACAAAACTTTTTGATGACACTGAGTACAGTTGCCTTAAGCCGTTATTTTCTTGCCTCTTCAGTGTTTTTGCTACATTAGCGTTTGTGAAAGAAGTTTTCTTACAAGGCAGCATTATAATGTGCTCACACCATTTAAAGATGTCAGACTTTGTGCTTGAAAATCTGATGTTTCAAAGATGCAGCATACAACGTTAATTTGCATTTGCACTTCGTAAGATGATACGGACTGCAGAACTTGCATGGCATAAAAATGCAAAGATCGGATTGACGTTCACTGTGACTGGATTAATAGGATCATTGAGATGTTTTTTTCCTAACAAAAGGTTTTACGTCTTAGCTGTATTTTTATGTTTACAGCATGTTTGCTTATTTGGACCTATTCAGTATTCAGTGCATTCAATGCCTTGGCTTTGGCTTTGAAAATTCTGGTCTGGAGTCCATTCCAGTTATTCAACTTATGACTTTTCAAAGACGCCACATTTGTTAGTCTACGCACGTAGAATTTAGGCCAATGCATTATGTGCTGTGATTACATAGACACAATTACCAATACGCTGCAAACGTCAAAGGTCGTATAGGCTTATAACATTGATAATTAAACTGGTCAGCATCACTGTCAGCTGCATAAATGAGGACTAATGGACATACCGCGAATTCTTGCATGCAGGCTGGGACTACATTCCGTTGTCGATTATCCACTGTTCAGCGGAAGACCACGTGGTATAGCATCACGCTGCATCTTCGACATAGCGATGGAGCTGCTGGTTTTCTTTCGTTGAGACTAGAATGCTATAAATTTATCGCTAAGAAACGATGCTATAACGTTTTATAACGTTTCAGTACATGTATTTTTTACTTTCAGATGCAAAGCATACTTCACCGAGACAGCATAAACATTTACGATAAACTAGAGTGAGAATTTTTGCTAAGCGGTCATGATGCTCTGTAATTATTTATCATCACATTGTTATCATCAGCTTCGGATATTCCCGCAACTTTTTCTTCTCAACAGATTATTACAGTACATCAGTTTCAATTTTTTATCAGTCGGTTAACACTTAACAGAGCTATTTTGGTTGTTTACTGTTTATTTGTGCACACGGTGGTGGTTTATACAACTGCTGCACTTATGTCTCTGTCCGTGCATTTTGGACGTGGAACAGCGCATAAAGAAAATAATCCGGGGGATCCGGTGACTTGAGTTATTTCAAGTTTGCATTTACCAAAAGCTTCCTAAATGTGTGAAGTTTAAATCATTTTAAATGTCTCAAAAAGTTGTCGATTTTTGCTTATTTTTTTAGAAAACGGTTACTTTTTTGCTCATTTTCAGGCACTGTATACTAGGTATTGATTTATTATTTATTGGTTTTGTTGCAAAACAAGGCTATATTTACAACTAGATTTTTAGGATATTGAACTTGCTTAATGAAGAGTTTCTATAATGCGAACGATCGAATATTTATTGCAACAAGTTAATGTTCATACGAACACGGAGTCTGTCTAATGCATTTCAAAAGTTTCATTATATGTCCGTATAAATATAATCAGTGAGCTGTTTAGACTGGTAGAAAAAAAAATCAAACTGTTTAATTTCAAATTGTACAGCAGCATTGATCCTTTCATCCTTCTCTATTATTTTAACTAAACAATAAACATTGTCAGTTACGAGACCATTTGTTTCGTCACCATGCGTCTATCTTGCACCGTTATAAAAATATGGCGCCACAAATATTGGACGCACGGACGTGGACACGGAAAGAAAGACGGAAGAAGGAAAAGAAAAAAAGAAATGGTTGAGGAAGGGAAGGGAAAGGGAAAGTAAAAGGGAAATGGAAAGGAAACGGGGAAGGAGAAAGGAGTGGAAGGTAAAAAGAAGGGTAAGGGAAATGCAAAGGGAAAGGAAAGGAAAAAGGGGAAGGAAAAGAGTAAAGGAAAGGGGAAAAGAAAAAGG
>Ga0209671_1008220_pt1 | contig 10905 bp, 6 predicted proteins | sample WorMetHERISLAND2_2_FD_187401 | JGI IMG/M metagenome (GOLD analysis project Ga0209671, IMG submission 187401) | Marine gutless worms symbiont microbial communities from Max Planck institute for Marine Microbiology, Germany - Olavius geniculatus... | ecosystem: Host-associated > Annelida >...
AGTTTCCCACTTAATGTATGCTTTTGCACAACCGAAGAAAAGCAAATCAAGCGAAATATGTGTTAAAATAAAAGAAAGCATGAAAAAATCTCCAACATTATCGATCGTGCCTTGAATAAAAATTAACATATTTTAATAATATTGGGCGAAAATATGTCCGACACAACTGGCTATTAAATAAATGTTTTAGTTTCCGCCTAACCTAACGTCTGCTTTTGCACTATTTGGAGAAAGCAGAGCAAGCATAATACGTGTTAAAGTGAATGAAAAAGTCAATAAATTTGATCTATTTTAATTTGTCGGCCCCAACAGCAGGTCTTGCAGCAGTGTGTCTACCAAATGAAGTTTAGAAATGTTTGCAAAGTCAAGAAACGACTGACAGAGCCTGGATTGGTCTGGAGCAGAACATTATCGATACTGCTGTCAATGAATGGAGAAAGCGTCTCCTTGCCTGTGTTCGCATATTGGGCCAACACTTCAAGCAATTTTGCTGCAAGTAGTTGAAAAATGTCAGACACAGTGTCAGAAATGTGAACAAAATGTGTTTTTACGCGTTATGTTAATTAAGCAATCACATCACATCGCACTGGATAAAAAGTGATATTTTGCTGTTTGTGCTGTCCCCAGGTAGTGCAAAAACAAACATTGGGTGAAATGGCAAACTGAATGGTCATTTGATGGCAAGTTGTGTCAAAAATATTTGTACTAAAAATTATCGAAATCTGATAATTGGTTTTTAAGTTGCAGTTGAAAATTTCGGAAGTACTTTTTTATACACAGTGTATTTTACGTTATTATATTGTCTAATATTGACAAATTTTGGATTATTAATGACAAGACAACGTCGGTTTTTTTATACTGACTGTGTTGATTTTATTTACGTACTTATTTACTGTAGTTGTGATTATCTAAACGTTTTACTGCTGAATGATTTGTTATTATTTTGCCTGCTAAGTCGCATTTTTTGAAAATTCGACCAAGTTGGTAACGCGTCTCGGATGAGACGAAGTTACTGTACGCCGTGCCCGGTTAGTACTTAGATGGGTGACTGTCTACAGTAAGGAGCCAACCAACTAGGTCGACTCAGCCTTCTACCCTCTGTAGGATGGTAAAATGAGTACTGGCGGTGGTCAAGGCCATCGCTAGAGAAGAAACGGCGAGTTCTGCGCAACAGTAGGCCCTGTGGCCAGGACTGCAAGTATACCGATCCAGTCGGTTAACCCGGCCGACTTGGGCTGTATGCTAGCTTAATTGGGCTTCGCCCTTGCCGGCTCAAAGTGCCGTGAAGAGGATGAGCTCCCTCGCAATGGACCTAGCTGTCTATGCGGAATCTTCTTTTTTTCTAGGCATTTATTTTCGACAAAACATACTGTACGAAAATGCAATCATTTTTTTACCAAATTTGTCCACAGACATACAAACCAAAGTGGGTAATAACGCTTTTAAAGAAATAAGTAATAACAAAAACATACGCTTACGTATACAGCGTGGTCCAAAAAAACGGATACCCAGTTTTATTTTGGGATAACTTCGGTAATTTAGCACCAATTGTAACCATTTTTTCACTGTTAGAAGCAGAAATTTATGGCGCATAAAGTGAAGTTCTTCCACCCACCGCACCTTTATTGTGTGACCACATTATCTAGCAAAACAGTTCACAGTTCGTAAGCCCATGATCAAACAGCGATCATCCTTTGTTATTCTGCCCATATCAAACGATTTATTCTAAAAAATTATAACTGGTAAACAAAGTAAATAAACACAATATGACGTAACAATGACGTCACAAGGCACTACTGCAAATAAGTAAGTAAGCTTAACTATTTTATGCTACGAAATTGATATCTTCATGTGTTGCCTGTTCTCCAAGACCACTGTAGCTTTGACAGTGTTTGTTTTGCTAGGTAATGTGGTCACACAATAAAAATGCGGTGGGTGGAAGAACTTCACGTTTACGCGCCATAAATTTCTGCTCGTAACAGTGAAAGAAAGGTTAAAATCGGTGCTGAATTACCGAAGTTATCCCAAAAATAAAACTGGGTATCCGTTTTTTTGGACCACCCTGTATAACAGATAGACAGAGATACAAACAACAATGCCTTGTTTATTTTGTTATAGTAAATTATGGGTTTCTGGGTAACGCCGAGTTCATAATTCAATTGATTGGATAGGCTAAACGCGGTTAAATTTAACTCAGATTCTTCTCCTGCGATTTATGACATTTCTGGCCATCGTCAGTAGCTGTCTAATTAAAATGTCACAAGAACGTTGCCGCAATTTTGCAGCAGCCTTGTTATTTTGAGTAATATCATAAAGGCTATCGTCGTACATGTCATTTTAACTTATGAAAATATTTCATACGCTATATTTAAGCTAACAATTGGCATGCCGGTTACTTCTGTTTTGGGGGACGTTTACGCTAATTTCCGTAGTATGCGTTTTTATTTGCGAGTCAAAAACCGGTACCGGACAGACGAATTTAGAACGGACGGACGGACGGACTGGCAAGACCCTTAATGCGTCCGTGTCATAATTCACTGCAGAATTGAGACGGATGTTGTTAGCGAGGCAAGATGCTACGTGCTTCAAATGCTGCATGGAAGAAGCTGCAGCATCTGTTGATATGGAATGAGATGCGAACTTAGAGCTAGCGGTCGATGCATCCGCCGACACTTGTGCGAATTCTCTGCTCGCCTCGTAACTTGTTTCCCCAATATTCTATTTCTTCGCTGTCGCTTCTCATCGATCTTTCTGCTTCGCGTTTGTCTGACCGTAAAACCCATCGACAAAATTATTACCCATCTCCTCGCGAGAACGGTTGCTTCTCAGCTGCACATAGAGAATACGATTATTTTCGCAGAAAATTTAATGCAGCCGCTTCGTGGTAAGCCTATAACTTAAAATTTTTCATGCAAAAAAATCTCCTTATTGTTTTAGACATTTCTTTGATAAAAAAGCTTATAACCAATGAGAAATATCATAAGAGATTTATTTTGTATTAATTCTCAAACGATGTGTAGAGTGTTTGAAGTTTATGCAGATAACGTATTATAGCAAGCGCATTAGTGAAACACTCCGTTAAGACAGTAGTCTTTTTTCGTGTTTATTCATCTGGTTTGTGAGGATTTTGTTGGTTGTTCTGTTAAGTATATATTTCGGAACTGTTTTGTTAGAACTGTCGTTTAGCTGTCGTTATTCGGCGCATTAGACATAAGCATAAACATGGATGATTTTCACCAATAGTAGATATTTATCACTATCACAACTTTCCCTGTGCTAATAAAGTGTTGTTCAAGAACCGTTCATCCACTCATACACCTGTAAAATGTGCGCTGTACCTATGCCGCTGGTGACTTAGTCAAATATCGTCTCTGTTGTGAAATATCAACCGAGAGTAGATGTGGAATTTTTTAGCAGCATTGTTGCATGCAGCTGTGAAGGCGCAAAGCTTGTTAGTGACAAGCTGAAACTCATGATGTCATGTTTCAACAGTCACGCGCCAACACCAGACGTAATCCGATACTGAGTATAGGAAGAGCGGCATTCACTGAGGTTTCAGCTTGTCAACGAGATGTCAACCAGTGTGTTGCGGTCTTCGTCACACTGGCTACGACATATTGTTGAAGTTTTAGGTAGTTACAGCTAAAATAAAACATAATTAGGCTACACGTGGTTGCACGTGTTATTTTGCTTGTCCCCCCATCGCATCTTCGACGTGTATTAAAAATGCTGAAATGTTTGCAAGATTTGCAGAAAAAAATGTTTTCAGCATTTAAAAAAATTGCATGCAACTACGACCCCAAAAATGTGAAATAGCAAAGGAAAAAAGTTTGCAGCATTTAACAGATCACACTAAAAATGCCAATTTTTGAAGAAAATTTGTGATTTTTTTTTCGATATCAGTTTTTGAAAATAAAAATGAATTTAACATCGCTTTCTTTAATTTTTTATTATCTCCGCCAAGGAGGTTATGTTTTTGTCGGACTTTGTTTGTTTGTCTGTCTGTCTGTCTGAGTGTGAGCAAGATAACTCGAAAAGTTATGGACGGATTTTTCTGAAATTTTGAGAGTATGTCGGGCATAACACAAACTACCAGTGATTCAATTTTTGAGCGTGATCTAGCAGGAATCCTAGATTTTGGATCACTTTGAAATTTTCGTTAGCATTGCGTTAAAGGGGGCATAAGGGAACCGCTGGCACCTGGCGAATAGCTTTGCCTTGGCGGAGGTACCTGCGAGCTACGACTGCGTTCTAGTTCTGAATTATCTTTATTTTTACTGTGGTTTACTATTAGTGGACCACTATGACAAAAGACAGCTCATATTTATTGTAGGTTATTAATAGCGGTTCCTATTTGTAGCCTACTCTGTGTATCGTCGTTGTGTTATCTTGCTTTCTGGAGTCTGGACGATCCAATGCGAATTGCATAAGCGTTAAGTTTCAGCTGCATGCAATACTCAAGGTAGTTTCGTTTCTAGCAGGTTTATTACGCAGATGAACGACCGACAAAGTCACAAATTTCCTCTGCAGTAATACACTAAAAGCAGAATTACGGCGACCCCAGAAATCGGCTACAACGCTGAAGCAGAACAAGGGTGCACTGCCAAAGTAAAGATGTTTCTCTGCGTCTATACTCATACTAATATTATTATTTTTTTAACCCTCGGTACTCCGTTCTCGAGGGAGCCTAAAAATTAACTACGAAATACAAAGGTGGGTACGATCGTCAGTCCGTGCATTCAGCGGTCGGCAAACTGTCGTGCAACAAAACAGCATTGAAGCGCTATTATTTGACATTTGTAACGTTTTATGCGTTTAATGCGATCAACTGTTGTGTTTTGTGTAGGTAAAGTTCTCGGCATCAGGTTGGAACGCGATAACCGGAATCAACCGCTGATACTACGGGAGATGGTAGGTGTTGTTGTTAACTGCAGAGATGTGTCGCGGTGGTCGCAATATGATTTCATAGCGACGTTGTCACGCCTGAGTGAACACTGATCGGTGACGCGCGTTCCATTCTCGTTCGCTGATACGCCACGTTTGTCGCGTCGTCAAACTTTCATCGCGGAAAATGTGCTTCTGACGACTGCGCCGAAAACGACGCCACCGTCACCACTGTCATCATCATCATCATCATCAGCAGCAGCAGCAGCATCAGTAACGTTGACAACCGTTGTTCGGCTTGTCGATACGGAATTATTCTCACGCTTGATGGGACGTTGCTACGTGCTGAAGAGCTGGCACTTTAGCAGAACTGACATACTTCTGCACAACTCGCCAGATATCCGTCTACACGCCAGTCGCTAGAAGTTCGTTATATCATCAAATTAGGTAGGCTCTGTCTGTTATAATATTCTAAATATATCATTACGGTCAATATTGTACTGCAACGAATTTGTATTATTTTGACCTACTTATTGTTACGATAAGACTGCATCTAGCTTAGGACTGGCTGTCTATAAAGACATAAAGTGTATAAAGTGTGTCATTACGCCCCCATCTTTGACTTTAAATGACCTTGAAATGCCATTTTATGCTAAAATTGTTTTCGTCGTCGGTTTGAGTAAATTTTTCCGCTTTGCTTTCGGAAAAAAACTACTATATAAATGAATGACAGTACTTTCATACTATCAAGAAAAAATGCTTTTTCGGACTTGCATGCATCTGTTGTCAAGTAGACTTGCAAAATAATTTACACGTAACGTGTAACTTAACTCAACAAAACCAAATTCGTCAGATTAGCACAATAGTTTCTGGCGATATACGACTTGCGTTAAAGTTCTCGCGCAAGAAAGCTTCAGTTGACATGCAGTAAAATGGTTGAAAAGCGGCCAATTTCTAATGCCCTTCTTAGTCGCCGTATCTTCCAAATCTTCACAGAAATAAAGAATAGGCCAAAGTTATTGCGACGAAAGTATTTCGCTTAGACTCTACACATGTAGTTTGTGTCGGTATACTTTTATATGCTGAAAAGTTTGGGTTTTTTTTCAGAAGAACACGAAAAGCTACAGTAGGCTTAAGTGCTTTTTCGGACTTGCATGCATCTGTTGTCAAGTAGACTTGCAAAATAATTTACACGTAACGTGTAACTTAACTCAACAAAACCAAATTCGTCAGATTAGCACTATGAGACGAAAATACAAAGCTGACGCCCTATTCTCTAAGCTGTAGCTGAGCTTTTGGTTTACAATTAGCCGACGGCGAGTAAACGGGCATTTTGCGGTGTATCTTAGCAAGTTGAAAACGGAATATAATACATAAATTATGAAGTCGCATGCGGTTTGAGATAGCCCCTGCGATTCTGCAGAAAATGCTGATTTTTGTTTAAATTGGGGATTATTGTTGCAATCATAGTAATAGTTTTCCTATTAAATGTACATTTTAGACGAAAGTATAGGCTAGGCAATATCATTCTGGAGTACTGTCTGTAGCTATACGCGGCCGTTCCATAAGCCGTCGCACTATGCATCTTGCCTGTTCATGTGAACGCGTATACCGGCTCCCAATGGCAAAAATACATAGAAACTTATACTAGGTGCACGTGAACATTTTTTAGGACAAAAATAACCAGTATGCCAATTTTCAGTTTTAAAGGTCAAAGATCAAGGCATTTTGCGATGTATCAAACATCAAGGTCAGCGGACTCACGAAAATGACGCACAGGCCTAATACCTATAGCACGTGTTTACTTACTTATCAGTGGCGGATTAGGCGCCGGCGCGTCTACCAGCTTTAAGTAAGTAACTAAGTAAGTAAACATTTACAGGGCGCTTAAAAGCCATCTGAGTTAACTTAATCTGCCGCACTTTCCCAAAGTTAGCCTGTGATGATGCTACCTCAAAGAATACTGCTGTTCTCTCTTTTGCCAGGACTGATTTTTTTCGCGCACAAGGTTCCATTATGTTGCATTTTGCAGCCTCTTTTAAATATTGGATGACTTGTATTTGCTTTTTTTTGTTCGGCTCGTAATAGCATACTTTGAAGACACTTCCAGCGACGATGAATTTGGTTTATAAAAACACAAGCACAAGTCTCTTGTGATAACTGTGCCAAATGTGGACCAAATGTGGCACTTTGCTTTCTCCTCCGGTGTCATGGCGATGCAGTTAAGCACGCTCGGACAGCCTCGTGTATTCTCTCCACTGTCTTCTGTCTTTAGCCTCATGTGTTGCTTGTGTGAGTGAGAGTCCCATCATCTGGCAATCGTCCGAAATATTATCAGTCCAGTGCTTCCTCGGTCGTCCTCGGTGTCTGTTTCTGTGAACACGACCATACAGGCCCTACATGGCTCGGTGTGGCCATCGGGAAGGTTGCATTCTGACTACATGTCCGAAGTATCTAAGACGACAGTTTCGGATCCTGTCCACAATGTCATGCTGGATATTGAGCTGATTCTTGATGTCTGTATTTCTGATGTGAGAAATTTTTGACACACCACGAATTTTTCGGAGACAACCCATCTCGAATGTTCGTACCTAGCTTATTTTTCAGATTTCAGTCTCTCTGTCAGCGTCCAGGTTCCAGAGTTGTAGATCAAATTTCCTGTCACCGTGAAGTTGTATACTAGCACCTTTGTTTCTGTGCTAAGGGTTTTGCTTTTCCAGATACTAGCCAATCTGTTCATTCCATCACAGGCCAGTCCAATTCTTCTTTGAATATCCTGCTCCGAAGTGCCATCAGAACTAATCACTCCTCCAAGGTAGATGAATTTTCTGCCTGCTTCAACTTCTGCTGGTTGATGGTTATGGTCGGATATCTGCCAATGTGCTGGACTTCCGTTTTCTCTGTGCTTATACACATGCCCATCCTGTGACTTGTATATGCAGTGCGACCCACGACTGAATGGAGGCCTTGTTGGCTGTCACTCGCTGCCGCAATATCGTCAACAAAACAAAGGTTTTTTGCAACCACATATAGTGATTCCATCGTCGACGTACTCAAGGCCTTGGCCATGACTACCTCTAAGAATATGTTGAACAGCAGAGGTGGCAATATGCAGCTTTGCAGGACACCGACTACAGTCTGAAACCAGTCTGACAAGCCACCACTAGTTCTGATGGCACTGAAGGTTGCAGGATAGAGACTTTCTAAAATCCGAAACACTTTTGTTGGGTAGCCAACGTGCCTTGGAACTTTCCATAGCCCTCTTTTCTATATGGAGTCGAACGCCTTCTTGAAGTCTATGTAGCATACATATAGATCTTTGCTGAACTCTATATTATGTTTTTCTGTCAAGAGACGAAGCGTAAAAATCTGGTCAACTGTACTGCGGCCAGGCCTGAAGACTGCTTGCTACTCGGAGATCAGTTCGTCGGTTCTTTGCCTGAGCCTCTGCATGAGGATAGATGTATACAACTTGCAGCAATGACATAGTACACTATGCCGCGATAGTTGTTGCAGTCCAGGCGGTCATTTTTCTTGTAAATAATATTATTGGTCTAAGATGAATGTCTTCTTCCAATCATCGGGAATCTGTTCTTCTTCCCATATCTTCTGGAACATGTGATGCAGTACTTCAGTGCCAAGTGCTTCCGTTGCAGCTTTCAATTCTTCCGCCGACACATTGCCTGCTGTTTTATTTTGTGATAAATAGCAGCTTTGTAGAGTGTTTAGATGTACAATTGCACGTTTATAGCAGCCACAGTAATTACTATATCGGACGATACCCTTTACACGTTATAGCAAAAGAATTCAGTTAAGATGTCCACTTTTTCGGATACAATGTAGCGTCTACAGCGCATATTTGTGTACGTATAGCGACAAATTCACGTATACACCTCAACGCACTTTTCCATCTGATTAAGTCAAGTTTTGCATAAGATGTCGGGTTGCCGATATAATCATTTGCACCAAATGTTTAGAAAATCGACTAAGGGGTTTTGGCGCTACAAAACCCCCTTCAAAAAAACTACAGTGCTGCACTGTGATAGCACATCGTTAAAATGCGTTGTCTCTGTGCTGCCAAATTGTAATGCAGCGTGAAAATTGAAAATTGCAGTCTTCAGTCCGCTGTTTTTTCTTGCATAATGACTACTCCACCCAACAAGACGGCGAAACGGATAGGAGCGCCGGTTGCGGCTGGCTTGCAGAAGAAGCGACGCTCTCATAAGTAGATTGGTTGCGCTGACAAATGGTTTATTCAATGCGGACAACGACGACGACGAAGATGCGCAGTTGCACGCGTCCGTCCGCATGGCGTACAGCAGCGCTGATGTATGGGATGCGTAAATACGACTTCCCAGTCGTACCAGCAGCAGCAACCACACCAAGTGATGTTTTATTTAATTTCAATATTGGCCTTCGTTCGATACGATGAATCAAAGTGGACCTTAGTTCGGCTAGGTTCTCGCGTTTGTTTTAGTCAAAAAAATTATTGTAAGAAATTTAATAATTTTATGACAATTATTTACGTTATTTAGGATGCAATTTGAAATGTGAATGCAGTTGTTTAGTTTTGATTAGTAAATTAAACACTGACTGTTCCATCTATATTGCTTTGGGGCAGGCACTGAAAAATAACGAAGCAGGAGAAGCTAGCATAAGCCCACGTATCAATCTATCAAAAATAAGTAAGTGAGTGAGTAAATACTTACAGAAAATTAATTAAAAATGAACAAAAAACCTAGAAAGTAACAAATCATGAAAAGTTTGTTCACTTTTCTTTGTTCCGTTATGCGAGTTAGCAGCACGACGACAAAAACGGCATTTTCCACACACTGCGATATCAACATAACGCATGAGTGCGGATTGCAGGCTGTAATGGTCTTGTCATATTTGTGCTTGTCGTTTTCATTTTCGTTCCTCCATAAAATCTAGCGCTGACTGCAGATCCGACTGCGTACTAATTGACTGCAGGGACTGTTTGCGAAACCAATTATTTGCCACCGCAACTGCAACAGCGCATGCGCACTGCAGCAGCTTTTATTGATGCAGACCGGACGAAGTCTTCTGAGCGCGCGCGTCTCTACGAAACTGATAATTGCGTCATATCAGTGGCTAGCTGTGTGTTGGCCATCCATCGTCTTTTGAGTCATCTTTGAATGATGAGCTCATTAAACCGATACGGAAATCCACCTAACTGTTTTTTATCGAAGTCGTTTATTATCGGATCGCTTGAGAGGCGTATTCGTGTTTTTTGGTTGATTGATTGACTGAATGTTTTGTTATTATTTGGCCTAGTGCCTATTAATAAAATATGTTCGTTATTGCACAATAACAAAATAGTACCAAAGTTAAAAGACATCTAACAGCCAGACGTTAGAGACCGCTTATGTACACTGTGCTCAGAAAAAAATTTTACGTTTTTTGTATCTTTATAAAAACGTTTTCATCTGTGCAAAATTATCAGAAAACGTTTAAGGGGAATTAAGTATTCCACCGACAAAAACATTAAATATATATATTGCTACCGGTGATGATATTCTGAGTTCGTATTTAGGTTCCCTACATTATTGTAAATAATAGAATTTACCTTTTTGAAGACATGTATCTGTTTTGTGCAGTTTGTTTGTCTTAATGTCTTTGACTGCCTGAGTAAAGTGACTTACAAACTTACGTATAGACGGATTAAGGCAGCTCTGAGCTGAGCATAGGCGTAGGAATTGTCATTAAATCGGCCAAATTTGAAAATTGGATCACACTGCGGAAATTTATGTCTTGCTTGCTTAATTGTAATACGTAAAATAACGATACTTACTTTACGTTCTTCGTTAAGCGTCAACACCAAAATGACGATGTTTCTAGTCGTAAATTTAAACTAAGTATTTTGTACCATTTGCATCATAAAAAGTTGAAAACATAGTCTGCTGAGTCTTGCGAGTTTTTTGATGCATCTGCAGCTCATTTGTGCATTTTACCTTTTTGCATTTTACCTTCGGGACAAGCAGTTGTTAGTTGCTAAACCCT
>Ga0209671_1008222_pt1 | contig 10904 bp, 6 predicted proteins | sample WorMetHERISLAND2_2_FD_187401 | JGI IMG/M metagenome (GOLD analysis project Ga0209671, IMG submission 187401) | Marine gutless worms symbiont microbial communities from Max Planck institute for Marine Microbiology, Germany - Olavius geniculatus... | ecosystem: Host-associated > Annelida >...
TTCAATAACATCGTTGAAACAAGTCAAACAACACAGTTAACTAATGATCAGATGCCAAAATTCCATTGTCACTGTGAATGTTCGAAGTGTCCACCGACAGCTCCAAGCACCAACACAAGCCTTCAGTCGCTTAATTTGAGAAGTCTTTCACAGTCTTGTCGATTGGTCCTTGTGGTAGGTTGCTCCAGATAACCTGAAGCGGTTTCTTGAGTTCTGCGATTGTTTTTGGCTTTAGTTTTAAGCCTGCGGTAAGCTCCAACATTGCACACCACACGCGATAGTCCACCGAGTTTGCATTTGGCGAATTTAGAGGCCATTGGTCTTTTCTGATGAAATCTGGACAGTTGGCCTGCAGTCAGTTTCCTGCGCTGCGCGCTGTGTGTGCTGATGCACTGTCCTGCTGGAAGATGAATCCGTTGGGCAGCCGGTGACTGCTTGAAAAGAACGACAATTTAGTGATAATTTATAAACAAAATAAATTACTGTTTGTCAAAGCGTTACTGTGACATCATCGGCAGTAACGTGGTAACCGGTTTTTGAAAATTAAATAGCATTTTTAGCTTAAACATTTTTTAATGCTGAAAAATCAGTTCAGAAGTCTATAATTTCGTCGTTTTTCAACAGAATCATATTTCACTTGGCAGTTAAATGTAGAACGTTTCTGTAAATGAGCCTGTAAAATTCCATGTTAAAATTTCAAGCAGTTGCTGAGAAAATGGCAAAAAACTTTAGGGGGCTACTTTTTTTGCCGCACCCTGTAGATGACACAGTGTATGTGACAAATTTTATTAAAATTGATGCAGATTTCTGTTTGCTATTGCAAAATGTAAGGAGGGGAGCTACTTTTTTCTGGACACAGTGTACATCGGCGGAAGTTAAAGTTAATAGCTAGAAATGAATAAAATGCTGAAAATACTTAATTTACGCAAGCCATAGAAAATTTATGAAAATGCTACAATGTAACAAATTCTAGACAGTCACCACAAGATGGCCACTGGCCAAGTTATGAACAAATGGAGAACAATGGGGTAAAGCTTTTAGAGCGGCCACCATCACAGCAGTGTTTGTCTGGGCTCTTGTGTGTGAGTGAGTGAGTGTGACTCACATGGCGTGGCACTTCTTGATTCAAGACAATCTGAAGCAACTGTGGCGGTAACCCCGGCGGACCCCCACGCCTTCTTGTCTCCTTTGGCGGAATAACTCGACAATAGTCACCAGGTGGCGACCTTGGACGACCTGCAACAACACACTGATTAGCGCAAAAGTTCCGTCAAAAACATGTTGCAGCTCAGCTTTTGTAGCTGTCAGGTCAAGTTGTCATCATTTCCTTCCTTTTAGTTTTTTTCTGATCTCAGGTTTCGAGCTTTCCCACAGCCATCTGTTTTTGGATATTTTATATCTACATAGAAATCCATCAGTTTACTTTAACACCATGACTCCACAAAGTCAAATGGCACAACAACTAAAAATAATAACACAATCTTTACATACCATAATTCCTCAGCAGCACAACTGATATTTTTAAAAATACGTATGAACAACTGAAAGCATTACTGACAAATATTTCACCAACTAATAATATAAAATAACACAGTAAACGTTTGCTGCCACAGTATTTAACATACATACCATATTTAATATAATAGTTGTCATCGTGATGTCCTGTCTTTAGGCTGTCAACTCCAAGTGCTTCGAATGCCTCAAAGTCAGACTTTTGTACAGTTATGACATTGTTATGAGTTCCAAACGAGTTTGGAGTCATTGGCTGCATTACAACACCATCAACATCTCTAATAAACTGAACAATGCCATTACATTTGTCTTCAATTACCATGACTAACGGTGACTGTACAGTGTGCGTCAGCTAGCCATTAATATTCATGATCTATATGGGCTAGGGTCATGACGTCACTGCGGGCACTGATAGATTAGAATATTTTGCATAACGTAACGTAATGCCGCATTTCGTTTGAATTCGCGCATTAATTTCATATATTTATGAAGCTCAAATCGACATATTATATATGCGATTAAATGTCTAATTTAGATCTACAGAAATTGCGTGAGTGAGTTTGACTGTGGCCATGGACCTTTAAGTTTGAGGTTATGCTTGCCGGCCCAACCTTCAACATGTTGAATTTTACTGATTGCATGTGGAGTGATTAGAAGCCGGGATAATAACGTACGTATCGTCAGCACACTTAACAATGATGTTAGAAGAACTAAGTGGTTGAAGGTCAGAGGTGGTAACTAAGAATGAAGGTGGACCATGAACAGAGCCTTGTACAATGCTTGAAGTAACTGGAAGCAAGTCTGATACTTGTTCACCAATCTATGTGCAGTGTGACCGGTTTTGGAAGAAGGCCTCGACCCAGTTGTAAATAAATCTGGTAGATCATGTTGAGCATAGTTGCTGAAAACTGCCTGACACTGTCAAATGCCTTAGAAAAATCGAGCAAATAAGCAATAACATATTTGTTAATGCTTAACATGGAGGTTATGGTTTGAAGAAGAACTATAAGAGCAGCAGTAGTGAAGCCCACAGGTCGAAAGGCGAACTGATCACTGAGATCAAGTTGGTTGGGCGGGTGCTCTAGAGCTGGATAAATGTAATCTCTGACTACTCTACGTTCCAAGATTCAAGGCAAGTTTGCAGTAACTGATATCGGCCTGTAATCACTTGGAATTGTAGGACAGGCCTGCTTACATATCGGTTTTATTACAGCAGTCTTCCACTGATGTGGGACGTAGGAAGTACCCAGTGAGATGTTAAAAAGAGCAGCAATGGGTTTTGCAAAGATGGGTGCTGCCAGACCGAGAAGCCAAGCTGGCGGTTTATCCACACCGGATGCATAAGTTATTCATTGGTTATAAGCATAAGTTATAATCAGTTTGTAACATTATGTTGATTGGTTTATTGATTGATTGATTAGGTGGCCCAGGTCAGGTTCAGCCTGGAGCTCAAGCTAGAGGACCAGCACAGCCAGTGGCTGGTGTTCCACCACCAGTGTCAGTGCAGTCACCGCCACCTCCATCAGTCAGTGAGGGGGGTCCAGTGGAGCCGCGTCATACAACAGGACGAGGGGCTCGACTCCAGCAGTTGTATGCTCAGGCTGAACAGCAGCAGCCAGCAAGTCTCGGTGCCATGCCTGTTGAAGAAGGCAGTAAGTACAGCTGTGTAGCATCGGCATGGTCACGGATGATTTGTCACTGCTGGTTCAGCTGTTGCAGATATTTCAGAGTTATATCACTTTATGTCAGTAGCTGTTGCTTACTGAGACAAGATGAAGCATAGCTGTAAGTTGTAACATAGCAGACACATCTGTTACTTATCCTAGGTTATATGGTGCTATACTTTATCTTTATGTTTAAAACATTTTCTGTTGTTGGCTCTGAATTTGCAGTGTACTGTGCGGGTACTGTTTTTGGCAGAAAACCATCGTAACCCGAGACTGGATAATCCTTAGTTTTCAGTAGGGTTAGAACGATACCAAAAAAACTACCCAATACCCAATATTATTGGGTCTTGCTGATACCAGTACTCAATACCAATACTGATATCCCCTTTCTGCCACCTGTCCTGCCTAGCTTCATGAGAAGTGAAGTGTGTTGTGCTAACCATGCTAGTCCAAGGGTGTTAACTTATCAGTGCTAGGATCTGTTTGGTCTTCTTTGCTGGCCCCTGCATTCAGCCTACCATTTGACTGGTGCAGTGTTCTTTCACTCTCTGTCCATTTTCATTGCCTCTCAGCCTATGCCCTTGCCATGACTTAGTACTGTACCAGGAATAAGAGATGCCACATTTGATCCTCACTTCAGGGCAGTGGCGTAAAAACCTAAAACGTAAAGTTCTTCCCGAGCCTTACGGCCCATAGGGCGGCGCTGATCTTCGTTTCCTAAGGCCCTCAGCCAGACACCAGTTTTACACTACGCGACCACGGATACGGGGCCAGTGTATCGCGCGGTGTGCCTGTTTACGTCCCAGCGGTGAAGCCGGTACCAAATTATACTGCTTGTGACAGAGGCATACGTGTGTGAACAACTTGCCTAAGGTCATTACCCGGCAGTCTCCCAGTGCGGAGGCAAACCTGCGCCTCTGAGTTACGTCACGTTACCGACACGTTACCGTTAGACTACTGAGCCACATCAGGGCAGTGGCAGCTAAGTGTAAATGTGGACTGTGAGCATTATGTAACCTGACACTGATAATTAAACCCTCCGACCGTGCCCCTCCCACCCGCTGCGGTGGACAGAGAAATGACTGACGTTCATAACGATAGCAGCGCTTTACTTCCAAGTTTACACACCTGAACCAGTGTAGTACATAATAGGCTCCTGGTTTGCATTACTAGTTAGTATTAACATGTATGCACGCGCAACAGCATGAGGAGGCGAGTGGATATTGGATAATTGTGGTTACCTATGCCGGCATGCTGCTTGCCTTTGACCACTCTATACGTAGCATGCACTTTCCTCCCTCCCATTCTTCCTGTGACTGGCGCAGCGCCGACGCTTAGACAACAATCAGGCGTGGTCACTGACCGCCCAGAACGAAATGTAACGCCATGCGCTGATTGTATACGTCCACATCAGTTACTGAAATTAGGCCTAGAGTGTGAGACAGCGTGTGGTGGAGAGGGGTTAATCCTTGCAATCTCTCATGAATGGCGACCGTTCTACAGGTGTGCCTACCCCACCCCGCTTTTCCTGCCACTGTTGTTTGCTAGCAAATCGAGATTGGCCCCACCCACCGCCGACTGCTGTTTGATTGCGGCTTAGACAGCAGACAGCGGCGGGCGGCGACCACTTATACTTAGTGAGCGGACATCAGTATTGGATTTCACAGTCAAAAAAATATCGCCCAATACCCGATCCAGCCCAATACTGGTTAGTATTGGCCAATACTCGTTATGGCAATACTAGTATCGTTCGAACCCTAGTTTTCAGAATTAGCAGTGCTTGATCAGGTGATGTGATATGTAGCAACTTACAGCATAGCTATAGTCATGTAAAGCATCTGATATTTAGTGATTATTTTTAGTTTCACTCTCAGTCTGCGTATATCACAGTGATAGTAGAAATATTGTTGAAACATTGGAAGTAGATTTGATGAGAGCTTTATTACTTGTGTTCAACTGTTTGTCTGCATTGTTGCCACTAGCCTCAAGTATAGATATGTTACTACAGAATGTTGGCACTAGTGCGGTGTACAAGTATACACATTTGTAACTCTCGTTGTTAACAAACCTGTGGTGTGATTTTGGGACTAGTATATTGTTTATTGTGTGTCATGTTAAATGTTAAATCACACTGATGCATTTGTGAATGATAGAGTCCGTGTCGCCTACCAAGTCCGTTGGTCGTGCTGCTGTCTTGAAGCCAATCGGTCCTGTTGCGCCTGGTGCACCCGCAGCACCTGCCACTGCACTGGAGCAGATGTCGGTGTCAGAGTTGGCTGCGGCACTGTGAGTAGAACAGTTTGCAGTCATACACATGTTGACTATTGAAGTTCAGTATTTTTTCTGTGGCATGTGATGAGAATGCTGTATTTTGATGATCTGATGTATTAACTGAAAAGTGAATGATTGCTTCAGTCACTGTTATTTTGTTAATTGTCTTGTGTGATTGTCTTGTAATTTTGTGACGAGCACTATTCCAATTGTCCACATATTATAGCATTTCTAATTTTATATTTAGTAGAGCTCATAGTTACCCTTTGATTTACTTTGATGCTTTCTCTGTCACCGTTAGCCTAGGCGGTGCTGGAGGTGTAGTTTCCATGTTGTCTTTTTCTAATATATCTGTTTGTTCACGATGTTGTTTCTCTGATACCTGTGTTATGCATTGAATCGATGGATTTTTTCTAAACTGTTGTTTTGTTGCATTTTGTAAGGGATATGCAACTAGTTGGGTTTTGTTGTAAAATGGTTCAAGAGATAAAGATTGGTGTACCAGAAGGCAGAGGGTTATAGAGCAGTGTGCATCAAGTTTTGACTACATCATTATAAATTAGGTCTTGAGGTGTTTTTGCACTTAACCACGTTAATCTTATCATTGTACTGATAGGGCACTGGGCAAATCAAGCCACTGCGGTTTCTGTGTACGTCCACAGATAATAAAACATTTACACTCAGATGGTTAATCATGATTGTATATCATGGTCTGCGTGAAGGTAACGTTCATGTATTGATCCATGGTCACCAAGACAGCTACACTCATTCCAGTACTGGATTTTTTTGTCATGGCAGCAAAGGATATTTACTTGAACAAAGTTGAACTATCAATTCATTTTCGGATATTAATTTGCTAGTGCAGGATGAGTTGTTTTGCCTTTATTTTGTGTATCCTTAAATTTCCTGTGGGGGCTGTGAAATCCTTTGGTGAGTCCCACAGTATAGAGAGTATAAAGAGTAGTCATGTGGGCGGGGGTAGTTGTTCTCTTTGCTATTCCTGCCATGACTTTTAGTACCCAGTATATTTGCTGGGAACTTTCTGTTGATGGCTGATGGGCCCACATGGCGGCCTAAGCCTACGGGGTGGCACTGGCTGCCCTGCTCCGCATTGGAACGATAGAACGATTCTTAGATTTGTGTTTCTGTTCGAGTTGGTTACCTTGTAACATACCAGTACCTAGTATCTCCAATGTTTGTGTGTTTCAGGCCGCCGGCTGCAGTCGTTGGTCATTCAGCTGACCTGGGGGGCAGTGGGGATGCACGTCGAACCACGTTTCTTGAGCGCATGTGTGCTGAAGCTGAGGCGCCATCAGTAGGACGCAGCGGCACTAACGGCATACCGTGAGTTGTGCTGCTGCTGGCTTTTATGCTGCATTGCGTCACGCTGAGTGTGTCGTTATACACTGTGGATTAGTTGTGATTTATTGTATGTACGATTAGTTTTTGCAGAGTTACTCCAATTTTGTTAGTTTGTAATTGATTGTTGAAGATTCTACCTTTGTTAGTTCATCAGACACTGTTGAAGTGCTGAAATGCACATTATTCTCCTTGTATTGATTTCATTTTAACAACAACATCGACGTCTATTTTTTGATGATTCGTGTTGGCCCTCTCGATGTGGTGGTAATGATAATAATCTCACAGACAATTTTTAATGACAACTCATTACAAGGGCAGTTGTTTGCATATGATACTTGCAGCATGCCTCGGTGGATTTTTCAAACTTTTGTCACTAATTTTTATTGGGACAAAACTAGTTCTGGGCTCAAAAGGTTTTAGCAATGTTACCAACTGTACTAAAAATTTCATTTTGGGTTTTGTTCCACATCCACAATAAAATTTGTCATGTACATGCATTGGTAGAAACTGTCTGATTGTTGATCTATGCAGCACATGTATGTTTCACTCTGTATGGATTTGTGGGTAATCATTGGACTATAGACCGCTTACGTCTGAGATGGCTAGAAGTTGCGGGTTTCTGCTACTTGTGGCTCATGTTATTTTACTAAGCTAAACTGCAACATTGCTTGCTGTAGTGATATATGGAATTGTTGGAATTATGATGGCACAACACTTAGCGTCGAATCTTGTTTGTTCAGCGTGCAAGTATGCTGCAACTACATCGCTGTGAAGTGCAAAAACTCTGGCGTTTACCAGTATGCGGTCTCGTTCAATCCGGAGGTGGACAGCCTGCGCATGAGATACAAGCTGATCGATGAACAGAAGGTGCACGACATCATCGGCGAAGTTCGAGCATTTGATGGTCGGATCCTCTTCTTGCCAGTCCAACTGAAGAATTTGGTAATCTGGTTCATTGTTTTTTGCTGTGAAGGCTGTTTTGGGGCATTTGGGCTATTTTTGCAAACTGTGTTCGCACTTCGTTGGACTATTTGAATGTTTTGCAGTATTCTGGCTTTTTTGGATTTAGGTTAGTAAACTGTATCGACTGCTTCCACTGTTCAGACTATTGACTGTTGCAGTGTCTGGGCTATTTTCTGAGCTCTTGTTGATATGCAAAGTTTGTATATTAGACTTGTCTGTATAATTGCATTAATTTTATGTCTTTGCTTTAATGCAGAATTGCAGATCATGTCAGTTAGTGGCTGTAGATTGTGTTCATGTGTATATGCCATGTTTCAGTATCATACACTTTTCAGTCTGATGGCTCAACTCTCGCAAATGGACTTTCAGCACCTTTTTTTAAAATTCAGACTGTGATTTGTTTTCAATTCATATACTGTCTTGACAACTCTAGCTGTTTGTATTGTTTATTGACTGGGTATTGTGTTGTGTTTGTTATAACAGGATAGAAATCATGAGCTGTTGACAGACCTGACATTGCCAACAGACGGGAGTCCCGTCCAGCTGGTGATCAAGTTCGTGAAAGTTCTACCAGCCGATCAATGTCTGCAGCTCTACAACATTACCTTCCGTCGGTACGTTGTTGTCACTCTGACCACTGAACACCTCTAGTTAGCTTTATCACTTGCACTTTATATTTGTAACACACACACACACTAGTGATTTGTACCAGGAACCAGGTACCCAGACCCGGTTCTAAAATTCATTACTCGGTTCCAAATTCGGGCAATTATTGCTCTTTTTTGCACTGATTTCTGATGATACTAACAAAAATCTCACTACTTGCAGCCTTTGTGGCAAAATTTAATACCGCAAGGTAGATTTAACTTCAGCCATTTTCGTTGACCGACTATATATTCAATGATTTGGTCATGTCTGCCGAATGGATGACTCCCGTTTGCTGAAGCAGCTCTTATGGGCAGAACACCTGGACGACTGGCGTTGCCCACCTAATGCACCAAAGAAACAATGGAAGGATTGGGTCGCTGTCGATGTGACGACACATCTCCCAGGCTCCATGATCCCCTGATGGCACTCACCAGCATGACAGCCGAACGTAGCACATGGCGGGGTTGCGGTACGACATCACCAGCGTCAACTGACATCGTGATTAGTCAAGCGAGCACGCCCATCTAGATGTCAGCATCGTTGGATAAGCGCCGATCTGATCTGATCCTTTACCTGCTTTAGTTAAATCCGGGTACGGGTACCTGGATAATTGCAACCATGTACTTGGTTCCTAAAATGGATAATGCTGCAAATCACTAATCACTAATGCACGAACACACCATTTTAGCAGCATGACTGTAAGGAGTTTGATGTCAAGTTTTCTTTGTGGTAGTTTTTGCCATTGATGGGTTTGAGTCCAGCATTTTCAAATTGTAGAAAAAAAACTTTCTAAAAATTGTGTACTTTCACATTTTCTTCAAAAATTTATTTCATTTGGACATTCGATTCATGTGTCGTTCTGCAGCTATTACAGAATATAGCGGCACTGCGGCAGACACAGTTCATTAAGTGATTGATGAATCTTGAAAGCACAGGGGCTACTTGGTCCATTTTTAATTAACGTAAAGCAAACTGTCAACTGTAGCATTAAGCAGTATGTTGATGAATCTTCGCCTGCTGTACTGAAAAAGTCTGGGAATTTCATTTGGTCTGGAAAGTGATCACCCTTTGTTTTGTGATGTTTATCTGCTCCAGGGCACTGTCGAAACTGAAGATGTGTCAAGTTGGCCGGGATTACTACCTGCCTGAAGGAGCTGTACCAATCCCTCAGCACAGGTAATAAATTCTCTAATCTCTATGTCTGTCACTGTGCTATGTGTAGATTTTACACTAGTGATACGTTACACTTGTGGTATTTGGCGGATAGTGGTACACTGGTGTTTATTATTTTTGCTTACTTTTGTTGGATGTCCGATTATCTGTCCATGTTTCTGCTGTATCCAATCATCGATGGAGTGTCGTTGATAATACGATAGAATTTCTGCACTCCATTGCTCGTGTTGTTGGCACAGTGTCCCACCGAAAATTAGCAACTGATTTACCAGTATCTTAAGTTGTATAGATGGGTCATGTATTAATTCTGTCCTTTGCAAGATGTTCACACAGTGAGCAGTTGGCGCTGCGGTATAGTGGTAACATCATGTTATGTCGAATCAGCGTAGTTGCTCTGAACCGGGCAAGGTTAGTACTTAGATGGGTGAGTGTCTGCGGGCAGGTAAACCGTCTTGGGACAAAACCGGCAAGCTAGGTCGACTCAGCTTTTTACTTTTTTTGCGGGATGGTAAAATGAGTATCGACTTTTGGGCAACGGTGAATGTAGTACAGTAGCTGACGGTTTAGGCAGAGCTGAAATCTCATGCTCGTTGGCTTGGTCCAGAGGTCGGTGGCTGCTCTGCACCTGTGCGACATTCGTCAAATGAACTGGGTGAATTCTCGCAGTGGCAGTGCCATGACAGAGCACCATCAACATTTTTGTTCTTTATTACAATTACTTTGTGCCACTGTTATTAAGTCGTACTAAGTGGTACTAGACAATGGCCAGTGATTCTGTGATACTAGGTAGGTGAACCATGGTCGCAGGACCGGTTGAAAGTAATGGCAGCTTACACTGGTTTTTATGACTACATCACCTGCATAGTACTGAATGCTTAGAGACTAGGGTCAATCTTCCTGCATTCATATAAGTCGATATGAGACTTTTTACCTTACCTGTTAATTCTCAGCTAGTGTTTTAACATGTTCGCCTTTGCTCAGCTTTGTTTGATTCATTAGTGAGTGTTTCTGTGTGATGCAGATTGGAGGTGTGGCCCGGCTATATAACGGCGATCAATCGTTATGACGGCGGTCTGCTGATGCTGACAGATGTGAAACATCGAGTTCTGCGCACCCAGACAGTCCTGGATATCCTGTGAGTTCTGCAACATGTTCTTATGTTCTGCAGGCCTTGCGATGTCAAAGTGCTCTGCAAGTTGACACTGCTTGTCTGGCAAACCTAGGAATGTCCAGGAGTTTGGCAGCTTTCGGGCAGAAATCAGGGAATTAATCAAAAGTCAGGGTCAAAAATCAGGATGTCATCGGGGG
>Ga0209671_1008224_pt1 | contig 10902 bp, 7 predicted proteins | sample WorMetHERISLAND2_2_FD_187401 | JGI IMG/M metagenome (GOLD analysis project Ga0209671, IMG submission 187401) | Marine gutless worms symbiont microbial communities from Max Planck institute for Marine Microbiology, Germany - Olavius geniculatus... | ecosystem: Host-associated > Annelida >...
GGGGGGGGGGGGGCGGAGTGGGTCACCACCCCGATCTGTTCGAGGAAGCCCCATGTAGTCGTCGAGGATCCACGTTGAATTTTCCTCCTGGCGAGACGTCCTCCGAACCTGGTCGTGAGCTGGGCACTGTAGCACCAGGTGTTCTGCCGTCTCATCAGCGAAGGTGCAGTGTGGACAGGTGGCGGAGTCCTGGCGCTGGATCCGGTGAAGGTAACCTGCCTGCAACGGAGAATGACCAGTGCGTAGTTGAGCCACCATCACGTACTGGTTTCTGGTCCAGTCACGTTGGCAGCATTGGAACTGTTTGACACTGCCAGCGAGCACCTATGGATTCTGCCATGTGGGTCGCTGAGATACCTGTCGTCAGCGACACTCTGTTGATGCCGTTTGACTGATGCACAAGCTGAATTGAGATCCATAGGTGCCATGGACTGTGTTAATGAAGTGCCTCTCTTGGCTTCAAGGTTAGCTTCTAAGGTCTCACCAGCCTCGTCAGCATTGCCAGCATAGTTCAGCATTGCCGCCGAGAGGGGTTACCATTAAGAGCTGTAACAATGACAATACAATGGCAACTGAGTCTACATACATCACGGAGTCTGGACACTTTCATTGCAAGGTTCTCCGTCATGGCCTGGTTCTGTCGATCCAACGTCTCATGTGCCTGTTCTGACGATTGCATTGCTACAACAAATTGCAACGAATAACAGCAATCACCATGATAAATAATGTATTATCACAAAATTATTGAATATCATAGAGCATAACTTTACACATGCTAGGTAGTTCACAGTTTTCAATAGATCAAAGCAATTTTTGGTTTATTTACCAAAACCACAACACAGAATATAACCACACAATAGTAAATGACAGGAGGGTGGCCAGAAAGGTATCTACCCATCAAATGCTAGCCATCCATAAACAAACTCGAGAAACTCATTATCGCATTTCTTGACAATGTTTTCATTCGCAAATGAAAGCGTTTTCTAATCAAATGTCATGCAAAAAACAGCAGTAAACATAATCAACCTCTGCCGTTTCGATGTCCCCAACTAGCCATAATGTTTACATATGACGTCATTGCGCCACGTTGTCAGCTGGTAGCCGGCTCCCATCACTGGTGTATCAGATTCTCGATTTCCTCTCTCAACATGTCACTCGCCAATCGCCACTCGTCAGTTCAACGGAAGTTGTGGAGTTTCTGTTCGTTGTGTTTACAAGAAATTTGAGCTAATGCTGATATCCTTCACAGGAGTTTGCAGAGAATACGGACAGAAGCAGAAACGAAACGCGCGAAAGCCTATAGTTCGCAAATTGTTCCTGTTCGCAAATTGCCTATCTCAATTAAGCCATTTCGTCACAATTCACTCTTGAAGTGCGCGGCGCAGCCGAAAATGAAAAAACAAACAACGAAACCCTATATTTTTGGAGTTCAGAGTCTTTCAAACCCGTATTTTGGCGTTCAGCGTCATCCAAGGTCATTGAATTTCGTGACATTCGAGAGCCAGTGTACGACTTCCTATTAGTGATTAATCGGCGGCCCTGTATCTCACGGTCTCACCGTTATTGAGATAGGCCTAACAGCCTAACTTAATTAATTATTGGCTAAAAATCGCAAATTTTTCCTACTCCACTCTCATTTTGCATCCTCGTTCGGAGTGACTCCCTTCGAATTTATGGAAAAGCTTTACGGTTCCTGAAACTAGAGTCTTCCAGGCAGCCGACGGTGAAGATTTGGTAGGCCCTAATCCTAGCTTGCACCGTTTTTGACTGATTCACCCATGTGACGGACAGACAGACAGACATACGGACGGACAGACAGAATTGCGATGGCTAAGACGCGCGTAGAAATGATGAACAGCCAACATGTTTGCACTGCAAACGTTCTTTTCTAATGCAGCTTTCATTGACTTTTTTCATTTTAGCTGATTAGCTCTTTTTATTGTAATTTGTGTCTTGACGTAATTATTGTATGCATGTGTATGTTTGTGTGCACTGCATAGTAATAACCATTACATGACCACCAGATGCCACTTTTGTGCCCAAGTGCACAACAAAAGTGAGTATGGGCCAGAACCTCGCTGGGGAGATTACAGCACCCCCGGATCCACTAGCTGAATTCATAGATGATTGCATTCACAAAGCAGCCAGCCCACAGTAGACCATGGAACTGGAATCAAACCTCCCCATTTTGTACAAGAAATTTGAGCTAATGCTCATGAGATGCACGAAAGCCTATAGCAGTTCTGGTTCAGTAGTTTAGCTGAAAATTGGGGTGTTCATGCTAAGTTAATATACATATGCCATGCCAAATTATCTATCTGGATCGCATAACAATAGTTCCTTGGCGCCACCTTGTGAATGATATAGACTTGCGTCGCAGCCCAAAATCGACAAAAGATCCACAAAACTCCCTATTTTGGCGTTCATGGTCATTGAACTCGGCGCCAACCGAGAGCCAGTGTACGACTTCCTATTAGTGATTAACAGTAACCTAGGCCCTATCTCGCACCGTTACTGAGATACAGCGACTTATTGGCCAAAAATCACAAATTTTGCCTACCCCCTCTCATTTAGCACCCTCCTTCGAGGTGACCCCCTTCGAATTTATGGAAAAGCTTTACGGTTCCTGAAACTAGAGTCTTCCAGGCAGCCAACGGTGAAGATTTGGTGATCCTACCTTGCACAATTTTTGACTGATCCACACATTTGACAGACAGACGGACAGACAGAATTGCGATGGCTAAGACGCGCATAAAATGTCTGCCCAGATTTTACAAGAACAACACTGCCATTGTGCATAGTGCATCAAACTGAACGATGTGCTTTAATATATTATGGACAAAAATAAACTGCAAATCCACAAACTTCACAGATGCACTCTAACCACGTAAAAATTAACAGCAAATGCACTCATTAACAGCATGCACCAATTAGTATTTGGCACAGCAAATAGAATGGAAACAAAAACAGCAAACTCATCAAGAATGCAGAAGAATGTAGCTATTCACATATTTATTGTGCCTAATACTCCGACTCCAGTCTACTGGGGTCCCCGAAAGTAAAGTGAGTGAGAAAACAGTGGAGATGGAGAGTAAAACCAGTGAAAACTGCTAAACCTTCTAACCCCCCCACCTTCCCTCAGCTTTGGCTTCAGTTTGCAGCCCTTCATGCTTTAGTCGATGAACGTTGGATCCATCGGCATTATAGGTAAAAAAAAGTTAAGAGAAACAGAAAGTTAAAGTTTCCTGACACAGAGCTGTAAATTTCCAACAGAGAAGATACCGATGCCAAAAATTTCAAAACTGCCATTGTACTCTCCCAAAATAGGAACTTTGTGTTCCATTTTTTATATTAGAAAAAATGCCAACAAGAAATTTTTTTCTGAGAGGCTAGAATTTAGGGGTGGAGCAGTTGCTGCCCTGCCCTGCCTGCCACGATGAAACTGTTCAGATTATGCATCATTCCACTCCAATGCTTTGGAAACTGGATTAAACAACACATTATAGATAATCATATCATCACAAAATAGCTATTTGCTTCAATGGCCCATTCTGCTCGTGAGCCATCTGCCAGACGAGTCCATCGCCTACCGGGGGGTGTGAGGATGGCAGTAGAACATGCCGCCAGAATGACCTGCACAGTGAACAGTCACATCTCGCACAACTTTAATCTGCCTTCGATGTCACAAAAGTCATTCGGGCTGAAAGTGAAAAACTAGACACCAGTTAAATATCCGAGAATAATTTACGGAATCTCTGAACAATTTCTGAAGGATTTTGCAAAGATATTAGCAAGTAAACACACAAAGCCTTTCTTAACTTCTTTATAAGTTATTATCACAATTATTCGGAAATCACACTTTTTTTCTTAAGATTCTTGTGTGTGTTCTTCATAAGTCCTACTTACCAACTAAAATAAATTATACCTGGGATGTACAATAAAACATGGCACTGACATTTCCAGCCGAAAGTGGCTTTACATATAAAATACCAATTCTCAAGTTGCAGCACGCAAACCAAGCCAAGGGTTACTTTTCATTTCACAAAGCTACCCAGAGACAGAAACACATGAAATGGCCCAATCACTGTGGAAGTAAAATGCTTATAATAACCAATATTTAATAGTACAAATTGCTGAAAACAACGAAATTAATTACCAGACCAAAATGCGAACATTTTAATTATTATTGTTAAAAAAACGTCAATATATATTTCACTTAAACCAAGTTCAATCAACACAACTCTAAGTCAATGTCAAAGCAGTAACAATGAATGCAACATTACATGTACAGTCTTTAAATCGTACAATTCTTATAACGACTGCGCACAAACTTTGTCAATTTCATATAACATAAGTGCTTAAACATTGCTAACCTTCCATTTGTGAGGCCAAGAAAAATCTGCCAGTTCTGCCATGCACCAAAGTTGTACGGATTTCTATATTTCTACAAGCATTCATACAAATTCACATATGTACGGGTTAGTGACTAAAGATTGATTATAGCAAATAATAACTAGGCCCAAATGAAATTCAAAAGAAGATAGTTTGAGTACAATACTGCAACAACATGTAAACTGAGTGATGTCATAATTATGGCCAATATAAACAGCTATGACAAATTTACTTAGTTTTTGTTTTTTTCTTTACTTTTTACTGTTTGCATTGTGTGCTAGTTTTGTTCTTTTTTGTTCTTTGTGTGTGCTTTTATAGGTATGTTTAGTGTTGCTGCCACCATGGCAAAATAAAGTTTTCAAATGGGCAATTGTTACACTACTGACATCAGCATATGCTCTATAGTAATGAAATCACATTTTTACCATAATTTTTACTGTTAACACTAAAGCAATTAGTACTAGTAGTCTTGACATATTTTCTCATTTAACTTAATACTTATCTATCTAAAATGCATAGATTGGTTTACAATGATTTTGTACCAACCAGCAAAAAGTCAACCTGTTATAAAAATCAAATCAAACGCACTTCTCATAAAAAAAGTTTTTGTTGACTTAAAACTGAAAATAACTGAACATATTTCTATTGCATGCTAAACATTTTGCCTAGGCAGAAAGCCAGAAGTAAAACCGACCAATCCCAGCTTCCGTTGTCGAGCAGCTTCCAGCCGATTGGTGTGCGATTCAATGCTGGTTTCAGCTGATTGAATGAGCCTGGCATGCCATACAGTGAGAGCAGCAAGTGCTATGAATGCCGACGTACACAGCAGAAACTGGAACCCCATCAGATGGTGAAGCCGCAGTCCCGTGGTATCCCGTGGTGCTTGTCGAGGTGTTGCTGACTTTGATGGATCTTCAGCTTCCGGCCAAACAGCGAACAGACTCAAGAACTGTTAACACAGTGCAGATTGATATGGCTGAGTGCAGAGTTCGGACGACTGTAACAGTCTGGCTTTAACATTAGCATAACTACTGAATGCTGTTTGTGATATAAGTGTGGCTCGGTAGTCTGACAGTAACGTGTCGGACTTGTAATCCTGAGGTAACTCAGAGGCGCAGGTTCGACTCCGCACCAGGACACTGCCACGTAACGACCTTAGGCAAGTTGTTCACACACATGTGCCTCTGTCACCAAGCAGTATAATTTGGTACCGTCTTCACCGCTGGGATGTAAACAGGCACACCGCGCGATACACTGGCCCCGTATCCGTGGTCTCGCAGTGTAAAAACTGGTGTCTGGCTGAGGGCCTTAGGAAATGGAGATCAGCGCCGCCCTATGGGCCGTAAGGCTCTGGAAGGACTTTACGTTTTTACTTTACGTTTTTTTACCTCATAGAAGTAAAGTAAAGTCCGACCAGATGGCTGATAAGGCAGTGCTGATCTATGTTTCCTCATCCTTTTGCCAGACACGAGTTTACACTGCAACACCATGAATATGGGCTACAGATTGCCTGGTGTGCCTGTGGATTGCCTGGTGTGCCTGTTTATGTTCCGCCATTCATTAAATAACTGAGTACACTCTTACAACAATGACAGCAGAATAAATATTGTCAAAAAAATTGTTATTATGACCAAGGAACAAACCAAAACTTTTCACATCATCCTCAAAATGTTCAACAGTTTTCTTTGGTCTCAACTTTAGTTAATTCACAGTTCACACAGCTGTCCATTGTCACACATTGCTTAACAGAGTCAGTATCAGCCATATCAATCAATCTTTTACTGCAACATAAGTCAGCACATATAATGCATACAAATTACAGCAAAGAAAATACTACAAAAAAGTTAAAATACATGGTACTATAAAAAACAAATAATTGACCCAAAGTTTAAAAAACACACTCATGACTGCAAATCTCAATCTTAGGCACCACATTAAGTTCGATAACGACTGGTTCAGATGCAGGCTAACACTACACTGCACTGCCAACAGAGAAGAAAAATTACAAATGCAAGTAACCTCACCAAACTTGTGATGTAATTCAGAAATCTTGAGATGAGTTCAACTGGATACAAAATTCCACTCCATCTGCCATCCTAGAAACATGCAAATACAGTGTACCCAGTATATGGCTTAATTCTGCTACATATGGAACAGTCCACAACATCAGGTCAGCTCACTCTTGCTAATAATTCTGTCAAACCTCAAAAGTGAATAATTTTCGGCTTTCAGTATTTAACAATCAATTCTGAATTTCGACTTCAATTTATGATACATTAAATGCACACTGTACATACAAGGCCATGTCATACAACTAAATGCAGCAGGAAAATGCATTTCGTTGCAATGTGTTAACCAGAAATGTAACAGCAATACCTGAGTGCCATAGAAATGTTCCTTGAAGAGTGGATAGCCAGATATGCTGACGTAGAAACAGCCAATGCTCATGTAAACACAGAACAGAAAGAAGTGCCGATGATTGTGGTGTCCCACACAGTTGTTGATCCACGCTGATAATGCGTTCTGCATCAAGGAGAAACAAGAAAACAACGTTCCATCTCGTACATTGCGTTCTTCTGACACTAATCTGTTGTCTGTGCCTCGTGTCCGTACATGTTTTGGCTCTAGAAGTTTTTCTGTAGCTGCCCCCACTGTTTGGAATTCTCTTCCTTTTGACATCCGCAATAGCTGCTCAATAGCTTCCTTCCGTCGTAAACTCAAAACATTCTATTTTTCAACATCTAGCCATGTCTAGTGGCCCGCCTCACTCCTTACCTCAGCGCCTCAGATTCAGCGAGTTTCTCGCTGACATCGTGCGCTTTATAAATTAAATTTACTTACTTACTTATGTGTGCAACAAAATGTGAAATGATTGAAGGCCAACATGTTAACCATCACAGTAAGTTGCCACTCATTTTTTGAGACAAAGTGTAGTTAAAAAGTAACAAAAAAACGACTGTTATAGTAAAATTCAGCACCAAGAAGTTAAATGTTGCTATTCCTTCAAACAGAGGTTAGCCACTTCTAGTGTAGTAGTGTCATAAAATTACTTAAACTTTTGTTGACAAAGATATGCATACTCAAAAATGGCCCTATGCCACTATACAAAGATAAAAAACAACATTTTTCCAAACTATCACAAAGTGCAGCTAGCCCCAATCAATAACATTGTCACTTGATAGTAAGTAACATGTAAACTAATATTTAGCAAACTAAAAGACAAGTTTTAAAAAGAAAATTATTTATGACCAATTTAACAATACTTACGATCCAGGTTAGGCTAGGATGTACAAACACTACACCAACAATCTACACCTTCTCCATAAACTATGGCAATTTGAAGTGCGAGATTTGAAAAAAATTTGTTCAGTTGAAAAAACGAAGTGGTCCACAATAAAAAGATACGGCAGTGATGGTCCATTTTGAGCACACATCGGTGGCAGATGCTACAATGATGCGCACGTGGCGGTCGCGGTGCTATACACTTCTTGCAAACTGATGCTACGACTGAGATATGCTGCAACGCAAACGTGCATTGCACAGCGTCCACCATTGCTACGTCAGTCGACTTTGCATGAATCCACCAAATTTTACAACATCCATCATATTTTCTTTAATAAGCATATTTTAATTCTACAATCAAGTCTAAGCTGTATGCCCAAAGCTTGCAGGAAAATGATGTTAGCTGGCTATAGGTCTTTAATTAAAATTTGTGAATCAACTGGTTCCAGCTGTTGCTTAGAAAAAGTTGTGGGTGGAGCAAAAACATATGACATCCACACAAAAAATTACTAGTACATTGAATTAAAATGTGAAAACAGCTAAAAAGATCACGAGGTAAAAGATTATGCAATAGAAACACAGACAAATGCCCGAAACACACACTTCAGGTACTTGGCCTGGATTTATAAATGCTGCTTTGAAGTAGTGAAAGACAATGTTGACAAGCAGCCAGTGGCCGACGATGAGATGATACACAGTCCATGACAGACTGTGAGACATTTTTGCAGGCAGTATACAGATGTACGCCAGAATCACAACGAATGTCGTCAGCAGTACAAATATCACAACAAATATCTGTGCAAACGTTAACACCAATCACGGGCAGTGTTAGAAATCGTACTTAAATAGCATCCTAGTGGACAAGAATTTTGTCTGCCATTTTTGCAGACATGTATTTACTTGCAACCGAGGATCATGCTATACAGACCAGACGAAAGAAAACACAAATAATAAACATAATCATAATAAATTATTATACTGTACCAAGTGTAAACACTGAGACAAAGAAACAATACCAGTTCCTATCCCGTATCTGTGCTACAAGTTTCTTTTATAAAAGTATAGACACAACTAATAAATATACAATATATGACACATATAAACTAAATATGAGATAACTTTTGCATTTGTATCTACCTGGTAAATTACTGTTTTTAATGATGTTCTACTTTAACCTTCATTAATGAAATGTAAAAGTATATAAAAGCATCCTACAGCCTAGATCTGTATCAAAATGGTGCAAGATTTCCAAAACGCTTTGCATCTAACTGTGCACACCATATATTAACACATTTATAGTTTAATATGCAATAAATGTCTTCTAGATTAAAAAAAAACAAAAGCTTACCGGACCAAGGTATCGAACAAAATGGTCGACAAACCAAAACATTGGTTCCGACATTGTATCAACAACTGTCCATGATGAAGTCAGTGAATTGTAGAACAGTGAACAGAATGTCAGTCGAAAAACAAATAATCTCTCTTCAATCAGGCATTGAGCTTGCTGCCAAAAGGCACTCCAAGATGGTGGACAGCCAGGAAAACGAAGTCGAATACTATGACCATGACGAACACCGAATATTTTGTACGGCCACATGACAGACACATCTATAAAACATACAATGGATGGTACTCGCATAAAATACTGAAAAAACCTAAATATTCATCTGCTAAACTTATCTTACGTTGTTATACTATACTATACTAATCATATTTATATAGCACCAATATGCGGAGCTGCAGAGGTGCTGGACAACAGTCAATCAGGCGGTATTAAACAGAAACATTTTCAAATGTTTCTTAAAAACTGAGTCTGAGTTTCACAGTGAAATATTTGCAGGAAGGCTATTCCAGGTAATGGGTGCAGAGTAACAAAATGAGCATCTAGAGAAGTCAGTGGTCAGTTTTGGTGCAGTCAGCAGAGGCAATAAAGCAGAACGTGTAAAGCAGACAGCGACGTGTGGAACCAGATGCTCGTTAAAATACGTCGGAACATCGGACGTGCAAGTTTTCCATGTCAGTGCAGCCACGAAGCTGGCAAAGAAGTGGCATGGCTGCAAGTACCACACGAGCTGTGTTGTTCTGTGATCGCTGCAGCGTCTTTATAGTCGACTCTGGAACTCTGTGCAGTAGCAAGTGGCAGTAGTCGAGTCAACTGCTGATTAAGCTACATGCTAACGTCCGAGCTACAGACTCTGGCAGAAGATGGCGAACATGCTTGATTGCCCAAGTGTGGTAGTTGCAGGACTTGGCTATGGCCATTGTATGGTCGTCGAATGTGAGTTGCTGGTCCAAAATGACGCCGAGTGACTTCAGAGTTGACGCAACTGGCAGTGTCACTCCAGCTACTTCGACTGAATCGACTGAGGCCACCAGTCGCAGCTGGCTGGCAGTTCCCAGCAGTATCACGTTGGTCTTGTCAGCATTCAGGAGTGTTCGAGAGTAGACTGCGAGATACCAGTCATGCAAAGCTGTAGAACATGCACGTAGTATGTCGAGATGATGTGCTGAATCGCTGGTTCTTACAGACAAATACAGCTGTGTGTGATCTGCGTATTGCTGGTAGTCTTGCATTTTAGTCTTCTGTTCTAAAGTTTGCTAGTTATACTGGCTCACTCAGTCTAAAGTTGTACTACTTGTCTCTTATTGTATTTCTTCTACGAAATCTGGAATGTGAATCTCCAGTCTTACCAATTCTGAATTCGATAATTATACGTTCAGATCGGCGATCTGAACCTATCAATTTTTACACACCTTTCAGATCGCTGATCTGAATATATCAATTTTTGTCCAACATTGTCAGATCGCCACATCAAACATTTTCACACGAGTCCATTTTCTTAGCTGTAAGTTATTATCACTGAGCATAAATTACTTCAATCACAAATGCATCAAATGTTATAATTACCGGCTGGATGTAAAGCATGTAACGTGTAACGACGACGATCATATCATTAAACTGTTGAAAGAAGAGTCAAGTATTTTGCTCGATCCAAAGATGGCCATGTAGTTGCAACAATCCTCCTTTATTTCCGTACTTTGTAATGCAGCATAAGCAATCAATTGTGTACAAAAACCTAATGTACGTATGAAACAAAACGCAAATAATGTGTAAAATATGAAAAAAAGGTAACTTACATTTTATGTTTATAAATGAATGAAAGCTACCCATTAAACCACTTCCGGGACAGAAGATCGAAAACTGGATCGATGATCATAGTCCAAAGG
>Ga0209671_1008227_pt1 | contig 10899 bp, 4 predicted proteins | sample WorMetHERISLAND2_2_FD_187401 | JGI IMG/M metagenome (GOLD analysis project Ga0209671, IMG submission 187401) | Marine gutless worms symbiont microbial communities from Max Planck institute for Marine Microbiology, Germany - Olavius geniculatus... | ecosystem: Host-associated > Annelida >...
GGGAGGGACAAAGGGGGAAGGTGAGGGGAGTGAAAAGGAGACAAGCCCCTCCCCAGTTGCCATTTCTGGCCACGCCACTGCCACTACTGTGCTGGATAGTGCACTTAATCTATATGCAGCCATCCTAATACGCTGCATTGTATCTCAACCTTTCATTCATCTGTCCTATGCGAGCTTCTAGCTCGAAGGAAAAAAGTGTACAGTTAACAACAAGAAGCCCAGCTGTTGCTAGGGTGGGGCCAACTGTATTGGTTGTCACTGACCTTGAAGGTCGTCCAAGGTCGATGATTTTCATTTCATTTGAAAGGGCATATACCACTTCCTATTAGTGATTAATTGTAACCAACGCCATATCTGTCACTGTTTTCTAGATATGGCCAGTTTTCTGTTAAAAAACGCACATTTTCCTACCCCGTTCATTTAACCCCTAATTTGAAAATGTTTCCCTTGGCTGAACTTTTGCATGCCCAAGTGTAAGACACATAACTAATTATTTGTGTAAAAAGTTTTCTCTGAGAGGAAGGCTGTGATTGGTCAGTATGATATTTTACAAGCAAACGGGAACCAGCTACAAATAAGCACTTATTTGTAGCTGGTTTGGGTTAAAAATCATTAAAAATCGAATACAAAGTGTTCATCAAATATTTTGTGCTGGTACCATGCATGTAGTCTTTAGTAGAGTTCTACTATCTGAAAATGCATTAAACACCCGAGTGTTGTTTTTCACTGTAGTCGGCCTTTGATTTCCGTTTGCGACCTGCTGAACAGCAGCAATGACACAGGGTAAACTAAACGTGAACTGTTGGTAACAGTTTTGGTAGTATCTGACTGCATTTAGTTGCGACTTGACTGAACTGTGTTGACTTCGGCTCAAAGCCAACCTGTGCATTTGTGTCTTTTCCGGCTCCTGGTACTAATCAAAGATGGATTCGTTACAGTATGATTCGTTGCGTGAAATTTGTGAGTTTAACAAATTCCTGGCAATAAAAGAAGAAACTATAACTTAAAACTATATCGAAACACATTGCTTCAAGCTTCGGAGTCCATGAAGTAAATCTGGTGGATTGCCAACAGTCCGTGGCAGGAAAAAAAGATTTGTGGTTATAATTAGTTGTACTAGTCGTCGAGTCATTTGAGTTTGTGATAATAAGTGAATATTGCTGTGATGGCTCAGTAACTGTAGCTGCTACAGCTCGTGTGATAATGTGCATGATGTCTGTATATAACGCTATCATGTTCGCTTTATTTGTAATCGTTGGATATGATACATAATCTGCATCTGTTGTGGTATACTGATGCATTTTAATGATGTCATGAATTATGTTTGGTTGTGTGATGTTAATAAATGCACTGTGTACTGTAGATGTCCGTGTGGTTGGTCTGATATCAAAGGAAAACATCTTGTCTGGTTTCCGATGACATTTTAAGAAAACTGAAAACTACTTTCTATACAATTCATTTTTGGGACTTTGCTCCAGTGTTTTCATGTTCTTGTAAAATCTGTGAATAAATAACATACAGATTTGCCTGATATATTTAATATTGTAAATGATGACTTATTTAAGTAACATTTTGATGAATTCTAGTAAGAATGTTTTTCCATAGACAACTGTAAATATGCATTGCCGTTGTGCCCTTCATATTCGGAACTGAGCACAGTGTGCAGTCAGTCAATACATTCATAAGCTACATAAACCAGAAACTAGCTTAAAACCTAGCACTGAAATTTTTTCCTTGGCAAAGGGTCTCTGGTTAGGAGGTTAGGATACATGCAAAAAGTAAGCTAGTAAGTCACATAACTGTATGGATGTTACCGTTAACTTTTATCGGTATGTTTTAATAATGCATTACTTGTGACCATAATGTCTTAACAATGCGGCCAGACTCAATGTGTACAGAAAATGCTCCCAGGCATGTCGAGAGCCACAACGGGGCCCAGGAAACATTCTCACAGGGCCCCTCAAACATTTTTGCGGCGCCCCTCTGGGGAGAAAATTTTTTTTCAAAATGGCGCATTCTGGTGTACTTTATATTTCTGAGCGATGGCGGGGCCCACCAAACGTTAGAAAGCCCAGGGTAGCTTACCTCTCCTACCCCACCCTCTCGACGGGCCTCATTTGTGAGTCAGTGCAGTGAATGCAGCTGGTTGGTTAATCAACACCAAGACACAGACTGAAACTTGGTGGTAAATTCTTTTCTCAATCTGCCTCTGAACTCCAGTTAGTACGATTATATTTGCTTGTAAACAAGTCAGTTAAGTATGCAAAGTACCTGTAGAACGAGTCTGAACACAACAGACATACCTTGAAGAAATGTGCAGAATAGCATATACTAAAATGACATATTGTGCAAAAAATAACCACTTCTGTGCAGTGAAAGATGGTACAGAATGTTTCAGAAAACGATGAACAGCTGACGTTCTAGTTATCAAACATCAGAACAAACATGCAAGCAATGCAGACAACGTTGAAACAAAGAAGTAACTCCTATGACATAGTCGACTTTGAGACAGTGTTCACAGTTGCTTAATGATGTCATTCATTCGTAGCAACTGCTGACGTTCGTCCATTAACTTGTCCAGTTTGCTGGCCAACTGTGAGTCGGTGAAGAACTCTATGCACACAGCATCACACATGCACACAATAATTCACTTTATCCTCTGCGCTTCTATTGCTGTAGTATGTATAACAGTATTTCAACATGTTTTGTGGTATTAAGGTTAGTCTCAGCCAATTTCATTAACTGCATATCTGTCACAGGTGTATTATATTCTGTATTTCTCTTGTCACACTGACACAATTTTACAGGAAATAAATCCTGACAACTTATGTGTGATTTATGATGAGACAGTTATTTTGCTGCTGAGTAATGCTAAAGCTGTACCTGTCCACTGCATGTTATATATATGGATAAACAACTAGTTATCACCTGCAGCAAACTCACGGATGTTTTCAGGTCTTGAATGCAACACTTCACTGCACATATTCACACAACATCTTTCTCAGCAATCTTTTACGAGGAGGGCCATCCCAAAAGTTTCCAACCTGAACGCATTAGACAACAATATTTTCCGCAATCTATACATCAGTGAAACGCTCATTCCTTACTTACTCAAGTGAGCCCGCTACGGATATGACGTCGTTGTAATTTATGACGTAATAGAGCACTACAAACAGCGTAAAATCACGCTTGCTGTTGCATGACAATTCTTTAGTCTGTAGCCAGATATGTGAAAGTGAGGCCCAGTGGCATCTGATTTTGTGAAAACCCTGACAAATACGATTAAAGAATTTTTATTTGCATATGTGAATATGTGATACCTTAAATCTGTGCTAACCACAAATACAAGAAATTTGAGCTAATGCTCACGAGACGCGCAAAAACCTATAGCAGTTCCGGTTCAGTAGTTTAGCTGAAAATTTTGGGTGTTCACGCTAAGTTTTATACAAATACCAAATTCTCTATCTGGATTGCATAACGATAGTTCCGTGGCGCCACCTTGTGAATGATATAGACGTGTCGCAGCCCGAAATCACCAAAAAAATCCATAAACCTATTTTGGCGTTCAAGGTCATTCAAGGTCATTGAATTCGGCGCCAATCGACAGCCAGTGTACAACTTCCTATTAGTGATCAATAGTAACCTAGGCCCTGTCTCGCACTGTTACTGAGATACAGCGACTTATTGGCCAAAAATTGCAAATTTTGCCCACTCCCTCTCATTTAGCGCCTTTGTTTGGGGTGACCCCCTTTGAATTTACGGAAAAGCTTTATGGTTTCTGAAACTAGAGTCTTTCAGGCAGCCGACGATGAAGATTTGGTGATCCTATCTTGCACCGTTTTTGACTGATCCACCCGTGCGACAGACAGACAGACGGACTGACAGACAGAATTGCGATGGCTAAGACGTGCTGAAAGCAGCAGCTGCTTTCGCACGTAAGAAGCATTGGCATGAATTACGATTTCATCCAAATATGAGGCGTAGGCAAAAGGTTTTGAGCCTCAATATATGAGACTAAAACTTTTTATTGTCTGTATATCAGTAAAAGGTGCCTTTCTTGCGTATTTGTGTGAGCAGGTTGTGGAAGTGATGTCAGTGTAATTTATGACGTCATAGCACATTAAGCTGAAATGATTTGGAGCATTATCGCAAGCAGCATTTGAATCAGGCTGGTAATCGCATAAAACTTTTCTAGTCTGTAGCTGGATTTATCAAAGTGGCGGCTTCATTCAGGTCTGTGCATATACTATAGCTTAATCTGTGGTAGCCGCAAATAAGAGCATTTCAGCCAAAATACGATGCAATGGCATCAGATAGATTTTAATAAAAATTTAACTGTTAATTATATTAGTTGTGTTAAAGAAAAGCAATTCAGGATTTTTGACTAGTTACATGGGCCCCTGTTAGGCATGGGGCTGGCAGCAAGCCCTACACACCCTCCTCTAATTTCAGTACGGCAGTCCAGTCCTATGTATACAGTTACCCAGCCGGCTGTTCACGACAATAACTTCGTACACTAAGACTACTCTACTAACAGCAATGACCTGACCCCCACTGATTATTATCTGTTTTGAAATTCGAAATTTCATCATGGTGGTGTCCGCTATCCACGACGATGAATGACTGAAGCCTCATATGTTGATGCTGGAAATCGTTTTCATTTAAGGCTCCGTGACATCATAAATTACAACGACATCATATCTGCAGCAGACACATGTGAGTCGGTAAAGGGTGGACATTTTACTGATATGCAAATTGTGAAAAATACGGCTGTCTAATATGTCTAGGTCGGAAACTTTTGGGATGGCCCTCGTACTGATCACAGTCATAGGATACTAGTAAATGACAACAGCTGGACACATTGCCCAGCATGGGCTTGGATGCTGAAGTACAAAACGGAAAGTTAGCCTTAAAATGAAAAAACACTGATATTCTAGGTGTCTTGCTGCAAGCTCAGTTAACATAATTTGCACCTGAACGTTTTCAAAACCCTGCAGATTTTGCTAATGTTTCTATGTAGTTTAGCTTCTCTAGCTAGCTCTGAATTTCATCCTCCAAATGTTACAATCAACAGCAGTTGAGGCTTTGTGCTGAACCCCACTGGGTGTTTATAGTTTTCCCCAAGATATACCCAAACTGGACTTGTGGGAAGAGTCCGTACGAAATGGACACAAGGAGATGGGAAACACATAGACTTTGTTTAAGACTTAAGCTCTTTAAAGATTCTGGCTGTATACTGGCAATTACACCAACAGCTAGGGACCTATGAGTATAGTCAACAATATCATGATTTTAACCTAACAAAAGTAGTTAGAAGGCAGTCAATTTCTGGATGCTGCCTAAGATACAATTCATTCTCAACACGTGCTTGTATCTAAAACGCATACACACAAGCATGCAATGTTTTATAAAAGAGATTACATAAACAGCATTAATGCAAATTTAAACCCCTACAGTAAAATAACACATAGGTGGCATATTGCAAGTAAGTAAATAAGTAAGTAATTTATATAGCGCATTAACTGTAACATTCTCAAATGTGCTCGATGTGCTAGTAAAATGAAAAGTAAAAATGTTTTAGATGATGTCCAAAAGTAGGTAAACGGTGTGAAATGCATTTGAGAGTGTTTGCAGAGCGTTCCAAGTAGATGGATTAATTGGCATGTCTAAAAGCACACTTTCCATAGGTTGTCATCTTGATCCGTGGAACCTGCAGCTGACCACGGTTTGCAGATTGCAGATGTTCGCGACCGTCAATGCTGGCGACTGGCTGGCAGAGATCGATCAGGTATCAAGGAGCCATGCTGTGTTGACACTTGTACACCTGAATGCACAGCCGAAACCTAATCCGAGCAGTGACATCCAACCAGTGTAATACATGGCACCAGAAATGGGTTAGTCCTCGATTGTACTTGCCGCAGTTTGACACAACTCGTGCAGCTGCATTGAGAACACGTTGCAGCTTGGCTGTTGTCTTCTTTGGCGAGCCAGCCAGTAGACCGACACAGCAGTCGATGTATTGGTAGGGTGACAGACATCACAAGGTCATTGGTTCAACTCCTGTTCGTGTCGCTGTCTGAAAGTGGTTACTACTTGGATGGATGACTGTCTGCAGACAGGTAAACCATCTCAATATATATAACCAAAAACAAGGTCAATTCAGCCTTCCATCCCTTTGAGGTAAAAAAACTGAGTGTCAGTCTATCTGGCAGAGGTTAATGCGGTTGCGGGGTGCGTTCACTTGTGTCGAGTGACAGGTAACACTGAGTGATTCTAACTGGCAGGTGACGCTTTGTAGCAGCTGCGATGGGTTTCCCACAAAGCCACGTTACACCACCTTTAGACAAAGAACTTCGTCCTAAATATTAGCCTAGAGCTATATTGTACTGACGGACAGTACGGACAGCTTAGAATAGGCTACATCACCTTTAACCTTCTTTGAATACAGACCTTGAAATTGTTCAGCTTTGTCTGTTGTTCATCGCTCAGTGCTCCGAGATCGTTAGGACCTCCGAGGTCGTACGGCTCCATTCCGTGGGGCGGATCGGCTCTCGGTTTATCGTCCATGATTAGTTTAACTGAGGTTTTGCTTTGCTCTGTTTTTGTTTACATGTCACTTGGCAACCAAAATAGATTAGAATTACGATGGTCTATGGTTTAGTAAATAAGTAAATTTTTGCTTGTTTCAAACAAAAAAAGAAGCGAGTGGTAGCAGTTAGCGGCGCTTGCGAAGTTAGGAATTTACCAGTATTAAATTTTATTTATGATTTACATTTATAATTATTACGGTGGTTTTTGTTGATGCCTAATGTGCGTGTATTGCCTGCGCCCACAATTGCACGCTAAGTTTATTCTAGATATAATGGTTATGATTTATAGTAACGTAAACATGGCAACAGATCGTAACTAACGGAAATTGATTTTATTTGTTTAGATAATCCCCGGAAACATTTGGTAAATTTAACTAAATTATGTTGTATTGCTTTGTTGCTTAGTGTTCACAGTATGTACTGCAGGATTGACAAGCGTTTTGTTCAACGTGTGTTACGGTACAGTTTGTTCACATTTAGCCAAGTCCCGCAAGTTCTGTCTGAAAATCGGCACGTTGCGACTATGGGTATGGGTAACCTTAGCCCTAACCCTGACAGATCTTCTGCAGATCAGCACATGCGTGGATCCGCTTTTTACCAGAGCCCGCACGTCGCGGCTTAATCTTCATCTCTCTCGAGTCGTTGTGTACCACACCAGCTGTAGTATGTGCTAGCTGAGTGGCACTAAATACCAAAAGGTATGCTAGCGGTAGATCGCCATTTACCTAATTACATTGGGGCTCATACACTTTCGCACCTAACAGTCATAGGCTATCGCAGTGACTTCGCAACCGCGTGCAGCCGTTTTCTATTCACCCTACCACTGCCTATTTGTCAATTTAAGTGAATTAAACAACAAAAAATCGTTTACACAAGTAAACAAGCATCTGCATAGAATATCAATGCGTTCTTATTGTCAAAGCATATATATCTTTATTTCGTCATGCAGACAGCAGCAACACAATGTACAGATAAAAAAAAATACAAGAAACGGACACATGATGGGCAGTGATGGGCAAAAAACTATTAATTAATCGAACTGAAATATAAGTTACGGATTTATTTCTATTCACTTTTGCAACAGTTGCTACGCTCAGTTCACTGCTGTGGGTCCAATGATATCTTACAGTACAAAAAAAATGAAAACAAGAAAACTATCTCTGCTACAGTTCCTGTTTTTGACAGAAACTGTGCTGGTCCCAAGCCTGGATAGAGAGAGGATGGCAGTTATGCAGTTATATGGTAAAATTTTTCTACATTTTAAGTTAAAGATTAAATTAATCACACAGCACCAAACACTCTCACCAACAGCTTGAAAACAGAAAAGGACAGGAAGTAGCAAAAAGTAAATCAGTAATCAGTAACGTAGATCTGCCCACTAAATACCTATCAGAAGTGACAAAAAGTTGGTAGGCGTTATTGATATTCTACGCAGATGCTTTCGTTTACAATAACGTTTGAGTGAATAAAGTGAATAAAGTGCAAAAAGCGATTCATTTGAGTTAAATTCGGGAATTAGAGTAAGGTGAAGCATAGGCAGTGGTAAGGTGAATAGAAAACGGTTGCATGCAGTTGCGAAGTCACTGCGATAGCTTATGACTGTTAGGTGCGAAAGTGTATGAGCCCCAATTACATCTTTCGCATTGTTAATGCAAGAATGCAGCCACATTTCTTCTTCACTGCATTGCTTAGACTGTAATTGGAACTGAAATGTTATCAATTACCAAGCATTAAATAAAATTTATTCAAAAGCACTACAGGTCTAAGTTCGTGTTACAAAAAACAGCTTTGGCTTGAGATGGACTGTGATATAATACTGAATAGGCCTGATTTAAATACGTGACAGTGTCGTGGCATGGTTTGTAGACCTTCTATGTGCTGAATGTGCACATAGAACTTAACAGGCAAACTGAATTTTGTAATCTGATCGCTTTTGTTCTTTTTTTGTTGATTCTGCACATATTGCAAATTTCTTTATCAGAGAACCGATTCTGAGCATGCAGAATTGGAAAATGAATAGCGCTGATGAAATATTAAAGCCAGCAGTAGTACTGTGAGTTAGTTTTACAGCCATGTAACCTGTCAGCAGTATTATGTATTTGTCTAGCAGTGGCTGGGTGCTTCACTGACTTGAAAATGTCACTGACACATGACTGCTGCATGCACCGAAGCATGCAGATGCGTTAATAAATTAACGTGTGTTGAAAAAATTAATGCAGGTTACAAAATTAATCCACATGCGTAACTTTATTTAATTTACTAAATTTTGTGAAGCAAAAGTTCCAATATTCTGCTGAACTGCAGTTATTTGACAATCGAGTGAATTTAAGTAACTAAACTGTAGTTGACATTCCATCACTACTGTAAATAAATATTATCTCTATGACAGGCTGATGGATTTCTATGCTAGCAATGACGTCAGTTATTGTTGAAAAGTGTGTTTCTATTTGCTTTCTGACTTTTTATATTCTACAGGTGGGCCCCCAAATGTTGTGGGGTCCGATGTAACTTCTCCCCTACTCTACCTTTCGACAGGCCTGGGTGCGTCAATAAAGCATTAATTAATGTGTTAAAAAAATTAACGCAGTGTGTTAATGTGTTTAAAAAATTAACCATTTGACAGCTCTAATTTTAATCCAATACGGCTGAGCGAGACCAGTCGTGCCGTCTGGCGCCTTCTGGCGAGTGTAAAAGAAACATTGTTGCTAGGATGTGTGAGCTTAGATTTTGTTTGCAGTGGGTTTTCAAACATGTGCCGCTGTTGCGCATTCCCCTTTGCGTTAGCAAGGCTTTTCTTGTTTATCTGCTGTGTCTGGCTGCATGGCAGGTAGACCTAGATAGGTGTGTTGCAGAATGCAGACTGCAGAGACTGCTACTGGTCAATGCCTGTTGTTATATAACTAGCTGCAGTGCTTGGTGGGGTGCGGTGCGATGGGTCTTTAGAGCTGTCAGCAAGGTACAGATGGAACACATTGACAGCAGGCGCCAGACATACATACAGCCATTCAGACATGATAGCAGGTTATGCGGACAGATATACAGCCAGCTTCAAAGGCAAACTGGTGGATCCTCTCCTAGTAGGTCCCGTTATTAGGAGCGTTATGTCTGCAACTGGTGAAGACATGAAGTTTGCAAGAAACAGGCGTCTGGCGTCGCTCATCCAGTTAATAGGACGAGTGTGGATGTGAGAATGTGACACGGGCAATTACTGGTGACAAAGTCGTGTTGGTATTTAAGTCAAGCAACATGAAAAGTTGTGAAGCTTCCCTCTTAAGTTATCGCAATGAACTATAGTTTCGTTAGTTTTTTGTCCTTGACATGTTTCTTGACATTTCTTGATTTCGGTATGCATTGGGGTGGTTTGGGTCAGTTTTGCTTACAGCTGAAACACTTGAGCAGTTTTGAAAAGTGTTGGCGCAGAATGATAAATGTCCAGAGTCTGATACAGGTTGCGTTATTTTCATTAATCATTTCATGATGGCTGCGTGGAAACGTCTGCCCACTGCCCAGTCCATCCACAGAACGTTGTCTCAGGCAGCCATCAAGATGCAGCTGAAAGCATTTTTTGGCCGACCGCTAAACTGTAAGGTTAAAGGTTGGCCCTTTGTCATGGTTGTCACCTGTCTTTCCGTCTATCACGGACGTACTGTGGCTAAACGGTGCAAGATAGGGCCTAGGTTGCTATTGCTCACTAATAGGAAGTGGCATACTCCCTTTCAGATGACGTAAAAAAGATCGGCCTGGGTGACCTGCAAGGTCAGTGACAAACAGTACGGTCAGCCCACCCTAGCAACAGCTGGGCTTCTTGTTATTATCTGCGGCTTTTAACACTGGTTGTGATCTTTTTATGACATTTTTTATCTTTGATTGTTGATGTATTGACGTCGCATTGCATTTATCGTTGGCACTTTGAATTCTACGTACGTGATATATGATATGATATGTTCCTTACTTTCAGCTAATTAACGACTTTTCTTATGTCAGCTGAGGTGCCTACACAGTCTGCAGGGGGGGGGGGCAGCTGTTGAATGCCGTGATGTACGTGTGTCTATAGTCTCAGCCGGAAAGGGAGGGCCGAACCCCTCTCCAGTTTGAACCCCCTTTACCAACAAGGTAAGAAGGAACCATCGTGACGTGTGAAACGTACTAGCTGATAGATCAGAAAAATGAGGTACCGGTACATATCGTTACTGGTCGATTGGGGGTTGTACGCGAGGGGCGGGTTCTGTCCTCACTTGTGGAGAGCGGAGAGTTTAGACGTAGGAGTTTACGTCGGGGGGGGATGTCTGAACAGCCTATAGGGCCAGGT
>Ga0209671_1008229_pt1 | contig 10899 bp, 3 predicted proteins | sample WorMetHERISLAND2_2_FD_187401 | JGI IMG/M metagenome (GOLD analysis project Ga0209671, IMG submission 187401) | Marine gutless worms symbiont microbial communities from Max Planck institute for Marine Microbiology, Germany - Olavius geniculatus... | ecosystem: Host-associated > Annelida >...
TATATATATATATATATGCCAAAGCTTCATAATTAGCCTATACACGATATGAAAAAAGAAATTTGAGCTAATGCTCACGAGACGCGCGAAAGCCTATACCAGTTCCGGTGCAGTATATTAGCTGAAAATTGGGGTGTTCACGCTAAGTTAATACACAAATACCAAATTCTCTGTCTGGCTCGCATAACGATAGTTCTGTGCAGCCGACAGTGAAAATTTTGTAATCCTAGCTTGCACCGCATTTGACTGATCCACCCGTGTGACGGACGGACGGACGGACAGACAGACAGACGGACGGACAGAATTGCGATGGCTAAGACGCGATGAAAGCAGTAGATGCTTTCGCGCGTAAAAATATAACTCAATCAATGCAATCAATCAGCGTTAGTTAGTGCTGGGCGTTATAAACCTATTCCCGAGGTGGCAGCACCATCGAACAAAATGTCACGTACAAATTACGCTGTAAGATATGCAAACCATTTCACCAAATACTGTGCATCAGAAATGTACTAAATAATAAATCATTGCGCTCACAATACAACGCAATCGTACAACGAAAAGCTGTCGCTGTTTGAATTAGATTTGCGGGAATTTGGGATAAAATACAACACCTTTATTACAGTCATGCCGAAGTGCACATAATGATAGTAACGTGGCGCCTCCTTGAAAATGATGCAGACTTGTGTCGCAGCCCAAAATCACCAAAAAATCCCTAAAACCCCCTATTTTGGCGTTCAAGGTCATTCAAGGTCATTGAATTTGGCGCCAATCGAAAGCCAGTGTACGACTTCCTATTAGTGATTAATAGTAACCTAGGCTTATCTCACACCGTTACTGAGATACAGCGAGTTATTGACCAAAAATCGCAAATTTTTCCCACCCCATCTCATTTAGGGCCCTCGTTCGAGATGACCCCCTTCGAATTTATGGAAAAGCTTTACGGTTCCTGAAACTAGAGTTTTCCAGGCAGCCGATGGCGAAGATTTGGTGATTCTAGCTTGCACCGTTTATGACTGATCCACCCGTGTGACAGACGGACGGACAGAATTGCGACGGCTAAGACGCGATGAAAGCAGTAGATGCTTTCGCGTGTAAAAAAAAGTAATTCGGTCAAATTTAATCATTGCCATTTCACTCTAGAAAATAATGTCAGAAATAAGCACATGCATATAACGTTAGGTTAAGTCAAGAAAGAAAATCGTTGTTTGCATAATTTCATGACCGAATTTTGACTGATTTTGCAAATTACCGCATTTGCATACTGAGCAGCCAATTTGCAACAAACTGCTATCGAAAATCCCATCAAATGCGACGTTAATTACGTTGAGAAATGTCAATGTCAGAAAAATAACGTGCAAACTGGCAAACACTTACTGAATGAAGTCAGATTCGTTCGCTATAGTGCGCTCATGCTTCAGCTTCTTGTCTCTGTCTTCGAGCTTAAACTTTTCAACGACCTCTCCCTCTTCCCGATGACTTACCACATACACGTGGACCGAACCTGAACGAAAAATAACAGAAAAAACACTAGCTATTAACGACGTTACTTTTGTTTTTGTCTTCTAACAGGGTTGCTAAATCGATTATCGATAGTGCTTTATGCAGATTACTTGGTAAATATTTATTTTTGGTAGATTAAAGTAGCTTAATGTAGTCTAGAAAGTGACAAAAGCCAGAAATCAGAGGAGGTCTGTCGCTAGATTCTGCGGCAGAACCATCGGACTCTAACAGAGTATATTTTACAAAAAAACAAGCGAAATAATAACATATTAATTATTTTAAACTGAAAACTGGCAATAAGCTAAAAAAAGCAAACAAAGTGTCGGAGAAAAGACAGAAGCTACTAGTGATGAACAGCAGCCAGCAATCAGTGTCTGTACGCTATCACGTTCACTTGAAATCCGTTGGCCCCGAACGAATAATTAATCAAATAAATCCGTGGATAAACTAATAAATAAATACTTTATTTATGTAAAGCAAGCTTGGCAATCAATAAGAAATGTAAAAGTTCTGCCACAACAATTCCAAAGTGTTTGGGAGCCGGTCTGACTGTAATTCCGGAAAAAATAAACGGTTTATAAATAAACGGTTTAAAAAGCCGAATGCATCTTCCAGCATCCAGCATCACTTTCACAAATAATTGTCTTGTGATCTATTTACTGCCATGGGACATCCACAGGCATGAGAAAGGGGAGGAATTTAATCCGAGGACTGTCATGTGGACGATTGCTTCAAACAGGAATTTCGATGCTGGATGCTGGAAGATGCATTCGACTTTTAATTAAATTCCTCCTCTTTCTCATGCCTGTGGATGTCCCATGGCAGTAAATAGATCACAAGACAATTATTTGTGAAAGTGAAAGAGGCACGTACTTGAGACAGTCAGAGCAGATATGCCTTGCGGTCGGACGAGTTTAAAATCACTAGCGCCCTCGATGGTGAGCTCTTCCGGATCTTGTTCGTAATTCTCCATGGAGAACAATAGTATTTTCCCTGCGGTAGCATTAGCGTCGCCCTGCCTGATGCTCTGTTGCAGAAATACGAAGCAAAATTTCGAATTACGTTGAACCTTTTAAAATACAGTACAAAAATGTGGTCACTGCATTGTATCAGTTTTCATACATTAAGTGTGCACTTCAACAAACATGTTATCACATCTTACACATCACGTGCACATCAGTTCATCAGTTTGTGACATTACATGCTCTTCTAAAAGCATTTCTATTAAGTATTTACGCAAGAGTAACAGGGCAGTAATACTTACCGAAGATATGAGTGCACGTCCGTCATCTAGCATAAAAATACCTTCCGAGCCTTTCTCTGTTAAACACACACACGCACGCACGCACACACATTACGTAAACGCAAACAGCGCCATGTAAGGAAACCCATTTATCACAGCGACGGAGAGTCTACTGCCATGTGGGATCACACAGTATTGCCTGCCACCCGACACAGGTGAACGCGCTCTGCCTTAACCTAATCCAGACGAGCGGCTACTCGATTTACCTACCCCGAAGGGATGGAAGACTGAGTTGACTTCGATGCTATATGAAACTGATACTGTGGTTCAGTGGCTGAAACTCAGAAACATCTTTTGTTTACCAATTTGGCTTCTAGCTTAAACCTCGAAATAAAAAAAGTCAAATACATTGTAGATGGTAGATAGCAACATTCTAAAACGTACGCTATACCTGGACTGTGTGACGGCGAAGAACTATAGCCCATTTTCTAATCAGTCATTGCACAGCATTATTTATAGCACCGCAAAGCCCAAATTCCATTACGCCGACTTTGCGACAAAAATTGCGGACTTTGTCGCAACCATCTGGACATGTCGAGATGCTTTGAAAGCCCGAAACTTCTTCATGACATCCCCGTTTCGTGGCCCGCGACCGCGACTTTCACTGGTAAAAATCGGCGTAATGGAATCTGGGCTTAACTGCGGTAAAGTTCAGCAGCAGTTGTTCAAACCGTTGCTTGCAAGCGTTACGAGCAGAAGTCGTCTGGGCATGCAAGCGTTGACGGCGCGGGAATGGAGATGCAGAACACTTCGGCAACTGATGCTGCTGCAGCAGCTGCTAGTTTATCCCGCATCAGAAACTCTTCTCTAGCTGTTTTTGTTTATGAGCGTGTAGACTGGACGCATAGACGGAGAAAGGCACGGTTGAGCGAGGCTCTACGCTACGGCAGACCGACCATGCATTGCGCAAGGCGTCGACACAGCCTCGCCACGCGCTTTTTCGCTACGTACACTACTTACACAGTGAGCCAAGAAACTAAACCTAGTGCTTGATGGTTCCGTTGAAAGTTTGGACAAAATTTAATTCGATTTTGAGATGAAAAATGTGCTACACATGAAATGTCGAACAAAGATTTAGTTTGCTTAAAAAGCATCATGGACATTTTACGCAACGTTATCATATGCGACTGTTAGGAATGCACCGTTTCGTTATCAAAAATATTCTATCATATTTAAAACTGCACTTATTAAAAATCACCATAATACTAAAGTTACAGTCGCAATGCCGCGTACGATACTAAATAAAAATTTAACCAGTCTTTCGAAGAACAATACTGCATACACAGACGCGATCTGCTTTGAGGCATTATAGGCGAAATTAGCCTATGTGTACATTGATATATTGTCCTTTGATGACCCCTTGCAATGAAGGTGCATAATGCACAAACGTTAATTCATAGTTTTCTTATATTAACACTGAAAGATAATCTAAAAAGACAAAAGTGAATAAGATTTACTGTTACAGTCTGCATGTTTTTCGGCCCACCTGGTCGTTTGCAACATTTGGGCGAGGGCGTGTGTCAACATACGTTTCTAATAAGCTGGCGACAAAAGCGCTATAACATAGACCTAGTCAGGCAGCGTTTCATCTAGATATCTTAAGCAACTCATGCGGAGACGTATACATCGTTTTTGACTATAGCAGGCTTTGGCCTTGGTAAGTACACTGTGCAACATTAGGCTGTAGTAGGCAGCATTTCTTGTATCAAGAGAAATCATCCTGAGTGACGAAAACGAAAACCTCGCAAACCGTTTGGCCTGTCAGTGTCGAGGCTCCGCCCGAATCCTGCAGAATGATCTATTAGTCCTTCCTTTGCAGACCCTGCGCGCCTGCGGTTCGAACTTGCATTGTTAGTAATGTTCGAAATTGAAAACTAACGGAGCATTTATTTCAGTACGTAGAGATTTCGCGAACACGAATTGTGGCAATACATAGAATACTACTAAGCCACTGTGTGTTCAATGCATAGCTTTAGATTATCTTTAAACTACAATACGCAAAAAAGAAACAAGAAGTAAATAAGTTCTTACCAGTTCCGCGCAACTTTCGGCATTCTCCTCCGGCGTGGTTGTACGTCGTTTGAAAAAATCCCCACCACCAGCTGCAAAACACGACGTAAATATCACGCAGCATCAGTCACAGAAACTGCTATCAACATGTCTCACAATTTTAGTTTTTCTAAATGACAATAGAATGACGGTGGACTCGTGTGTGTTTTTTTGGTTTAACTAAAAGGCATAGTTGCGAAAACAGACTAAGTGATGGTATACGACTATACGAGTAGGTCTTATAATTAAGTCGCCAAACAAACCGTATAATATCATTATCAGCCAGCTGACCGACGTAATCTGGCGACACACAGTGTAGGCTGTAGAAGATAAGGCCTACACTCGCATCCCTGAGCATTTAAATGCTTAAAATGCAGCGGCGGCGTGGGTTATAAAAATAAGAAGTTGCAATTTTCTCACAGACGCTGCAAATTTTCGACTGAGTGCTTAAAATTTCAATGTTTCCCCTAAGTTTCTCCATAATGAATGTTTTCAGCCCCGAGTTTGGCATTTTAGACAAACAGTTTCTGACAAGAAGATGTGCCGACAACTTTCCGTCAGAAGGCAGAATTACTCCCCCCCCGCACGCCACTGCCCCGCCTTCGACGACGCCACTGATAAGGCGTTTACACGATCGAGCAAACATCGAGCAGCTAGCTCGACGTTCTGTGGTAATTAGCATGCTAATTAGGAGGGCGGGCGGGTTGTAATTGGAAGGCCTATATAACACGTGATCAGCTGTGGGCTAAGCCTAAGCCTACATTTGAGCAAAGCGGTTTGGTTCCATCAGGCCTGCTGCTTGATGTTTGCTCGATGTTTGCTCGATCGTGTAAACATCGTATGAGGGTAATTTGAGTTACGCCAATGTAGCGTTACAAGAGTTAAGAGTATAAGCCAAAAAATACAATTTTCTCCACATAAACACACATGCAAAGGGAAAGGCCCCAAAACACACTTTCCACATGCTACTAGAAGTCCTAGCTATCGCTAAATCAATCGCGAATGTGACGTAGTAGACCTACTGTACGATATCATTATACAGGTTGATAAACATGGGCGGCGCTAGGAATCTGAAGCTAAGGGGTGAACGGTGGCAAGAGCCAGGGCACAGGGAGTGGGCAATTTTTTTGTGTGGGCCAAATGTCGCGTGCATCAAAAAGACGTAGCGGTAGCGGGGTCCAGAGGCAGAGACCCTGGTCGGGGGATGGGGTCAGGGGCTTAAGCCAAAACACTTTTAGCTTTTGGACGTTTAACAAAAGCTGCTTTATAATTTGCTTGTTTTTAATATTTGAAAACGCTAATAATTAGAGATATTTGTGTTGTCTTGCAAAAATGACGTCTAATAAATCACACCTTAACCACCTTCGCACGTGTATGGTTATCAGAGGGCACTTTATCACCATCAAAATTTGCTCCTGAGGGGGAACCGGGGGAGGGGGCAAGGGCAAGAGCACACACAAAAAGGGGCAGCTGCCCCCTCCCCTCTGGTGCATCCCATGTTCATAGAAGTCAAAACGACTTTACTACATTTTAGCAGTCGTAGAAAGCAATGCGGGAAGAACGATCCGCATTTCATGGGTCTAACCACATTGCACACTGATGCGCTAGTGTGTAGGCACCTATATTCGTCAAAAAACTTGCACTGATACCACGAGCACCCTCTCGACGGTGGCGACGACAGACGGTTAACAGTGACTGTCAAACTTACAGCGACTCGACGACGACATAGTTGATGGCACCAACGATTATGAGCAGTAGAATCAGCAACAGCACTTTCCACATATCTGCACTTTGCACCGGCTAGCTGCAAGCAAACAGCGTTCGATCGTACATATAGGCCTAGCCACTGTAATATACGGAGTGGCTTTAGCTTGTAAATGTGTGCATCCAAAGCGACATAAGTTAAGACAGTCGTGCAAGAACGGGTTTATAAGAGAACGATACTAGTATAGTCTAAGATGCTTCTGCCGCATCTGCTGTTTATTCGTATGACACAAAGAATGTTGACTATTACAATCGGAACTGTATGTCTTTGTCTTTTAACCATGACACGAACTTAACGTAGGCTTAAGCATAGCTTCTGTGCAATTCAGCCCGCACAATGTTTTACGGCTGTAGGGCCTATGTCCGCAGTTTTCACCGTGACTGCGGTGTTTTGACCTACTGCTCATCATAAAAGTTAAGTAAAGTGAAATACGGATTACAACAGCGACATTAGAACTAGATCGAGTTCGAGAAAACATACCAGCAAAACGGGCGAACACTGCAGATCGCGGCTATTATCACCAGAACTCGGCACTTAACTGCTTGTTGCTTCCAGTGTAGGCCTAGCGTGGTAGGCCTGGGCTGGGCGGATAGCAGCAGAGCTACGGCCCAACATCATTGTTTTGATCCTGCGCCGTTGGCCATCAATTGCTGCGCCTGCCAAAGCATTACGCAGGCCCGCGCTGGCTGGCCTCGGTCTATTTATGTAATCCAGCAGCAGCAGCAGCAGCAGGTTTAGCAGCAGAGTTTGTCAGGCTCTGGACTTGCAGCTCCACTCTAGGTTGTGCCAGCATTTACCCAACCGAGTCCGTCGTAAAGTTTTTTGACCTCCATATCTGCCGACTGCCAGCAGAATATGGCCAAATTTTAGTCCTATACGGCTGGCAAGTTAAAATATAACTCTTGCCAGAGTATTCAAATTATTACTGCGCGAAAACCACGTTTAAAAGTTTCATTGCATGTCCGACCGTCGGGTCGATCAGCATCAGCGGTATCAAAAAAACATCAAGTCTTGGCTCATGTTATTGCATGGTGCGAGTAAAAATAGACAACATGCACTTGAATAACAGTCTACACCGTGAACCATATAAAAGACACTTTTTGGAGAATAACTTAACCAAATGTTGACCAAATTTAGCTGAGGAAATTTGCAACATAGAGCCTACTGTTAGACCTATGCTGCTCACCACACATATTTAGTGAAGTTACTTTACCGCAGGAAAACAGCAGAGTGCCATTTAATTATGAATGTGGGTGTGGTGAATCTGTTCTGTTAACAGCAGTCATGATGTTAATTACCTCCGCCAAGGAGGTTATGTTTTTGCCGGTTTTTGTTCGTCTGTTTGTCTGTCTGTTAGCAAGATAACTCAATAAGTTATGGACGGATCTTTCTGAAATTTTGAGGGTATGTCGGGAATGGCACAAACTACCAGTGATTCAATTTTGGGGGTGATCCGGCAGGAATCCTACATTCTGGATCACTGTGAAATTTTCGTTACCATTGCGTTAAAGAGGGCATAAGGGAACCGCTGGCAAAGTGAATATGGTGACGCCACCTGGCGAATATCTTTGCCTTGGCGGAGGTACCTGCGGGCTACGACTGCTTTCTAGTTAATGATAAAAACATACAGGCTGAACACGACCATTCAAATTCGCAATATAAGTGTCATAACTTGTGTTACGTAGGCATACGCATTGCGAATTTGAATGGTTATGTTCTTGTTACGTGTATTCACAAAGTTTGTTTTGCGACGCAAAATGTATAGCACCTCGGTCTAAGTATAATGCTCTATTGTCTTTTTATGTAGCAGCTGATCGATGTAGTCCACTAGCTGTAGGCTATAAAATTTTAGAATGCCGTGCATGGAACTGCGCAGCTCGTTAAAAATAACACTTGCTATAAACATGACACGCAGCCACGTCACAAAAATGCTTGTAGACCGAATAGATAGGCCTATGCTTTGAAAATGAAAACAAAAACCTCAGGGAAAGTACTACTTTTTTGAAACAGACGTGCATGTAAGTAACGCATGTAAGTAAGTTGGCAGCTGTCTTAGCCGTTTAGGCCTACGTTGCCTCGACGCCTACAAACTGTAATCCGGAAACCATTAGATCTGTATAATAACAGACAACATCACCAATTAGTTTTCATCATCTTCGTCATCGTTATTAAAGTCACTGGAAGTTCATACTACCAAATGTGCGAAGTGCTATATCAGCACAAACGACGTTTCTAATGTCCGATGAGAGCGTATGCGACGATGCTGCATTATTACAAACAAACGGCGAATAAACGTAACCATTATTACAACTTATAGCGATAAACCGTCGCTGTTTTCACAGATGACAGCAATCGATGTAGATTTAATGTTACGGTTGCAAGACGACAGGCAGTTCGCAGTCACTGGCAGGGGGTGATTATCTTACTCGTGCAAAACATATCGTACAGATAGACACCGGCAGGGACAGGGATTAAAGCGATGTCAGGGAGCGGCGGACCAGGGGCTGGCGAAGACGACTCGGCCGGGGGCTGGAGGTCGCCGCCGGCGGTTTACCGACGCCCTGGAGGACGGTGGTGGCAGCGGGACCCTCAGCGTGCGTGTTGGCAGCGGTCGAGTTGTTGGTGTTTGTCGCGTTGTCGAGACGTGCGCGGCAGTGCTCGATGATGCGGCGCAGCTCGGCGCGTGAGTTGGGGTCCATCTGTTTTTTGGTCAGGCGGACCTCGCGCTCCAGTGTCGTGGCCTCGATGTAGACGTCCTTGATGCGGTTCAGAGGAATCAGGTCAACGTCATGCAGCCGGGCACCGTCACCCGCGCTCAGGGTGGTCGGCACCGCCAGAGCTGCTCCCGTCTGGTCGGGTAACACGCCAATCACGTCATGCGGTTTAGACGACGGCGATGATGACGTCAACAGCTGGTGATCTTCTGTCTGGAACGCGGGTTCGGAGACATCGATTTCAGGGACGAAGCATGGTCTGCGTCGCACTGGAATGCCGCTGACGTGCTGCTGACGCGCTGGACGCATCGCTTCCTGCACCGCTACCGGCACTGGCATTGGCTCGGGCTCGGGCGGCGGCGGCGGCTTCCGTACTCTGGATGTAACTTCGATTATCTGACAACCAACATCAATCAACGCAACATGGCTGACACATGGTTCCATGACACTTCATCGCGCGACACTTAATCGTGCCACATTTAATCGGCGACAGTTCATATACCTACTACACTGTGTTTCAAAAAACATCCCCGACATTTTCGACTGTAAATTGAAAACCAATTATCGGATTTTGATAATTTTTTAGTAGGAGACAACTTGCCATCAAATCAGCATTCAGTTTCCCACCCCACCCAACGTTCGTTTTTGCAATACCTGCGGAAAACACAACCAGCGAAATATCACTTTTTATCCAATGCAATATGTATGCTTAATTAACGTAACGCGTAAACACACATTTTGTTCACATTTCTGAGACTTTGGCTGACATTTTATCCAGTTGTCTATTTTTTAATCTGTAATAAAATTGCTTCAAGTGTTGGCCCACTATGCGAACACAGGCAAAGAGACGTTTTCTCCATTCATTGACAGCAGTATCGATACAGTTCTGCTCCAGACCAATCCAGGCATTACTAGTCGCTTCTTGACTCACAAACATTCCCAAACGTCATGTGGTAGACACGACAGTCAAACCTTGTAACAGACCGGTTGTTAAAGCCCACAGATTAGCACAGATGGAATTTATTGACGTTTTTCATTTATTTTTTAACACGTATTATGCTTGGTCTGCTTTCCCCAGGTAGTGCAAAAGCAGACGTTGGGTGAGGTGAAAACTAAAACACTTATTTAATAGCCAGTGTTGTCAGAAATATTTCTGCTAAATATTATTAAAATCTGCTGATCTTTATTCGCGGTACGACTGATTGGGACGATTGGGAATATTTTCTCTTCAGGTTTTCTGTTTATTTTAACACATATTTCGCTTGATCTGATTTCTCTAGATAGTGCAGAAGCATAGGCCTACATTGGGTGAGGTGGGAAACTGAACGGTTATTTGATGACAAGTTGTATCAAGAATATTCGTACAAAAAATCATTAAAATTTGTTACTTGTGTTACTTGATTATAATGAAAAATGTCGGGAATGTTTTTTTGAGACACAGCGTAGAAACACTGGTGATGCGGCCACATTATGCGGCGGTCTCTACCCTTGCCTTCTAAGAAGAAAATTGTCACTCAGGTTACTCATGATTAATAGAACAGTCACGCCGATTCTGGTTTTTTAAAAAG
>Ga0209671_1008233_pt1 | contig 10897 bp, 8 predicted proteins | sample WorMetHERISLAND2_2_FD_187401 | JGI IMG/M metagenome (GOLD analysis project Ga0209671, IMG submission 187401) | Marine gutless worms symbiont microbial communities from Max Planck institute for Marine Microbiology, Germany - Olavius geniculatus... | ecosystem: Host-associated > Annelida >...
TAATACTTGCATCACTTTTTTCTGCATCTAATGAATGAAAATAATAACAAACACAATAAATAACTAAAATAAATATTCATCTTCCGTTGTAAACAATCATTATGGCAACATAAACAAAATTTGTTGTCTGATATACGAAAAGTCGGCTGACAAAATCGTCGAAGATAGAACATGCTCTATCTTGGTCGACAAAATCGGCCGATTTTGTCGTTTGTCTGACTTCCCTTTTAGTCTGTCAACCATCCCCAAGTATACACTGGTTACGACTAGGTACTTTATCGAAATCTGTGGGTTGTCAAAAATCTCACAATCTTCCTAACTGTTGCTTTGTCGCAAACTGTAGGGTGCGAACTAGGTTTTGCACATGTCAAGTAGTTTTCAGTTTTCATCCTACTTTTGTGTCAGTGGGTGCTTATTCATTTCTATGCATGTGGTGGTTATTGCATTGTGTGTCTGTCAGTCTGACTGTCTGTGTGCATATGTCTCTCTGTCATTTTTTCCGGTGCTTTCGTGTCTTACGTTGCCTGTGGTATCAATTTTCGTCAGCTTGGTAACTCAAAACAAAAGAAGCCCTGCTAATGCAAACAAGAACGCACAACAGCTGCAGTGCGTGTTTGAGAGCCAAGTAAAACAAAGTCTAAGTCAGTCGCCAGAGGGCGCCAGACGACATTAGGCTATAATGTCTATAGTGTTTTACTCGTACTCACCAGAGGGCGTGACGTGTCTCGCTCAGCCAACACTGTATCAGCTTTATGTCGCAAATTTTCTCTACCCCCTCTCATTTAGCGCCCTTGTTCGGGGTGACGTCCCCTTCCAATCTGTGGAAAAGTCTTACGGTTCCTGAAACTATAGTCTTTCAGGCAGCCAACAGTGAAGATTTGGTGATCAAAGCTTGCATCGTTTTTGACTGATCTACCCATGTGACGAACGGACAGACAGACAGACACAATTGTGATGGCTAAAATGTGCTACAGCAGTAGCTGCTGTTGCGCGCAAAAATGGCAATGGATTTGGATTAAATGTTGTGTAAGCATGAACGAAGCGGTCAGATTTTGCTGGCGATTGGATTCTTTAAAACTTCTGTCAGGACATAGCAACTGTAATGTATTTTAAAAGATCTTTGTATTTGCTGTATTTGCCTTTGATTTGTTCTTGACACATTTTGCTGTATAAATGTGTCCTAATGACTGATTGATTGTCAGCGGAGATTTGAGGTTTTTGGTGGCTTCCACTTGGCTTATCTGACATCCATATTGTTCTACTGCTAGCATAATTTATGCTCATCATTGAGTCATTTCATTATGCTGCTGTCTCAGTGCTTGTCCTGTGCTTTAACTACGAGTGCATTCAGCTGTGTGTCGTGTCTTGTGTGCTGTGCTTTGTACTGTTGTCTGTCCTGTGCTTATACTGCTGTTTATTATGCCTTTCAGTTACCTCCAACAATACAGTTTTTCAGCTTGGTCTAGCTATGTGCAAGATCATTTAAAACAGTTGATAAATGGATTTTCTTCAGATTTTCTGGAAGGGTTAAACGTGACCTGAGAAAACAGTGACTGCAGTAGATTTTGGTGGCGATCAGGATTCTTAAGTGGATTCTGGATCATTTGGAATTTTTTATCTTTAGTAGATAGGACATAAACTGAGAGCCTGTTGTGTTTGCCAGGTGGCAGCATTATTTTTTGACGATGTTTGAGATCTGTGGGCGCTGCTAGTTGTGATTGCAGTTGGTTCTAATGCAGTTTCTCCTGCCATTTCTACTGTTTGTATATCATAGTCAGTCGTTGTTGAAGTCTGTGTGATAAAGTCTATTATATGTATTTTGTCGTATTTTGTTTTGTTATCTGTTTCTCAGTGGAGCTGAGGCACTATGCTGTCTAATTGAGCACACTGGGTGTCTGATTGGCTGATTGAAATCAACATATTTTTATCGTGGCCATATCGCACAAACTGCAGTAGGTCAAAGGGTGAAAATTTGCTTGTGCATAAGCTACTGTGGGTTGATCCCTGTTGACTAAATTTCAAGGAAAGCAATAAAAAGGCAGCACATACGTTGATGCGAATATGCTTTCAAACTAAACAAAGGGTCATGTCACAATCTATTAATGGTCTGCCTGAACGTCGCAGATCATTGCAGATCATTAACTTAGGCTATTTCTGTGACGTCTACGGTGCCATAGGGTGCTTTGTGGTCAGTAACAAAAACAGTTTTGGGGATCTGTGGTGTTTAGCCAGACCATTAATTAAACACAAAAGACAGTTGTGCAGTTATTTAGTTTGGGCAAACAGTTGCATGCAAGGTGGATTTTGAGGCATAATTAAATTTTCTCGTTTAGCCGAAGCTCCACTGAGGACGTCAGAGACTTAGGAACCTTTTTGTTTTGTCGCGTTTTGTTTTGTTGTACAGTTTAATATTATTACAATGTTTTGTCTCAGCCGGACGTGTCGCAAAGGGTCATTGGTGGGCATTCTGTACAGTTCAGAGCATTGATGATGACTGCTGCAAGTCACTGTTGCTATGTGGTATCAGTGGCCAGACCTCACTGACAATCACCAGCCAGCCCGTAGCCGGAGGGAGTTTGATTGATGCGTTCGTTCGATTGGACCCTACCCCCAATCAGCAGAACTAGGAAGTATTGCATGGAAATTATCAAAAATGTCACCACCGGATGCAATTTCTGAGCACAAAGAATAATAAGAAAATGTCTTTGCAGCCTTGTGGATTGTCCCAGACCCACGTTGAGTAGCTTACGGCACTTCCCCAGATCCCTTTGCTGAATTAGTGCAAGGCCACTTTGTGGACCAGGGAATGGAGTTGATTCCCTCTTTTGGCTACAGGTCTTACCAGCTATTATGCATTAGTACTAATGCTGCTGCTATTACTATTGCCACAACCATGCTTCTGTCATTTTTGTTTAGCTTAATTTTGCTTTGGATTAGCCTTAGAGAATATTGGCATAGAAGGGGAAATTTGACGGCTTGAAACCGTTGGTAATAATTTGTTTTTCAATTTGCAGTTAAAATGTTACTGCTTACTATAGATGCATACTGTAGACGTGTTAGGAACGCAGCAATGCCCTTTCCAATAGTGCCATTATTTACCCCATGCGCCTTTCATTTTCTCCAAAATAACACATTTGCAGCAATGTGGTTAGTGCCAAATTTCTATGGCCTGTTCTAATATCATTATTGCCATTATTCTTACTGATTATGATATCAAAAGCGGTTGATTGAGTTGTGGTGCAGTGTATATTTTGACAACTTCTTGACAGTGGAGTGATGCTGATGTAGTATCAAACTGATTTGAAATGGTTTATATGCTGTGCGGTTGTCACAACAGTGAGTGATGACTGTGCACAAATGACATAGTTGTAGGGCTGCAGAATAACAATTGTTTGTATGATTATTCATTAATTTAAAAAACTGGTGAAATTCTAATGGTTAATTTGCGATTGAAGTTAGGTCACTAAGAAGGTGTCATAAAGTAGGTACAATGACAAGCATCTGAACAATGACACTTATTACTACAGAGAATGCGAACGTTTTGAATATGTACAGGAGTGGATAAGGCGAACACTTACAAACTGTGCCTCGGTGCGTTTGTGACAGATTTCAGCTGAATGGCTTATAAATGTGCTCAACTGAAACACGCATTTTTGGATAGCTCACTTTGTTTTTAGTTGAAATTAATGATTAATTCGTAATAAACTTTTTTGAAATTAATTTTTACTATCTGTAATAATAATTATTTACCACAAATTTTCAAATCACTGTCTAAGGATTGCAGAAGTTCATTTGGAAGCTGCCTGAGTGTCACTGGGATAGTCGGGATGTAACTGATGCTGTCTAGCATGTTGGATACAGCTGCTGATGTTGCTGTTGATGTTGTTATGACGACATAATTGATGCAGGTTTTGGCAGGCTTTATCTTACTATAACATGACATAGTGTGGTGATTCTGACAGCGAGGCAGTTTGTCATGTGTCATAATGAAGACGTTTGGCTAATGCATTTGTAAATGAAAACAAATGTTACAAGCTGATGTTATTGCTGATGAATACAACATTGAACTGTACACTGCTCATCAGTAGTAGTGATGTGCCCAGATGCTGATTCTTATTACATTAGTGATGGTTGAGTTTAAATAGTGTTGAATGTTGTGTGTGCGTGTGTTTATTTGGGTTTCGTGTGCCAAACTGCATGATGTTTTTTGCCGATTTGTAATCGGATAATTGTAATATATAATATTCGTCCTATTGCCGTATGAAGTTAGGAGTTTATTAGTGCATTATTGAGTGGTGTCAGTCGATGCTGTATGATTGGTTTCGTTCAAGACTTTTGTCTGTTTTGTTTGTTAAATATAAGGTTGTTTTTCTTTCTAGACCTAGCACTCATGTCATGCATTTGTTAAAGGTGAAGGTTAAGTTCTGGGTACTTTGTATAGCGTGGCTTACACAACTCAGAAGTGCTTTACAAACTCAGAAGTTGCAGCCGATTGGCATGAGCTAATGATACTGCGTCACAATATGCGGCCATCCATTGTCTGCATATGCAAACAGTTGGACCTGCGGTGCAGCCAGCAGACATACCACTGCCCCAATCAGCTGCATTAGGTTTTCACCTCTAGCTCCTAAGCTGCTACTCATTTTCCATCCCGCTGAGGGTAGGAGGCTGAGTTGGCCTGAGCACACGGTTAGCATCGGCAGCGACTTGCTCAAGGATGTTTGCTAATTAACCGAGTGAGATTTGAACCATGGCCTGAAAGTCACACGAGTTTGATACCGGTATTGTAGCATTAGACCACTTACATGTACAGGGTGTGGCAAAAAAGTAGCCTCTAAAGTTTTTTGCTTTTTTCAGCAACCGTTTGGAATTTTAATCTGAAATTTTACAGATTTAATCACTAAAATTTTCTACATTCAACTGCCAAGCAAAATGTGATTCCGTTGAAAAACGACGAAGTTACAGATTTTTTAACATGATCGCCTTTCAGCATTAAAAAATGTTCAAGCTAAAATGCTATTTAATTTTTAAAAACCGGTTAGAACGTTACTGCCGATTGCGTCACGGTGACGTTTTGATAACTGTGACAATGAAATTCTAACATATGATTATTAATTAACTGTGTTGTTTGAACGATGTTATTGAATTGTTGTAGCTTGAACATTTTTAATGCTGAAAAATCGGTATGCGGTCACGTTAAAAAGTCTATAACTTCGTCGTTTTTCAACAGAATTACATTTTTACTTGGCAGTTAAATGTAAAAGGTTTCATTCAGTAGCGCTGTAAAATTTGATCTTAAAATTCTAAACGTTTGCTGAGAAAACTGCGAAAAACTTCAGGAGGGCTACTTTTTTGCCGCACCCCATAGTTAGTCAGGGACTGTTTGACCTGCTGTTTTCTACAGCAGTGGCGTCTACACCGTATGAACCTTTGAGCAAATTCTCCGTCACAGAAGTAAGCCGAAAGGTTTTCTGTTTTTTAGAAGAGTACATAAGTTAGGACCTAAGTTGTATAGACTTTCTGTTGAGCTTTTTTCCAAGCGTGCTAATTTAGGCCCCAAACGTCTGAAAATCAACGCTGGCTGGGTCTTTTCCCCAGACCCCAGTGAAAGAGCTTACAGCGGCGCGCTTCTCGGGGCCCATGGTATGGGAGGAAGAAATGAGGGAAACTTGCTTCAGTCAACGGGAGAGATGCCTTTTCTTTGCAGTGGAAATACGTATGTGTGTATGCCTGTACTTGGAGTATTTAGAACGTTGACTTGTACAATACGTCGTCATCGGTCTTGACTAACATACATTTAGGTCAATTTTTGTTCGTTGTTGTATGGCTCAAAACTGCTGCTTTGTGTGTGTATCTCTGTACACCAGACGTGTGCACGGGAGGGGGCTACAGTCGGCTTAGCTAATATGTGCTGAGCCGGACGGAAAAATTTAAGCCCGCCTGAAGGTTGTTGTATGCTAGGTTGTTTTTATGTTCGTGGTTTGTTAGACTAGGCAAGTCCTTATATCTTCTAACCCTGTATCCTGGGAGTTATTCTGTACTGGTTCGACGGTCCAAACTATAGCCGGATGTATTCTGTAGGTTGGAGAGTGTGAATCTGAGCTTCTGCACTGGGTTGAGTTGATTCGCAGCTACGATCGGAGATCGGAATTTTAGACTGCCCAAGTTTTTCCCTTCCCGAAACACATTTTAATTGTCTGTCCAATGCAGTGCATAGCATTAGACAGAGTATAAAATCACCTGAGTGTCCGTGCGTCCAATTTTTCTTAAGCTCTCTTCCTTTCACCTTTCTCTTCCCTTTTCCTTCCCCTTCCCCTTACCTTTCCTCTTCCCCTTCCACCTTCCCTTCTCTTTCCCTTTCCCTCCTTTTTTCCTTTCCCTTTTCTGTACCCCATTTCCTTTCCTTTCCTTTTTCCTTCTCCTTCTTCTTTTCCTTCCTTTTGCTCTTCCGGGTTTTTTTCCCTTTTCCCTTTCCCTTCTTTTCCCTTTACCTTTCCTTCCCCCTTCTCTTTTGCCCTCACCTTTCCCTTCTTTTTTCCCTTCCACTTTCCCTTTTCCTTTCCTTCCCCCCTTTTTCTCTTTTTCTTCTTCTTTCTTTCCGTGTCTACGTCCGTGCGTTTAACATTTGAGGTGCTATATCTCCATAACGGTGCCAGATAGACGCATGGTGACGATAGACCATTTATAGTAAAGCGTTGGTGACGAGCTGAATGGTCTCGTGACTGACAACGTTAATTGTTCAGTTATAATAATAGCGAAGAATGACAGTAACATTGCTGCTGTACAATTTAAAATTAAACTGTTTGATTTTTTTCTACCAGTCTAAACAGCTCACTGACTATATTTATACGGACATATACTGTAAACTATCAAAATGCATTGGACAGACTCCGTGTTCGTATGAACATTATCTTGTTGAATCTATATTCATTTGTAGATTTCGTGTTATATTAGTTTATTCAGTTAACCAGCGGTCATATGTGGCATTTTAGACTGGATCTTAATGGAAATGCAGCTGCTGAAGCTTTCCTGGATTTAATCTTAATAGGAAAACAGTCCAAGGGTGGGCCAGGTTTTTCAACTGACGTCCGTGCGCAGGTGCGTTGTATGGAGAGTAACTCTGGTTGGTTTAGCTGCTCTAAGAGCTGGTTTAGTTTCACTTCAGTTTTAGTTTTGATGCCAGTTTGCTACAACCGTCGTTTGTCGACCGCCAGTTCTGCCAAGTTTGCCGAATATGTTTTGTGTCCGTTGCACCGGAATGCAACAGTTGTTGGAGTGGTCCGTAAAAAAGTAAGCCCCGAACTTTCATACGTCCGTGACTTCGTCAAACCGATTTTTAGAAGTTTTTGTTCTCCAGCCAAATCACTGGTAAACGTGAAAACACTAATTGTTTAAAAGTCCCATCACATCCTGAACGCGTCATGAAATACAGTTAGCCTATCTACTTTGTGAGTCGGTTATTCTGAACATGATCGTATTTCACGAGGTAGTATAGCAGCGCCTTTTCGGATGTGATAGTATTTTTAATGATCACTCAATTGCAAGTATTTGCGACGAAGTAATTTTGAAAGTAGGTCAATATTTGATGCAGTTATGGCAAAAAAATTAAGGGTTTACTTTTTATTGGGCCACCCTGTAGGCTGTATGTACGGTGTATAATTGTACGGTATGTGTATATTATAATGATGTAGTAGTCATCAGCCTGCTTTCTGCTGCTACTGCTGGTGCCGCGGCTCAGTGTTTTTACGGTAATTTACACTTTACAGCTTGAAATGCGAATATGTCTCCATTGTATACAGCTCGATAATGTACTTAACTCCACTAATAACTCGTAGTAAAGATATATGTAATTAATGCAGTCCGTTGTTTGGCGTGTTCAACTTTGTAACATTGTTAGACTACTAATTATTGAAAAAAAGAGCAACTAAATTTTTATTGTTGTTATCTGGTTTTTAAGCTTTGTTTAAGCATTAGCTTATATGACTGTTTTTGATTTATTCATAAGTAATTTGAGCAAATCTCACATGACGCGCGACAGCATCGGAGAATCAGTACAACGTGCATTTTGAAAGAGTACCCAAATTCTAGGCCTTTTTACGGAGGACTCTTTGAACTTAGGAGGTCAGAACTCAAACTCAACCTACGTTCTATGTTGAAAATATCATATGCAGGTTGTCCTGGTCTGTCTAGTAATTTCACTGTTGAAATATGTGCTGCAGCCAAAAATCGCGAGAAAATCAACACCAACCATTCAGAAGACAAGTAATTTGAAAAAGCCCACGCGGCACGCGACAGCAGCGGTCTTGCCACTTGGGTGATCAGTGTACAGCGTGCATTAAAATAACAATGCATCTTAAATGATCGTACCCAAACTTGAAGCCTTCGTATGGAAGACTGCTTGAATTTAGGAGGTCAAAACTTAGATGGCTAAAATGTGCACTCTGTGCTTTAAAATGTTATATGCAGCTTGCCGAGATCTGTTTGCAGCCATTTTGGCGCAATTTACTCGTGAAATTGCGCCGCAGCCAAAAATTGCAAAAAAAACACTAAAACCTCTATTTTGGAGGTTCAAGGTCATTCAAGGACTATCAGATTCATTTAAGGTGATCGATGTTGACACCATTCAAAAGCTCGTCATTAGTGCTTGTTATGATAAGCAGCATGCCTGTGCCTAGCTGCAACTGTTTTTACGCTAGATGAGCCAGTAGCAGTAAAATAACCACTTTAGGGAGTACCCCTCTTTGACGCCCGCCTGCGCAAGCCTCCTTAAACCTAGTGGGTCGGGACTTGAACTGCTAAATTCTGCGTTTAATGCTGAAAATTTCATGCGCAATTTGTCTTGGTTTATTTCTAGCCACTTCGTCGCAGTTTACTCTTAAAATGTGTGCTGCAGCCAAAAATTAAGAAACATTTAATAAAATAACCCTATTTTGGAGGTTCAAGATCGTTTAAGGTCATCGATATTGATAAATCTAAGAAACATCCCGTCACCAGTGCTTGTTATGACAAGCAGCATGTCTGTACCTAAAGGGTTCACGCGCGTTAACGCGCGCAGTGAGAACGCACCTTAATGCTGTTCATGTAGACCTACAGGGTGCGGCAGAAAAAAAGTGGACCCCTAAAGTTTTACGATGTTTTCTCTACAACCGTTTGGAATTTTAATTTGAAATTTTACAGGTTTATTTAGTGAAACCTTCTACATCTAACTGCCAAGTAAAATTTGATTCTGTTGAAAAACGATGAAGTTACAGATTTTTTAACATGACCGCCTGCCGATTTTTCAGCATTCAAAAATGTTCCGGCTACAACACCAATTTAATAACATCTTTGAAACAACACAGTTAAATAATGATCAAATGCCAGAATTCCATTGTCACTGCGAATGTTCGAAGTGTTCACCACCAGCTCCAAGCTACAACACCAGCCTCCAGTCGTTTTATTTGAGAAATCTTTTACAGCCTTGTCCATCGGTCCCTGTGGCAGGTTGCCCCAGATAACCTGAAGCGCTTCCTTGAGTTCGGCACTTGTTTTCAGCTTTGTTTTAAGTGTGCAGTAAACCTCTAACATTGCACCCCATACGCGATAATCCATTGGGTTTATATTCAAAGAATTTGGAGGCCATTGGTCTTTTGTGATGATATCTTGACAGCTGGCCCGCAGCCAGTTCTGTGCACTGCACGGCGTTGCGCGCTGTGTGCGCTGACGCGTCGTCGTGCTGGAAGATGAATCCGGTGGGCAGCCGGCGATTGCTTTAAAGGAACGATAATTCAGTGATAATTTATAAACAATGTAAATTGTTGTTTATCAAAACGTCACTGTGACGTCATTGGCAGTAACGTGTAACCAGTTTTTAAAAATTAAATAGCATTTTAGCATGAACATTTTTGAATGCTGAAAAATCGGTAGGCAGTCATGTTAAAAAGACTGTTATTTCATCGCTTTTCAACAGAATCACATTTTACTTGGCAGTTAGATGTAGAAGGTTTTAGTAAATAAAGCCCGAAAATTTCATATTAAAATCCCAAACGTTTGCTGAGAAAACGGCGAAAAACTTCAGGGGTCCATTTTTTTCTGCCGCACCCTGTAGTTGCTGCGGGAGACGTTGTTTGGCAGTGCAGATTTTGCTATTAAAACAAACTGATCATCGTCTGCGCCAGTAATCGCATAGCCGATGTCTTCACCTATAGTAACTAAGAACGCGTTTACGTATGTAGGCCTACAATGTTACAACTAAGACAGTATTTTGGGGAAAACATTTACGAAATGTAGTACAATAAAAACCAATGACCCAGGTAACATATAGGCCTAAGGTAAACTATTGTAGACTACTTATGACAAATTATAGCGAGATAACATATACACAAAGCACATGCAAGAGGAACTACACTGTATGAAGTCGTTTTCGCAGCGCCAAGTTTCCTGTGACGTCAGTTGCTAATTCGGAGATTGCGTGATCGGAAAAGCGTCGGTGCAGCTTTTAGATGTGCCATATTTCTACTTTCGGTCAGTCATTTAGTGGCAAGGAGAGATTAGAGTACTGCGAGTCTCGGTGAAGCCTGAAGACATAATTAGTGTTTCTGACGTTGAAATGGAGATCGGCGCTGAGTGAATAACTCACGGAGCTGCAGTAACAGTAACATAAACCCTGTTTACACGTAAAACGCTGTAAACATTTTCAAGAACTGTTTTGCAAACTTTAAGCGTTTTTATTATTTTACTCGTAACGACGTGCAAAACGTTTGCAGAAATGTTATATAGCCTAGGCTACGCTTAACAAGAAATTTGAGCAAAGCTCACGAGACGCGCGAAAGCCTATAGCATTTCCAGTTCAGTAGTTATAGTTTCAAAAATTGCATATCACTTGGACTCGGCCCATCGGGACCCTAATACACATCGG
>Ga0209671_1008234_pt1 | contig 10897 bp, 6 predicted proteins | sample WorMetHERISLAND2_2_FD_187401 | JGI IMG/M metagenome (GOLD analysis project Ga0209671, IMG submission 187401) | Marine gutless worms symbiont microbial communities from Max Planck institute for Marine Microbiology, Germany - Olavius geniculatus... | ecosystem: Host-associated > Annelida >...
GTCGGGGATGGGGACAAAGTTTGTCCCCGTGCAGCTCTCTGCAAATGAAATACTATAGATAGTGCCTTTATAATTATCGTGTCGAATGTCAACTTCTGGGATCCTTGAGCTTAGATTTTGTTGCAATGGGCCTTCAAACATGCACCACTGTCACACATTTTTCTTGACATTAGTTGGGCTTGCTTGTTTTGCTTTGGTTGTATTGTTGTAGGCAGGCAAAGTTGTATTGAAGCAGCCGAGAAAGTTACAGAAGACAGCAAAACAGAAGCATCAAGATGATGACGTGACGAGTGAAGAATCTGATGCTGACTTGTTAGTTCGTGTTGCTTTGGTTGCTGGTTATACTGCATTTATAAATTCAGATAGTTTTTAGCTGGATGTCCCTTGTACCTTAAGGTTCTTCCTGTGCTCTGTTGTTCATCTGTCATCTCTGTCTGTAATGTTATGTAGTGTGGCTAAGTGGTGCATTGTAACTGGTTGGCGATGGTATCGTTTGATAGGGTATTGCTAAGTTCCTGTAGGCTGTCATTAGTAACCATGGTACTGTCTGGATCGGTTTGATCGCAGTTTGCAGTGCACGTATGTTGGGGAGATATTGGAAGCTTGCCTTCTATCAGAAGTTATGTAAATAAGTAACTACGTTTACACTTTGGACACAGGCAACAGAATGTTTGAAACTTTATAATTGGACAGTTATGGATGGATGCAGGCTGCGAGTGTGTGGCGGTCAGTGTGGTCATCTAACCTTAAAATCAGCTGGGATTTAAAAAAATATATTTGGAGACTATTTATTAGATTCAGCTTTTTTTCTGAACTGCTGCTTATTACTGTTGTATACCGTGCATTTGTTGTAGAAAGTGTTGAAAATTGATGGTCCTTGTATGTTTCCTGTGTTGAAACAGGGAAGCAAACATCAGAGAGAAGGACGTTGATGAGTATAGTTCATCGGACAATGATGAAACTGCGGATCAGAAACGTAAACGTTTGGCGCAAGAACATCTCAAGAAACTGAAAGCTTACAGTTAGTACATATCACTTTATTACTACCATAGGTCACTGGAGGTGAAGGGTTGCAAAAATGTTTTTTTATAAGTTTATCCTAGTGGGTTTTTTCTTTCTGGGGGGTTGGTTTTAGGTTTTTTGAGTTTATTGTAGGTTTTTGTAAAAAGGCTCGACTTGGTGGGTTTGTGATTTCCACGGGTTCTCAGTTGGTTCTTGTGAGTTTCTGTTTGTTACCCAAAATCTTCAATATATAAATATTTACAAGTTTGTAGGTTTAAGTGTTTCAAAAACTTAGCCATAATAATATGTTTTATTGTTAGTGGAACAAGAAACTAAAATTGGATAAAGTTTGAGGTGGGTTTTTTGGTGGGTTTTAATGGGTTTTTAGGTGGGTATACCCAAAACCTGCTGGATTATCAGAATCCAAGAGAGAATGCCCATTGGGCCAATTCACAATAGTTATACAGAGCTCTACAAGACATTATCCAAATTGCTGAGTTTCTAGATTAAATAGTAAAATTCAGACACAGTTGTTGTCGACATTTCATTAAGTATATTTTTGTCTAGGCTGGGTAGTATCCATTTGTCAGTTACTTGAAATGTGTAACTTTATAATCACAAAATGTCTTGGATGATTTATACAGCTATAATACTCTATCGGTAATACTTGTGGCTGCTTGTGTTGCTAAGAGAAGATTGTTGTGGTCGAAAATAATGAGATAACAAAAATTGGGATTCAAATACGTGACAGAATGTGTGATTTCGGTGTGGCAATGTTTGTGGAAGATTAACGCATGTTCTGACTGTGCTAACTGCTTTGCATTTTATATCGAGTGTCCTCTGAGCCTTGCGTATTGTTGAATGCTGTTGGAAGGTTGACATCTTTTTTGCACAGAAAGCATGTAAAATTGTAAACTGTGTTGATTCATGCCTGTCTAGTTAGGGGCTACCAATACTGATAGCTAGGGTGACACTGAAGGTCCTCCGTGGCAAAGTTTTGCAACACCATTCTACTGCCGCCACCACCGTTACCAAAAACGACATCTAACCATGAACCTAGCCTAAACCTAATTCATTAAACCTAACCTTAAAGCTGATGGCAAACCTTAGCTGTGGTGGGCCATCACACTGACATTAACGTATGCTATTAAGTATTTTGTCAGTTTCAATCATAGAAGTCCATGTCTTTATGCATTCTGTGTTATGTGTCGATAGTTGCTTTAGATGACGACGATGCAGACGACGATGCAGTCGGACGACGATTAAGAGATGAAAATGTATGTATTAGTCACGCTGAAACATCATAAAACATCACAAAAAGTTTATTATCTGCTGCTGATGTTGGTAGCATGACATGATTTTTGCAGTGGTGCATTGTAATTTCTTTGGGTTCAGTTCGCTTGCATGGACAAATTTTTTGGACAGCTTTTTTTGTTAAGAAGAAATTGAGAAGTGATTTTTACGTGCAGCAGCAGGTACTGCTATAGCACATCTAAGCCATTGCAATTCTGTCTGTCTGTCTGTCCGTCCGTCTGTCTGTCTGTCCATCACACGAGTGGATCAGTCAAAAACGGTGCAAGTCAGGATCACCAAATTTTCACCTAGTTTCATGATCAGTTAAGCTTTTCCATAAATTTGAAAAGGGTCACCTTGAGCTAGGGTGCTAAATGAGAGGCGAATATGGAAAATTTGCGATTTTTAGCCAATAAGTTGCTGTATCTCAGAAACGGTGCAAGGTAGGGGCCTTGGTTACTATTAATCACTAATAGGAAGTCATACACAGGCTTTTGATTGGCACCGAGAGCAGTGACCCTGGATGACCTTGAACACTAAAATAGAGGTTTTTATGGATTTTTTTCGCGATTTTGGGCTGCAAAACACATTTCAAGAGCGAATTGCAGCAAAATCATTAGAGATAGACTAAGACAACGTGTGTATGAAATTTTCAGCATTAAATGTCGATTTGAATGGCCCAAGTCTCAACCACGATCCCCCTACGTTCACAAAAGCATGCACATGAAAGCGTCAGAGGGGTGCTCTTTTAAAATGCTTGCTTTCGGCCACTTGAACAAAAGCAGCTGCATGAGACCGGTTGTTTGCAGTGGGTGTTCATGCGTTCCCCCTTGCATTAGCTGGGCTTTTCTTGTTGATGATTTAAGATTGAATGTGAACAGTGTGCTCTGCTCATGTCTTCTGTTTTGTTTGCACTTTGCAGTTGGCAAAGAGGGGTCGCTTGCACAGAGGTGTGGCCAGCCAGGTATGTGCACTGTAGACTGTAGTTAAGCTTGATTAATTTAGCTCATCATTTTGAGAACAATGTTATAGAATTTTTGGGTGATTGGTAAAACATTATACAGTATACTACAGTGGCTGTATGTTTTAAACAGAATGCATGTATGCCACAAATTTGTTGATCTTTACATGTGAAAATTTAGTTAAAGAATTATAAAACACTGTTAGTATTAACAAAGATACTGTATGTGAATAAAGATGCTACTATCATTTTTCTGCACTTGATAGTTTAGTGTTTACTAATCAGTTGATAATTGAATTTTGAGGCACTTCAGTGCATATGCCTGCCAGTTTCATGTAGTTCACTCTACTGCTGATGCTGTGGACATGAGTCTGCAGTTGAAATAATTCAGCCAACTAAATTGATTAAATATGTTACTAACTTTTTAGATATGAATTATAGACTGACCTTTTGTGACATTTGTGGCTTAGTAGACCAACAGTAGCATGTCGGACTGGTGATCGTGAGACCGCTGGTTTGACTCTCGGCTGGTGCACTGCCGGGTAAAAACCCTGGGCAAGTTGTTTACATGCATGTGCCTTTGTCACCAAGCAGTATAACGTAGTACTAACCTAACCGCCAGAAGATTACGGCAGTATATTTGAGAGGTCTCTTGTCTGGCCCTTCGCCCATATATCTAAGTTGTGTTTGCACTCACTGCTGGCTCGGGGTCATCGAAATGGAGATGAGCACCACGCACGTCGGTCACAGAGCTGTGAGGGAGCACTGTTGATTCGCAGCAATTTGTCTACACCGTGGGCCATAAAAATGCGACACTTTACTTTTGTCCATATCTTCGCCAATTTTTGACCAATTTTCAAAATTTTTTCACTGGCACACTCTGCAGACAATTTGCAATAATGTGATTATTATATGTCCCCTACACAGTAAATGCGTCTCTACACTACCTTGTGAAATATAAATGTAAGCAAAAACTAACAATAATTTAGATAAATGAAAAAAATGCTTCAGACCAACATTGCGATGAATGATTCGTATGACACTAGACTGTGTTATACCCACACAGTCTAGTGTCATACAGACCATTCACTGCAATGTTGGTTAGAAGTGTTTTTTGTCAATTTTACCAAAATGTTTGTTTGTTATTATCGTTAGTTTTCACTTACATTTATATTTCACAAGGTAGTGTGGAGACGAATTTACAGTGTGGTGGGATCTACAATAATCAATTATTGCAAATTGTCTAAAGAGTGTGCCAGTGAAAGAATTTTGAAAATCGATTAATAATTGGCAAAGATATGGACAAAAATAAAGTGTTACATTTTTTGGCCCACCCTGTATATGACTAATGCTTTGATGCCTAATCTGTTGCAGTATGTTGAGCCATCAGCTGAAGACGTTACCGTGTGTCGTGGCCATCACCTGCCTGTCACATGTGTTGTCATCTCTCCTGATCATCAGCATGTATTCAGCGGCTCTAAAGACTGCTCCATCATTAAGTGTACGTACGCTACTTGTTACATACTTGCTACTTTTGGTTGTCAGGCCTAGAAACTTTACCACCAGGTTTAAACGTCCCATTCGTTGCAGACATAGAAACACTTTTTGTAGGTCAAAACTGTATTAGTTTCAACAATATGAGATGGCTGTGAGTTACAGTGTGACATGACTCTGTTACTGAAGACGTATTTTTCAAATTTTTGTCCAGTCGCGATCTGTACTTCTAATCTTGAGCTTGTACAAGTTTTGTGTCTCCTTGTGTCATCCAGCTAGAAAGAAAAGTATGATTAATATTTTCTCTGCCTGTAGATAGCTTGCATACTTCAGTCAGATTTCCTCTGAAACTACACTTTCTTCAGTTGTGAATTTCAGTACGAGGGTCATCCCAAAAGTTTCCGACCTCGACATATTAGGCAACAATCTTTTCCACATCTATACATCACTGAAATGTACATCCTTTACAAACTCTAATGAGTTGGTTGCAGATATGACATCATTGTAATTTATGATGTCACAGAGCATTAAATAGAACCGATTTCCAGCATCAACGAAAAAGGCTTGAGTCATTCATCATCATCGATAGCAGAAACCATCATTATCAGATTTCAGATTTCAAAACAGGTAATAGTCACTGGGGGTAAGATCGTTGCTGTATGCAGAGTGGTCTTAATGGAGAAAGTCATAGTCATGCTCAGCCAGCTGGGTAACTGTAGACTTTGGACTGGACTGCACTGCTGAAATTTGGAGAAATTGCGCAGGGCTTGTTCCCGGCCCCTCCCAGCCCCCCGGCCCATCAGGGGCCCATGTAACTATTTACAAATTCTGGTTTGCCTTTCATTAACACAGCTGATATAATTAACAGTTAAATTTTTAATGCAATTTTTCTGATACCATCCGATATTGGCATTGCATTGTATTTTGGCTAAAGTGCTTTGATTTGCGGCTACCACAGACTAGGCTGTAGTATATTCGCAGACCCAAATGAGAAATTCATAAACGTATATGTCGGGGCTTTCGTAAAATTAGATGCTGAGGAGCTCCCACTTTGGTAAACCAGCTACAGACTGAAAAAGTTTCATGCAACAATCCGCGTGATTCAGATGCTGCTTGTGTTAGCGTACCAGATCGTTTCAGCTTAATATGACGTCATAAATTACAATGACGTCACTTGCACAATATGCTCACATGAATACACAAGGTAGGTACCTTTTACTGATATGTAGACAATAAAAAATTTTTTGTTAAGGCTCAAAACTTTTTGACTGCCTTTCGTATTTGCATGAAGTCATAATTGACTCAAATGTTCTTATTTGTGGCTAGCGCAAACGTAGGCTATTGTATATTCACATATGCAAATGAGAAATTTACAAACGTATTTGTTAGGGCTTTCACAAAATCAGATGCCACAGGGCTCCACTTCGGTAAACCTAGCTACAGACTGGAAAATTGTCATGCAACAGCAAGCCTGATTTTATGCTGTTTACGCTAGCGCTTCAAATTGTTTCGGTTTAGAGCTAAATGATGTCATAAATTACAACTACGTGGCGTGGTGTAGTTGGTAATGCATTTCAGCTGAAACGAAGTTACTGTATGCCAGGCCCAGTTAGTACTGCGATGGGTGACTGCCTGCGGGCATTTAAACCATCTCGGTGCGAAGCCTGTCAGCTGGGTCGACTCAGCCTTCTGCCTTTCGTGGGACGGTAAAATGAGTAGTAACTCATTTATATGGGTTACCTAAGTACGGCTGACTGGGGCTGCCTAGCCGGCCGCTGCGTTAGCCTGTCTGCAGGCTGCATGTGGCCGTGCGGCTGGCGGCTCGGGTTAGTGACAAAAAGCACATTAGAGGCGTTGTACGCGAGATGCACTATACAAATTGACACCTTTACCTTTACCTTTTATCTGCAACTGACTCATTAGAGTTCATAAAGGATTTACGTTTCACTGATGTATATTACAGTTAAAAAATATTATTGTCTAATGTGTCGAGGCTGGAAACTTTTTGGATGACCCTCATACATCAGGACATTTGTTATATGGTAATATTCCAATTCCTTAAACTGGTTTCTTAGTTACTGCAATTTGTAGTAGGAATATTTACTTTTTTACTTACTTGTTGATAAGTCATTTTTTACACTCACTCTTATCAGTATTTTTTCATTGTTTATGTACGTTGTCTTTCTATTCACAAACCTGAAATTTTTTTGTTCTTATTTCGTTCATTTATAGAATTTAGCATATTGAATATTATTTAGTGTTTCCATGTTTTTGTACCAGAATGGTTGATTGATTTAGTTTAATATTTGTTTTCAGGGAGTGTTAGCACTAGCAAAAAGGTACATGTTATGCCTCGTGGCCGCAAGGGCTGTGAAAAACACCCAAATGGACACACATCCCACATTCTTTGTTTGGCAATATCTTCTGATGGGAAATTTCTGGTGAGTAATCATCCTAACTTGCTGTTTCCGTAATTATTAATTTGTAATTAATGGCAACAACTATTTCATAAGTTTGCACTGCCGATATGCATCTTATTTTTTATTTCAACATAATAGCTATATTTTGTTCTTGTCTGAGTGCTAAAATTGATGACTGCTAAGTAATGCTACAAGTGATTGAAAAATGCAAGCTTTTCTTGAGATGTCGATTATTTTTCTTGTTAAACTGTGATGACAGCTATTTAGCTAATAACAGTAAAGTTCTGTTATTGCTTTGAAAGTGCAGTATATCATTGAAAAACTGATTCAAAGTAGTATAGGAGTAGTGTTTTCTCCTATATTACATTACTAAAATGGGGAATTATCCGTTAAATAGTCAGGTAACTTATCTCATCCCTGAAGTTTCAGCGAGTATTTATTCGGACATGCTTTCGTGATCGTGTTCTTAGACCGACTGTCAGCAAGCAACAAGAGTGCAAGTGTTCAGATAGCGATACATGCTGTGATTGGCTGGACGCCAATCGTGCGGCATCTGCTTATAGTGGAGTCTGTTCCTACTTCCATACGCCCATCCTATACAGTAGGAAAAGGGTAGGAGTTGAATCGGATTTTGATTCCATAATGAAGTTCTTACTTTATGCATGCCAAGTGACTGCAGAATTTTGTCAAAGTCTGTTTGTTGCTTGTTGAATAGTTTTACAGATAGATCTGCCAGACAGTCGAGGATAAAAATGTTACTTCATGTAGGTAAAAATAAATATGTGTGACACTACAGATGCTTCCTTGTGACCTGTAAGTCTGATTTTTTTGACAGGCGTCTGGTGATCGGAGTCAATTAATTAACATCTGGAATGCAGAAACGTGCCAGTTGCTACATTCGACTCTTACTCGACAACATCGAGATGCTATTTCTGTAAATCTCTATTCTCCGTCGGATTTCGTTTTTAGTAGGGCTGATTTTAATGGATTAATTTCCAAAAATAAGTGGATTAATGTTTGTAGTCAACAAAGACTGCAAGAACTGCAGAATTCAACAACTGGTTGTTGTTATTTTTGCAAACTAAGCAAAATTGAAAAGGGAGCCTGTAGACATGAAACTAAAACTATATGAGTAAAACTGTTGATGACGTTTTATGCAAAATACAATTATATTTAGGCTGTTAAGAAGTTTGGAATTGAATTTTAATTGATGAAAAAGTAAATCCATTAACTTTTTTTAAATGATTTATCGATTGCTTTAATGATTAAGCGATTGCCTAATCATTAATCTTCACAGCTGTATCTAGCATGCTTTTTTATTGCTGAAAGAGTTGAGGAAAAAATAATTTAAGTGTTTTATAAATTAATTTATGTCTGTATGTTGTTTTGACTGCAGGGTCTGGCGTTTCGACATGGCACATACGACTTGTACAGTGTGTCGTTTGATCGAACCGTCAAAGTCTGGAACGTCAGCGAAAGTGGCATCTTCTATGTGGAAACTTTGTAAGTCGTGTTATCATGTATATGACACTGTTTGTACGTATTTAGGCTTATTATTTCTGAGTTGCTCTCTATTATGTTGTGAAAGAGAACGTAAACTAAACATCATGGTATTTTTCAACTGTCTCGCAGAAGTCAGAATTTTTAGATTTTATTGTTGTTTACTGGTATTTACTGACATCTGATACCAATATCTTTTGCAGACTGTGCGCTACTCATTACTGTAAGGGCCAAACCCTGAATGGAGAACTTTGGAGAAAGTGGTTTTACACTTTTGCAGTCTGCAGTTTAGCTTAGTTGGTAATGTAGTCACAGGTTGCATCAATGAAGGTTATCAACATCGGGCCTGGTTAGTGCTTGGATGGGTGATCGTCAGCAGGCAGGTAATCCATCCCAGTTAGTATGCGCGTTAACCGGCCACCCAGGTCAACTCAGCCTGGCTGTCCCTTCGTGGGTATGCACGTGATGAGTTTCAGTGAAAGCTGGGATGTAAACAGGCATATTGCGCAATGCACTAGCCCCGTATGTGTTGTCACCTTGCAGTGTAAACTGGTGTCTGGTTGAGGGCTAAGAAAACAAAGACCAGTGCCAGCCTCTGGACCTTATGGCTCCAGTGGTTTCGCAGTGTAAACTGGTGTCTGGCTGAGGGCTTAGGAAACGTAATCTTTGTTTTCTTAGCCCTCAACCGGACACCAGCTTACACTGCGAGGTGACAACGGATTTGGAAAAGCAGCCTTATAGCTTGGGAAGGACTTTACTATTTACGCATCATAGAGAATGTTTGTTGTGAACGGTATTCAAGGTTTGGTCATCAGGACAAGATAACGGCCATTGATGTCCTCTCACAGGAGCGAGTTGTCACGTCCGGCGCTCGAGACGGCAGTGTCAGAATATGGAAGATTGTCGAAGAATCACAACTTGTGTTCCATGGACACAGGTTAGTCATTTGCTACCTATTTTTACCATAGTGTTGAAATTCAGCGAAATCTGATTATTGGCCAGTAAATATGTAATTTTTTTAAAGCTAAATAACTTAGCTGTTGACTGAATTCTTATCTGTTGTCATGCATTAGACCTATTGCTTTATGCCAAGCAACTGATTGAAACATTAAAGTACAAGTTTTCCATTATAGTATATTGTATGGTTGTTTTTCAGTTGTTATTTTATCACTTTTTCTGAGATGGGTTCGAGTTAAGCTGTGTCTTCAAGTGAGAACTTCTGCAGAATGTTGCAGCATTTTTTCCCAGGCTGTACATATTTCCGGTCATTAGTCAACAGCGTGAAAGAGTTGAGACACTATTTACGTACCGTTAGTACATGTGCCATAAGCATAACCGTTAATACGATAGGCTAAAAATGGCAAGTAACATTCAAATAAAATTATACAATGCAATCACAGTCAGAACCATTATTTGACAGCATATGCAACAAGAAGCCCAGCTGTTGCTATGGAGAGTCGATCGTACAAACCTGCATCAAAAGGCCAGCAAATGTAAACGTAATTTTGTACTTGCTTACATAACTTGCAAATGTAAACGTGAATTGTTTGCTAGTAATTAGAGCTGTCAAATTAACGCATTAATTAAGGCGTTTATGCATTAACAAATTAACCCACGTTTAAAAAAATTTAACACGTGCTAAAAAAATTAATGCACATATGTAAATATATTTTCATTTGCTAAATTCTGTGAAGCAAAAGTTTCAATATTCCATTAAACTGCGGTTATTTGACAATCGAATGAATTCAAGCTACTGAACTGTAGTTGCTGTTGCGTCACTACTGTAAATAAATATTATTTAGATGGCAGGCTAATAGATTTCTATGCCAGTGATAACGTCAGTTATTGTTGAAAAATGTGTTTTTAACTTTTTATATTTTACAGGCGGGGCCCCCAATTGTCGCGGGGCCTGGGGTAACTTACCCACCCTACTCTTTCTCTCAACGGGCCTGGGTGTCTTAATAATGCGTTAATTAATGTGTTAAAAAATTAACGCTTTGACAGCTCTACTACTGATATATTGATGGTTTGGCTGGCAGTTTATGCTTAACCCCTTGACTGCTACCGGAAATGAATGGTGCTGTGCTATGGGCTATATTGGGGGTAATATGACTGTTGGAAGATAGGCTGCATATCACTTGCATACTATTTCTAGCTATTATTTACAAAAGTATATGCCAAAAATGCAGAAATTTTCTTGATGTTTTGCATATATACAGCCAACACA
>Ga0209671_1008238_pt1 | contig 10896 bp, 10 predicted proteins | sample WorMetHERISLAND2_2_FD_187401 | JGI IMG/M metagenome (GOLD analysis project Ga0209671, IMG submission 187401) | Marine gutless worms symbiont microbial communities from Max Planck institute for Marine Microbiology, Germany - Olavius geniculatus... | ecosystem: Host-associated > Annelida >...
TATGTAGGATATTATCCCTATGTGGGATTATGAGTGCATAAGTGTTGCATGTCATATGCAAAGTTTTGTAGAATTGTGTACTGCTATAACAAAGTACTGCGACATAGAACATGTCTGATCGTTCGTCTGTGACGTTTGGAATTGCCCTATTGTATGTTGTCATCTACCTATAGACAACAAACTTGAACCCTACCATTTTGATTTTTTAAAGTTAAACACCGATTTTTTCTGCTTTCAGGAATGTTCATACCAATTAAGGTTTTTCTGAACCTTCTAGTGCTTAACTTAGGAGCCCATACAAGACTTGTAAAATCTATATTGCAGCATATTAGGACAACCGCACAATAACTAGTGGGCCTTATTCATTATGTTAATTTATGTGTGTCTAGATATCTAGCCTATCGTAACTTTATGATTGACACATACCGGCTCAACCCTCAAGAGTATCTCACAAGTACGGCCTGCAGGCGGAACCTTGCTGGCGATGTCTGTGCCATAATGAGGTGAAGGATTGTGTTGTTTTTTTTCTGGTGTTTTTAGTCGACTGTACTTAAGTAACGGTCGAGCTATTGGTATGAGTTGTTGTGCATCTGTCTGTCATCTGTAACGAATGTATTGTGGCTAAGCGTTAGGTCATAGGGGAAAACTTTTTACACGAGTAATTAGCCATGTGCTTGGGCATGCAAAATTTCAGCGATCTAGTGCAACGGGAACATTTTCAAATTGGGGGTTGAATTTAGGGGGGTAGGAAAAATGTGCGTTTTTGAACGAACAACTGGCCATATCTCGGAAATGGTGAGTGATACAGCCAAGGTTACTTTTAATCACTAATAGGAAATGGCGTACGCCTTTTCAGATGAAATGAAAATCATTGAACGTGGATGTCCTTGAGGGTCACTGACAGCCAGTACGGTTGGCTATCCTAGCAACAGCTGGGCTTCGTATTTTTGCATGAGATAGTTTTATTTGCTGCTGTTTTTTATTAGGAGTTAGACCAGCAGTGGTGTTCACATACTCACTTTCTTTGTAATTGCAGCAGGTTTGCTTCCTCAAAGAATTTAATGTGGGAGTAACCCACAGAGGTTTATACCCAGAGATATCGACAGTGCAGCATTAGTGGATATTATGATTTATTATGATCTCACAACCACCCAGTTGTGACTGGTGTTTTATCTGGGATGGCTGACTGGCCTACTTTGTGGCTTAAGCTTATATGACAGTGTTGGCTACTCTGCCCGACATGGAATTGAAAAGATACAATGCAATATTCATTTATTGGAGCACTGTCAAAATGCAGAGCATATAAACATTTATATTACACATAGCAAAATGGTTAAAATGTTCAACTGTCTATATACAAGTGCAGTAACATTTGAAATAAAAAGAAAAGCCAAGTTTGGTCAGAATTTTTATACAGTGATTTGTTGATAATTTAGACTGACCAGAGTTGACAAGTGTAGTTTGGTAATTGTCAGTTAAGTCTGCGAGGGCGTAAGTTGTAATTTTTGGAAGCTTCAGAGATTGGACCAAGCTGTTTTTGTAACAGTTACGGCAAATTGTGACTAGGTGATATTTATGTCAGTTATTGTTGATTTGCTGATGGGTACAGAGTGCACGCATTCCTGGAGCAGTGGGGCCTCATTAACTATCAGGTAGACATGGAGAATCGACCGACTGCGATGGGGCCACCGCCAACATCTCATTTTTTGATTCTCAGTGATACGCCGTCGGGTCTTCAGCCTATTGTACCAGCTAAACTCAACCAGGTGAGATCAGCAGTGATGGAGTAGCCAGAAATGTGAATTGGGGGAAGGGCTCACCTTCCTTCTTTTCCCTCCCATCCTTCTTTTTTCTCTCATCTCTTTTCCCCCCTCCAACTTTTCTTCTTTTTAGAAGTAGGACCCTTAAATTCCAGCTAGGGGCCTAGGGGGGTACTGTGAGCTCCCTCACTGGGGTTTGGGGCAGAGCCCCACCGAAATCAAATTTGGTGCATTGTTATTATAGTCTTAAAATATAAGATCTGGTGGCAACAATTTTAATTATTTTCTCGAGTGCCTGATATATATTTTTTAACAAAAATTTAAAATCTGGGGCCTGGGCCCTTGGCCCCTCCTTTGTCTATGCCACTAGCATAGACCTCTTAAAATAAGAACTGACAGTGGCCATTCTCGGGTCTGTGAACTTGGGTCCATGGATATTTTTAGTTTTTTACTATAACTTTGTCAAACGTGGTTCGTTTGCTACAAAATTTTGTACACATAGTGCCACAGACAACGTGAACAAATGCTGCAAATTTGGTTACTTTACAATTTTTGCTTTTTTTTGTGTGCATATATTGTGGCTAAACCGTATGTCGGTACGTATACGGTTTAGCCTCAGTGTATGCACACATGAGAAAGTAGAGATCATACACTAACTAAATTTGCAGCATTTGTTCCCATTGTCTGTGACACTATGTGTACAAAATTTTGTAGCAAACGGACCACGTTTGACAAAATTATAGTAAAAAACTAAAAATATTGATGGACCCAAGTTCACAGACCCGTGCATGGCCGCCATCAGTTTTTATTTCAAGAGGTCTATGGCCACTAGAGATCAGCATTGCATCGTTTAACTAGTGCTTGATGCATAGCTATAACTCATTGCGTTTGATTAACGAAGTTGCTGTGTATCAAATGAACTCAGCGAACTCTTGCAGTGGCTGTACCATGATGATGCCTAATGAACATTAACACTGCTATTGCTACTCACCTGGAAAAACTGGAAATGTTGAATTTGACAGTTGTCGGGGAAACATGTTGCGGAAAACGTTTGTGTTTAATTTACGGCAACATCGGTGTTTGTTACCATAATATGAGCATATGCTATCTTTGGTTGTACTGTACATTTCTAGTACATTATTACATTGCTGCTGCATTTTATGCTGTTAGTAGTCATTGCAGCAGTGCTACAGGGCTGGAGAGTGGTCACTGTGTACTAGACATAGGTGCATATCACATTACTGGGCACACTGGTGCTTTATGTATAAAAGTGAACTAAACTAGTTATTACGTTGTTAAGACTTCATACATTAGCCTGCTAATTGTTTCAGTGCTTTGAAGAGCTATTGGTTGGGCAGCCCGAACTGAGCATTTGCGTATTCCGGCATTGTTTTTTAATCTCGTAGCAGCAGTCCCAGCAGTTCTCGATTACACAGTACCGACTTTCATTGAAACTTCCCTGCATGGAAAGATGCGGACGCGAATCATGAAAGTCGCGGACACAAACCATCTCGACATGTCGAGATGGTTGCGACAAAGTCCGTGACAGGTTTGCAACAAATCCATTTGTGTTGCTTTAATGGAATTTTGTCCATAACAATGCACGGGGAAAGTCTGCAAATTTGTCACAGACACTAATCATGAAAGTTTGCGAAACAAATCGTTAAAGTTGGCTTTATGATTTATGTTGCGGACTTACATGATTTGTGTTCACGACTTTGTCGCAATGTCGGTGTAATGTAACTTGGGCTTAACTCTAGTTACAGAGCCAGTAGAAGTTGTGGTTTGGTGATATGGTGGCAATACCAGTAGTGTTGATAGTGGTAGCTGTAATAGTGACTTCATTTAATGAGCACTGAACTTGTGAATATCTCAATTGCTGTTTGTGAAATTGTAAAAATCTCCATTTTTAATATACACTGAGATGTTGTGTGGTTTGGCAGGCTGCGAGCGCCAGCAAACAGATGGTAGACTTGGAAACTAAGCCAGAGACATCGACGGATGATGACAAGAAGGAACAGACATTTGGTCTGCGAACTGACCAGTACGCCAAGAAAGGACTTCAGGTGCTCTCATTAAAAAGTGTTGAATACACAGGTTTTGTTGAAACATTTTCGCAGAATATTCGGGTTGCCTGTGTCATATTTGGGTCATTATTGAATCTTTGTTGCAATTGCAGACTATCAGGTGCTTTGTTGTTAGTTTGACTTTGCTGATATGTTTGAGCTAGATTAGGATGTTTTAGGCATCCGATGTACATTCAAATGATGAGAGAAAATTGGCAAGTTAAACAAAACCAAGAGTGTTGGACTGGTGATACGAATATATTTGTGGTTCATTTATCACTTTAGTAATTCTTTCTTATGTGTTTTGATGCTGTTGGTCGTATCTTTGAAAAGCATGCTGCAGATTGCTGCCTGTTAAACATCCTGTGAAATTTTGTTACAGTTAACTTTTTTGAACCTCAAACAAATGTCAGCTAAAAATTCAGTGGTCAGCGGTGTTAGATCATGCAAGTGAATGGATAATATAGAAAAGCAGTTTAAGGGTTTAATGATTGTCAGAGTATCAGTGTTAGATCCTGTTGGACTCTGTACGACAGTCGGTGTGGGCAGTGCAGTCTGGGCCTGGGGCACGTGACCCGCAGACTGGGCTGTGGGACATTCTAGAGAGAGTGACTGGCTGAATGGACGTGCATGACACGTGGCTGCTACGAATGATATACTTTGAACTTTCTTCATTTGTTCGATTTTATGTTTCTACGTTATTTTAAGATTAAAATAAAAGAACCTGACAGTTGGATATGATGTTTTGTGCTGATAGGACCGTGGTGCAGTGACACGCAGTCGGGAGTGGACCGACCAAGAAACTCTGCAGTTGTTAGAAGGTCTCGAGATGTACAAGGACGATTGGAACCGTGTTGCCGAGCACGTTGGCAGTCGCACACAGGACGAGTGCATTTTGCATTTCCTCCGGCTGCCGATCGAAGACCCTTACCTGGATGATGATGGCTCAGGTGGTCACCTCGGGCCTCTGGTTTACCAGCCGGTCCCGTTCTCACAGCACGGCAATCCGATCATGTCGACCGTTGCTTTCCTGGCATCCGTTGTCGATCCTCGAGTTGCGAGTGCCGCTGCCAAAGCTGCTCTGGGTGAAGATCGATGGCGTTCTATTTTCTGTGCTGCTAAGTGTTAATGTTGTTTCGTTGTTTTGCGAGAATGCTTTATAGAAATCTACTTTTTGACGTTTTTGACAATTGTGCATTGAATTAATGTCACCAGAAGCAAGCGTTCAGGGAAAGATGAAATCAGTTAAACTAACCAAAGTTTATGAGAAGGATTTTGAACTGGTTTGGACTGGACTGAATTTGTTGCTCATGATTTATGTTAGGATCTTGGAACTGGACTTGAGGGGTCTTTTGAAAGTAAAATAATACCAGCTTCAGTAATGTTGTTACGTTAGTTTCTGTTGTGTACTGATTCTGGCTGAATATTAGCTTTCAGAAATTGCATCAGTGTGCCATTGTTGTTATTGGCTGTTCCAGAGGAATTTTCGCGCATGAAAGAGGAAGTTCCGCCACCATTGGTTGACGCCCATTTGCGTACTGTACAAGAGGCTGTAAAGGATGGTGTTCCCGTTGACCCGAGCTTTGCTCTTGACAAAACTGGCATTGCTGGCACTGCTGCTGAGAAAATCGAGAGAGAAACAGGTTTCTAGCGAATTAGTGTTTCAATATCTGATCACATTCTTGATATTTTAATCTTTATTCATTATACTAATTCTGGATTTAGCTAACTCAGAATTTGAAGAGACTGGTAGAACGTTGTTTTGCTGCTTACGTATTTTTTCTTAAAGACTGGCATTTGTAAGGAATACTGAAGCAGTTTGGATGGTTTGTTTTTCCAATCTTTGTGATTTCGTTGCCAGAATTGAACCTCTCTCTATCTTGGTTGTCGTGTTTTTTTATTATCTGTGTTTTTAATAAGCGGCTGTTTTTTTACCAGCTGCATTTGTGTTTGTTGTCAGCGACTCCGTTCCAATGTGTTCTTATCACTTATTGTCTACTGTCAGTGACCGAGCTTTTTGGTCACCGCTGCTCGTGTTTGGAATAGTCTGCCTGATCCTGTCACTTCACGTCTTTCGTAGCCATTTTCCAGTCCTTCTTCAAAACTCGCTTAACATCTCTTACCCTTCTTTCTTGTGACGGTACAGTGCCTGCGCAGTGACGTTTAGTTGTTTCTGGACACTATAATCGTTTTCGCTTACTTTGTTGCTATTAACTAGCTGCCTTTGTACTAACTGCAGCTATGGAAACCGATTCTGCTGAGAAACAGAAAGAAGAAACTGCTACAGATGACAGCGCCGCCACTGCTGCTATTAAAGGCGATGCATCCCAGGTGCCGAATTAATGATAATTCATTCTTTAAACTTGAAATTGCTGTATTCAGTTGTTGGTTTAACCAGCTAAATTCTCTTACGGTCGATTGTTCCATGCGTAGGTTAACTCACGGGTTTGCTAACCAGAGTTTAAGTTTAACTCTCGGTTCAACTTCGCGCACATTGTTTCATGCCTAATTTTGGCATGAACATGGCGCAGCGAGTTAACTCAGGTAATTTTTCGACTTAACCTCGTGGTTAACCCTACCCTGTGCATGGAACAATCGACCCTAGAGTTTTTGTTGGCTGCTAACACCGGAGGTGCACTTTTGGGAATTGTTTTAGTGATACTTGCTACATGCTGCGTGATTTACAGCTTGCTTAGCCCCGTGGCCTGAAACCACTGGAACCACTGTCTTTTAATATTAACACCCAGAGTGCAAGTATTTGCAGTTTCGGAAATTGCACTTAATGCCACAGTGTAGGCTAACTGTCATGAAACATTATACGAACATTGCAAACAAATGGCTGTTTGTTGATGGTACAAAGTCAGACAGTGATTATCAGTCATTGTTCATTAAGGTATCTTGATTGTAAGACGAGGAGAGGAGTGGCTGTTTTTTTTCATAAGACAGTGTAAACATTGTGCTGTACAGGGGACAGCTGAATCTAGTCAAGAGGGTGGAATGGTGATTACTTCAGCTGGGGTTGCTGAGCCAGACAAGTTGACAAGTGCTGAGGGTCAGAAGATTGATGATGACAAAAAAGTAATTTTTTATGCTAATTTTGTCATTTCTGCATACGACAGACAAAGTGGCCGAACCGTAGGGATGTATAATTTTTGATTTTTAAAATCTAACCGAAGCCAGTTTCATTTTGAAATCTGATCGTAGCCAGATATATTACTGAGATTTACACGCTTTATCATTGAGTTTCTATAACTTACCATAAGTCGTATAATACAAATTGATGTGCATTGGCAATGAAGTATGAATTGAACACTTTGTAATCTTTTCTGTAATATTTGATTCCGAATAATACAACAGAATTGTTCAGTGTGTGTTTGAAAAACTTGCTTCAGCACATGTCTATAATTAGGCCACTTGTACATAATAGCTGGAGTCCGTGTGTTTTCACTTTGATTTTTTTTAATTTTATTTTTGTTATTATTTTTTTTTATTTTTCAATTTTCCATTCAAATCAGACAGCAGACTAAGACCAAAATTAGGGGGAAGATGATTCTTAATTTTAAGAAATCGAGGCCAAATTTCAGCAAGACATTCAAGGGCTTTGGGGGAGGGCATTTAACCACATTTATAATCAGTGGCTTGGTGAATCAACAGTCATGGACCATGCAAGACAATCGGACTTGCAGTTCCGGGTGGCCTCACTTTTTGGTCCTGCCCCAAATTTCTAGTTTACATATATATGTTGATGTTGTGCATATATAGGCTGCTGGCCAGCCTGGTGGAGATAAGTCCATTGTTGCATCAGATGAGGCCGGTGCTGCTGCTAAGAAGACTGAGAGTGACGTCACAGTTGCCGCTGCGGCTGCACTTTCTGCGGCTGCTGTCAAAGCTAAGGTCAGTTGTCACACTTGGTTTGATGAATGATTCATCGTCACTGGCAGATGATGCGTACGTGTAATACGTGGAGAATCGCAAAAGTTTCTGGCCTATTCCCCTGTTTATGCATGCAGGTTCAAATGGTTGTAATGTTTGAATGTCACATTGCGTTAACTACAAATGATTTGCAGCAATAATGAAATGGCGCCATTTTGTAAACTTATTTGTCGAACAACCCTCATATAATGCAGTTTGATTGGTTCAGTTAGAATACTAATTTGTTTCGAGTTTACTATGTTGTCCTTCGCAGCTTGTGTTTGTTTAAGTGTTTTTTTTATCTAATTATAGTGCACAGACTGTTTTTATTTAGGACTGTATTTTGCACAGCTGTGCCAAGTGTCTGTTGTTTCTTGATGTAATGTTTCCTACACGTTGGCAGCGTAGCGTAGCGATAACACATTGAGTCAAATCAGCAGAATTACTGTACGCCGTTCCTGGTTAGTACTTGTATGGGTGACTGTTCACAGTATGGAGCCAGCCAAATAGGTCGACTCAGCCTTCTACCTTCCGTGGGATGGTAAAATGAGTACTGGCGGTGGTTATGGCCATTGCTAGGGAAGATGCGATGAGTTCTGTGTAACAGTAGGCCCTGTGGCCAGGACTGCTGTTATATTGGCCCAGTCGGTTAAAGGTGCTGGCTGTTAATTAGAGCCGGCCATCCGGCTGACTTGGGCTGTTTGCTAGGTTAATTTGGCCTTGCCATCGCCGGCTCAAAGTGCCACCAAGGGGATGAGCTCCCACGCAGTGGGCCTAGTTCACCTATTTGCCTAGTGCCTATGCGAAATTTTCTTCTTCCTACATGCAGATGTTGTTGCTTTGCAGCATTTGGCATCCGTTGAAGAACGGAAGATCAAGAGCTTGGTTGCTCTGCTGGTTGAGACTCAGATGAAAAAGCTGGAGATCAAGCTGAGACACTTTGAGGAACTGGAAGCTATCATGGACAAAGAACGTGAAGCGGTCAGTTGCTATTTTTGTTTTCATTTCTTTTGGAAGTACTTAAGTAAAAATGCAGTTTTTAAGAATAGTGTCCAGAGTTATAATTTGCATGGTTTGTTGTTCAGTAGATATGGCATAGGTAGCTGCTGGACTTGACTGTCCTTTTTTAAACATTGTGCACTTTACGTTAAATAGTTACATTACAGATAAAATTGCCGGATGTGGAACATAATGTGTCCCATTATTTGAGTTGTGTATAAGTGATAATAGAGTTGATGTACCTTTTCGTATGAAAACAAAACGTTGTAATCACTAACCATTTTTCTGCTGCGTAGACTTAATAATCTACCGTTGAGTATCGGTATTTGTTGCATTGCTTCTTTCGTGATAAGGTAAAGGTAAAGGTCGCCAATTTGTATAGCGCATAGTCACGAGCAATGAGCATGCGCACGCCTCTAATGCGCTTTCGTCACTAACCAGAGCCGCCTGCCGCATGGTCACCGTGTACAGCCTGCAGACACAGGCTGGCACAATGGCCGGCTAGGCAACCCCAGTCAGCTGTACCAAGGTCCCCACCTTCCGTAACCCATATAAATGAGTTACTACTCATTTTACCATCCCACGGAGGGTAGAAGGCTGAGTCGACCTAGCTGGCAGGCTTCGCACTGAGATGGTTTACCTGCCCGCAGGCAGTCACCCATCGCAGTACTAACCAGGCCCGGCGTAGAGTAACTTCGTTTCAGGCGAAACACGTTACCAGCTATGCCACGCCACCAACCGATGTTGGTAATTGATGTTTAGTAGTAAGCCATCTTGACAATGTAAGTGACGGTGAGATGTAACAAAGGTGCTGTTTACCATAACATAGTTCAGTTTCAGGATTCAGCCCTGTGGACATTGCAGTGTGTGTTGGCTGCTCATGCACACTAGTATGCTAGGTTTTACCTTTACACTTTTACTCACAAAAATTTCCAAGACCATCAAAACGTTTTCCAGGATCTTCTCCTGGCCCAACAACGTTTAAACATAAAGACAAACAGCTGTTATTTTACATACAGAGTTTAATCCAATCCACATAGTTCTTTCTAAGCAAAAATTGTCAGAAATGCAAAATATTTTGAAATTAATATCATCGCTGTATTTCAGTTAGTAAGTGTTGTGCTGTGGAAGTGCTACACATTGTTTATTTTGAATCCTCTGCCCCCCCAAAGAATTAATCAACAATTTAGGACTTTTATATTGTAGGGCTTTCCAGTACCTGAAGCTTTAATTTTCAGGACCAAACTTATTTTCCAGCACTTTCCAGGTTCTGGAAAATCAAGGAAAAAAGTCCAGAATTTTCCAGGCGGCACAGAACACTGACTAGCTGGCCGTCTGATGGTTTGTGTGGATGTCATACATTATAGTTGGAGTATCAGCGTCAGGAGCTGCTACGTGAACGCCAGCAGTTTCACATGGAACAGCTGAGGGCAGCAGAGTACCGAGCAAAGCAGCTAGCAGCACAGCAGCTGACACTGGAGCAACAGCAGCAGCAGCGTACTTCCCAGCCAACTGCACCGGAACAAGGTCAGGATGATTTATATAGCACGGCCAAAGCAGCTAGTCTGGCAGCTGCCGGACCACTGTTCGGCACAATTTTCCCCAACTACATTTGACCGAAATGAAATATTGGTGCAAATTTTTAGGAGAATTTCATTGGTCTTCATAATACAAATTCAACTTCACGAGCACTTGGCCCCTTGATGCACATCGGGGCTCTGCTCCTGAACCCCAGTAAGGGCACAGCTCCCAGACCCCGTTATGACTCGGCTTGCACTTGCCATAAATGCCAGACCAATCCAAGTTACATTGCCACGGGCCTTTATAGCTGCTCACTTCTAAGTATTTTCTGAATTGCTACGCTGGATGTATCATTATGTGTTGTCGTCTTAATTACAGCATTACGTTGATAGACAGTCGAGCCGTATAAATTCACTGAATTACCGTCTCTTTATTCGTTAAGTTGTTGACGTTTTGGCAACCACAGTTTGTTTCTGCTGTTGCCTTTTTTGTCAGTCTATGACATATTGTTGGCTGTTGCAACATCTAGAACAAATGGAGATAGTTCTGAAGCAGGCAACAGTTTGGCAGTTGCTTAACGGTTTAACAAATAGTTATAATTTGACAAATTTATATAGCTCATTAGTACTGTTTCATCA
>Ga0209671_1008239_pt1 | contig 10895 bp, 5 predicted proteins | sample WorMetHERISLAND2_2_FD_187401 | JGI IMG/M metagenome (GOLD analysis project Ga0209671, IMG submission 187401) | Marine gutless worms symbiont microbial communities from Max Planck institute for Marine Microbiology, Germany - Olavius geniculatus... | ecosystem: Host-associated > Annelida >...
GCTACGAAATTGATATCTTTATGTGTTGCCTGTTCTCCGAGACCACTGTAGCTTTGACAGTGTTTGTTTTGCTAGGTAATGTGGTCACACAATAAAGGTGCGGTGGGTGAAAGAACTTCACATTTACGCGCCATAAATTTCTGCTTGTAACAGTGAAAGAATGGTTAAAATCGGTGCTGAATTACCGAAGTTATCCCAAAAAAACTGGGGGTCCGTTTTTTTGACATTCAGATCGCCAACAATCTAATCACTTCATCAACGGGCAATGCCCAAAACTTCTGAAAGATTTCATTAAAATCTGTTCATAACTTTTAGGGTTATCATGGCATTATGCATTCATGCACACAACAGACAGAACCTATCACGAACATAATCTCGATACTCATCAGAGGTAATGAAACATCGCAGTGATCGCATATGGTTGTGTTCTTACCTCGCAGCAAGTTTGACTCGCTTTTCGGTAGGCTGTTAGCTTTTTGTTTTAAGCAGATCAACGAAGAAGCACGTTTTTTAATCTGCCGTATGGTGTTTACACGATCCAGCAAACTTCCAATTAACGTCCAGCATTAGCACGTGTATTTTGAATACATTTGCTGAAAGTTTGCTGGACGTTTGCTGGATCGTGTAAACACCCCATTACATTGCGCATGTAGACCTCAGTGACGCTGATGACACCTATCGAATGTTTGGAATTAGGCCTACTGATCTTTTCGTTACGCTATGTGCAAGGCGTAAACTTTTGCGTTTGATTTATTTAGACATAGAACTGAAACTGCGAAGCACAGCGCACTATTCGTGTGTTCATCCGATTTGTATTTATTTTTATTCTGACTGCTTGTTGCCAAAACCCTGATGTACATTATAATTCAATGCAATAAATGTATCGCCGTATCGCCGAAATTCAGCTATCGAATAAGACTGAAATTCCATCTATTTTTATTTGTAGCTGATTTGTCGAACAACAACTAGCAATATTTCTTCACATCAAGATTGGTTTCTTTGTTTTTCTGCGCTTCTTGGTCGCTTGCGGTGATGACTCGCTGTGACAACACCTGCGATTCATACTCTTCAATGCATAGGCCTACAGTGAATGACAACGTACACCGTACAACAAATAAATTTAGGGCTCCGGAAATTAGCGACTAAGAATTACTCGTTTAATCGTTAAAACAACAAATCGATTAATTTTGTTTAATTGATTAAAATAATTTGGTACTCAACATTGAACAACTCGATCGGTGAAGATTGAACAGCGAATTTAGTACAAGCGCGCTATGCAGACCCAATGCAATTAAGTTCATGCAACGTGACCATACTGCGAGAGAATGTCAGCTTCCAGTTGGACTGAGAGTGTCGGTCGGCCTCACGTTGGGCTGTGCCCCAAAGTTCTAGTTGCGTATAATTTTGTTGCTACTTTCTCAGATTAAAAATTTTAACGGTAACAGAAATGGCTCGAAAATTATAACACCAGACAAGAAATATTTTAGATTGTGACCAATCTAATGTACTCCTCGAGCGCATTATTTTCTCCTGTATTCTTTTAACTGCTTTTTAGTTCCTTTCTTTTCACACCGCAAATAGCGGTGCCGACAGCATCACCTCACCGACAAGCATCAACCGTGCAACTGACGTCATCACGTCACGTGACCCCAAAAGGTCAAACTCGCTACCCCATACCATACCTCCATAACGGTGCTAGATAGATGCCTCGCGGCTCCTGTCGTCTGGAACGCGCTTCCACCTGACCTACGTTCACCGCACATCAGTCGCAAACAGTTCCGATCTAAGCTGAAAACCTATCTTTTCAGACAAGTCTACACTGCATGATTCCTCTGAGAACGTTGTTGAAGAGTGTAACCTGTAACTGTAACATATATCACTAGGCTGTCCAAACTAAACGTTGATTCCCTTGAACTTAGAAGGTTGAAATCTGACTTGACACTTGTGTATTGTACACTGTGTCCCAAAAAAACATCCCCAACATTTTCAACTGTATCTTGAAAACCAATTATCAAATTTTAATAATTTATGGCACAAATATTCCTGATACAACTTGCCATCAAAGGACCATTCAGTTTCCCACCTCACCCAATGTATGCTTCTGCACAACCTACGGAAAGCAGATCAAGCAAAATATGCATTAAAATAAACAGAAAACCTGAAAAAAATCCCCAACATTATCGATCGTACCTTGAATAAAAATTAGCAGATTTTAATAATAATTAGCAGAAATATTTATGACAAAACTGGCTATGAAATAAGCGTTTTAGTTTTTACCTCACTTAACGTCTGCATTTGCACTACCTGGGGAAAGCAGATCAGACATAATACGTGTTAAAATAAATGGAAAAACGTCAATAAATTCTATCTGTCCTAATTTGTGTCCCCCAACAGCAGGTCTATTACAAGGTTTGACTGTCTTGCAGCAGTGTGTCTACCAGAAGAAGTTTAAGAATGTTTGTAACGTCAAGAACTGACTGGTAGAGCCTGTATTGGTCAGGAGCAGAACACTATCGATACTGCAGCTGTCAAGTGGGCCAGTGTACAAGTGTCATAGTAGGCCAACACTTCAAGCAGTTTTACTGTAAGCAGTTAAAAAATGGATAACTAAATGAAATGTCAGCCACAGTGTCAGAAATGTGAACAAAATGTTTTTTACGCGTTATGTTAATTAAGCAATCATGTCGCATTGAATAAAAAAGTGATATTTTGTTTGTTCTATTTTCCCCAGGTAGTGTAGAAATAGATGTTGAGTGAGATGGGAAATTAAATTGTCACTTGACGACAAGTTGTCTCAGGAATATTCGTACCAAAAGTTATTAAAATCCGATAATCCTTCTTCACGTTACAGTCGAAAATGTCGGGGATGTTTTTTTGGGACACAGTGTATTGTGCATGGTCTAACTATTTTAGATTTCTCTCAGTTTTTTACGTTATCTAATAGTATTACTCGTGGTCATGAACCGAAACTGGTAAAGACTCATCGCCGTATAAATTGTCGCGCTCATTTCTTTGCCAATCGTTGTATTGACGTATTGAACAGTCTTAAGTCTGACACTGTGCTTGCCTGTTCAGTAGCTTCTTTTAAATGTCGGTTAAATGCTTATGATTTTAGTAAATATCTGCGTATTGTTTAGGGACGGCTGTAAGTGTCATTATGACCAGCCATTCCTTTAGTGATGGTTTCTGTTATGGTACAATGTTTGGCATGTATTGTTACCATTGCTAATAAATGAATATACATACATGCATACACACATTTGTATCCACATCGAACAACGAAGCAAAAAGCAGGGACTTCGCTAAGTCAAAAATGTGGAATGGACACACATGACGAGGGCGGAGCGTGAGAAAGTGCAGGACCGTCGAGGGGGGAGAAGTCACTCTGCGCCCTGCGACGTTTGGTGCCCCCGCCGTCGCTCAAAATAAAACTAGAAAGCAGTCAGAGCCCGCAGACCTCCGCCAAGGCCATGTTGTTCGCCAGGTGGCAGCACCATATTCTGTTTGCAATGTTAACGAAAATTTCAAAATGATCCAGAATCCAGGATTTCTTTTGGATCCCCCAAAAATTAAACCACTGGTAGTTCTTGCCATTCCCAACATTCCCAGAAAATTTCAGAAAGATCTGTACGTAACTTTTTGAGCTATCTTGCTGACACACAGACAGACAGACAAACAAACAAAGTCTGGCAAAAACATAACCTCCTCGGCAGAGATAATAAAATACACCATCAGAATGCGCCATTAAAAAATTCAAAAATTTTCTTAACAGAGGGGCCCCTCGAGAATGTTTTCCTGCGCTCCGTTGTGGCTCTCTGCGTCCCTGAACCAGTGGGGCTGTGACGGGCCTCTGGGGAGAGGGGCTTTCGTTGGAGTCCGAAGGCAGAGGCCATAGTCTGGTCAAGGACTGAACGTGAAAACTTACTAGCTGTTGGATGCCCGCCAAAAACAGCAAGTTTTCAGATGGTAAGATGATGAAACTAACGTGTGGAAGCGTCTGGCGAGTCATGCCGAATCAGACTAGACCTGCGTGTAGAACATTGGACATTTACAAGGCAACCTAAAGTAAAATTTTTATACCAATTACTATCTGTACTGTTTCTTCCAGTGACGGATTCAGGGAGGGTCGGGAAAAACGCCCCCCATTGACTGGATGCATAAATAAATAAATAAATGCATTATTTTTGCAGAAATTTTTTTTTAATTTTCTCAGAAGAAGCACAGCCTCTCCCTAGACCTCGCCCTTTACCCTTTTGCCCCTAACATTCAAATTTCTTGATCTGCCACTGGATTATTCAGCATATTTGTTTTTTTTATACTGGCCTTGGTCTGTTTGTGCATTTGGACGCATGCGGCACACAGCAGCTTGGCACAGTCGAGACACTTGGAGGAAGCATCTCGGTGTTTCCCGGAGAGCAGTTTGCAGATGTCGCAGAACGGGTACTTGGACGGGCGCTGGCGACCGACCAGCTCCGACAGACTCGACACGAGGAAATTATCGGCGAGTTTCTTCACTCCGCCAACCGGCAGCTGGGTGCGCTTGCGACACAGCGGGCACGTGAACTCGCGATAGTCCGAATATCTGCAGTCAGCCAATCCAGCGGCGATCAATTTTGTCAGACACTGTAGCCTACAGATAATCGGTGGCGTTCACTTTATTGACAGGTGGCAGCAGGATGCTTCCTGGAAAAAGTTGGCGAATGAATCGGTCTATCGACCAGCTCAAATAAATCGGAAATCGGGAAGCATATCGTTTTACTTTAAAACTTATCGCTGTGTAATCTGCCTGCCCAGAAGGTAAAGCAAAGCACAAAACTCTATAAGACTGTGTAGCACGTCTTTCATGCGACAGCAGAGTTTTTTGTTGTAGGCTATATATTCTGTGCTTTTGGACAAAATAAAAATTCAGATAAATCAGTCAACAAACTTTTAGCTAAGGTTAAAAAACAGCACCGGGCTGGGCTTTTTTAAAACTGTTTCAATCCTAAAACTCATGGGAGCACGCAGTGTAGGCCTACATTTACATACTTCTTGTAGGTGGACTCCGAGGCGATGTGGTTTTCAATGCAGTCCTCACAGAACGTGTGAAGACAGGCCAGCGACTTGGGGTTCTTGTAGCTTTCCAGACAGATCTTACACACGAGAAACTCGTCATGTATCTCCTGAGCAAGCTTCGTGCCCGAGGACGACGCCATCTTGAACTGGTGTTGCTGTTGCACTTGTTGACCCGTCACGTTTGGACTTAGACGTCCGCCGACCGTCTGTGCATAGCAGAGAGAAAAACAATTATTATGTATACGTTTTAACACCGTCTACGATGATGTGTTATTCTGCTTTTGTCGCATATTTCTCACTGCGGTGTTTAATCGACAGCGTGACGCAGTGTTCTGCCTTGGATGCACATGTGCCATACAAAAGCAAGATGCTATCAGCCATCACGCTTGATTAAAGCGAGATTATGGGGAGACTGGGGGTCTACGGACACCCCATGTATTTGTGATTTTATTTTTTTCCTTGATTGAGTCCTGCGTAAACGACTGACGACAAACTTTTGGTCCCCGATTGACCTTTACTGTGTAAACTGCACGAAATTTGGTCAGTTGATTCTCAGGAAGATCTTTCAATTATTGTTGCCACCAGATGTCAGATTTTAAGGCTGAAATGCACCAAATTTAATTTTGGCTGCGACTCTGCCCCAGACCCCGCTGGGGGAGCTTACATTGTCTGTGTCTGCAGGCTGCACACGGTGGCCGTGCGGCAGGCCGCTCTGGTTAGTGACGAAAGCGCATTAGAGGCGTATTCGCGACGATGCGCTATACAAATTGACGACCTTTACCTTTTTACCTTTTAGTGCTGTCTGTTCGCCTGTCACACTCGCACAATCTTACAGCTGGTCACATTACGAATCATGCCCGTCCCTCCCATATATAAGCATGTAACTGGAGTACTGGACAACAAAATTGTAGGAGAAATGTGTAAATGCATACACCCACGCAACAGGCTTATGCTGCACGGAAGAGTAGCCTGTGACCTAGTTTTGCACAGAGGAAGTCATGCCGAGAAGCCATAGTTTTTCTCGACCTAGCATTACTGCAGTTAGCCTACGGACGCAGAACTGGGGGCGCTGTCTGAGTGTCTGCACAATTAGACAGCATGCGCACGTGTGCCTTGCAAACAACGACTCATAAATAGCATGGTTCTTGCGGCGCCGCAGCCTGCAAAAACCAAAACATGCTGGCCGTATAGATATGGCCTATAGACTGGCAGAAGTATACAGTGGGCTGGAAGCGCCGTTCTGCCATTTTTCTTTAGTAAGGGGTCGCTTCCACTCCCCTTTATCTGACGTGTGTTCTTTAGCTTTATACTTTGCTCTACTGTGACAGTGACATATCTGTTCTCTTTCTCTCTGTCTACAAAAACTATTTTTGGTTTCAATATTTACACTAGTTCCTGTGTCTGAGCAGAAAATTAGCGAGCGTTCAATTGCCTCAGCCCACTGAGTTCAGGACATCATGGCCCGATGCACTTCTGTTTAGTACTATGTATGCCAATGGCGTCGTGAAAAAAGGAAAGGTAGAGGAAAATTGCCCCCCACTAAATTTTGAACTGTTGGAAAAATATCAAAAAAAATTATTGTCGAAAAGTTTTCGTCCAAAAAAAACAAAATTTTGGGCCGAAAATCACCATTCTGGAAAAATTTAGCGATAAAGTTTGAATTTTGAGCACCCATAATCTCCTCTGTCGGAAAGCTCCGTCTACTTTTTCCAATCCACGCTGATGTGTGCCCCGGATGATTGGACGGTCAGTGCTTTGTGACGTCATCTCTGCCGATAACGCGCCGTTGCCATGGCACTTGCTGCTGCAGCTGTATTGTAGTCGTTCACCATAATACCAAACAACAACTGCGCCTAAGCTTTAAGTCTAAAGCAGAAGCGTTTTTGTTAAACGCAACACACGCAGAAAATGTATGCAACAAGCGCAACGAACGCCGAAAAAGTACGCAAGCAAGTATAGCCAACAAACGTAGCAGACGTAACTGAAAACCACAAACGCCTAACAATACTTAATGTTAATTAAAACGGCGGAGTATCAAAGAGTGGCGGTCGCTTGCCTCATCGGTCCTTGCGTCCGTTCCGTCAGCTGCGTTACGTTCGTTACGTTTGTTGCGTTGCGTGCGTTACTTACGTTACGTTTGGTGGAATCGTTGGAAACACCGCTTAAGTTTTCGTCATAGCTGCGTCAGATAGGCTTTTAGACCTATTTCGAATTTTTTTTCACGGATGTATGCTGCAGTTAATAATCAGTTAAGTTATGCTTCCACTTCATTTAAGATACCATTAGAATCTTTAGAGAGTGCACTTATACGCAGCGTGAACACTATGCTAATTTGTTAAATTAGGCATACTTCTGTGGCTCCGCGACAAAATGTCTGATAATAAACGTATAAAACAGGGAGAAACTCGGTGGTGTAACGTACGCCGAAACGGTTTAAGACGTTGGACTTGCAAGCGCGAAGTCGTTGGTTCAATTCCCGGTCGCGTCTCTGTCAAGCGGTTAGTACTTAGATGGATGATCGTCTGCAGACTGGTAAACCATCTCGGTATATAGCCAACACCAAGGTCAACTCAGGCTGTCATGCATCCGGGGTAGTTAAATTAGGCCTGTCTGGCGTGTTCACCTGTGTCTGGTGGCAGGTGAGATCCGATATGGCAGGTGACGCTCCGTAGCTCGGAAATGGGTTTCCCATAAGAAGTTATGCCTACTATTTTGAGGAAAACCTGTTCGTGATCACTGTAGGCCTATGCAAGTGTCTGATACGCGTTGCAGCAAAAGTACACTCAGTCAGGCCATGCGCGAAAAGCGTTCCGTCAGGGCGAACATGCCGGAAAGTGAGTGGCGCTACTAAAAATAGCAGCTAACAGCAAGTGCGCGCAACATCCTACATAGTTAGTTACGTCTCTCTGTCTGTCTAGTCTATAGCCGATTCACCGGCTTCCTACACGCAGCTGCTATCAATGTGTGAAACCACCATGCAGTTTACCCGAGTCGTTTCGCGCATAGTTGCTGTTAATCGAACGTACGCCTGCCTACGTGTAGCGAACAAATGGCGTATTATATCGCACCGTTTCTGAGATAGGGCGAGTTATGGATTGAAAATCGCAACTTATCCCTATCCCCCCTCTTATTAGCGCCCTTATCGGGGTGACCTTTTTCGAATTTCTCGGAAAGCTTCATGATTCCCGAAACTAGAGTCAACCAACCAAACAACCAATCAATCGTTTTCTTCAGACAACAAGTTTTGTAACAAAATCTATAAAAAGACCAGAATAAAGCACAGACAGATTGGCAGACATCTCTACGATAGCTAAGACAGAAATTCTATAAGCCTATAGCTTGCAGCTATGCTGACGCTCCCTGTAAAATGGTACTTTGCGATAGCATGCACACACGTTTTCGTTTTTTTTGTTTTCAACGTGTTTTCAGACTGTTATCGCTATAGATTTGCACGAATGTTTTACTGCGAACGTTCAGTTCTGGTTTTGCATCAATTGCCTTACATGCAGCTGTTCTAAGTGTCTTTATAGAAACGGATTAGCCTAGCGCTTTCTACATGTGGAGCAGAAACATTGTGAGATATCTTCTTGCAACGGGATACGATCCTATATTCTAATGGAGTGTTTACACGATGAAGCAAACATTAAGTAGGCTAAACGTCAAGCAAATATGAAGCAAACTTAGAGCACACGTCGTGCACGTGTATTTTCAATACATGTTCTGCTTGATGTTTGCTTGATGTTTGTTTCATCAGGCAAACACCCTATAAGTCTTTCTTACCTTCCATGCACTTGATGAGCTGGAATCGCTAAGGTAGTCGTCAGGGCTAAGCCGATACGCTGACTGATGCATCGTCCCGCAGGCGGACCGGCGTACAATTGTTTTAGACTCGACCGGACGTGGCCTGAAATGCCTCCACGCGCGAATGCGATCTGCTGGCTCAGACGGCAGGAGGTCAGCGCATGGATGCGTAGCTTTTTCGCTGCGAGGCGCCACCAGCAGAGATTACTGCGATTGCTCAGCAACGAGGCGCCGCGCCGCAAATTTATATAGGCCTAGTGGCGTTGGCCTACGATTTTCACCGGTAAATAGTCAGCAGAATACTTGTCCGTTAATTCACCCGCACCCGAATTATTATTGTTAACGCTAACCTTAACCTTAACTCTGACCCTAACCCTAACCCTAAGGCTTCGTCCACAAATGACGTCACGCACCGAGGGAGAGGGGGTCCACGATATCGTGACGTAAGGGGAAAAGTGTGAAAGGATCGTGACGTCACGCACGTCACATTTGCGGCAAATAAGGCCTGGCCAGATAGAGAGTCGTGGATGATAGCGTTAGTACACTATAGCCTACGGGACTCTATGGCAGAGCACGCATGACGCAAGCGACGAAGAATGATTTAGCCCTACCGCAGCTGGTGACACCACCCACGGCCCCCGGCACAGACGGCCGTGCCCCATCAAATATGTCATATCGTACAAAAAAATATGCGTTGTGTTTGAAACTCATATAGATCTGCAGGCTACACTACACGTTGTAACGGGGGGGGAGGAGGGTAGAAGTTTGTGACGTCATATTTGAGAGAGTACAGAGCAGCATGACGAAACGTGACGAAAAGGAAGAGGGTTATTTTTCCCTAAATTTGCGTGACGTCATTTATAAACGACCCCTAACCTTGATTTTAATCCTAACCCTATCCCTAACTCTAACCCTAACTTTAGCCCTAACCTCAACTCTAGCGGTTATAATTCAGGTGCGGGCGAATTAACGGACAAGAACCGTCATCGGGGCCGGGAACATTTTTTTGAGGGGGGGCTTACTTTGTGCCGGTGTATTATCCGATACAGGTACTGGCACTAATTTCGGAGGCAGTCCTGCGTACCGGCAGTTTTTGATGTCAAAATGGCAGTAAGCTGTATAGCTGCATAATATGCGGTTGCTTTTGTGAATGGCAAAGCACCAGATGCGTTTTCGAGCTCAAAATGGATTGAAGGTCGAAACTGCATCGGAGAGCTAAGTTACAATGCTCCCCCAGACGCTCTAGTCGACTACAAGGAAGGACAGCCGCTTTTCACTGACTTTCCCTCGATCGACGTCGCGGATTGATGCGATTCAGGGTCTTGGTCTCGGCACCTCGACTGTCTGACAGTAGGCCTATCGCCGCTTCTGTTGTACGTACAAATTTAAGCTCCTATATACCTCACCCAACGTCTGCGTTCTGCAACAGGCTAACGTACTGGAAATTATTTTTTGTCCAACGCAGTATTTGTAATTACTTAGTTAAAGCTCTACAGAAGGTTCTCGTGAGAGTGCACATCTTCGCCAAGTGATTTTTATTGCAATACAAAGTAGTAGCCTAATTTAAACGCAATGTTGTGAGTTCGTTAGTTCGTGGTGGCCGTTCAATGTCACCCAAGGTCGTTGTTCTGGTACAGCAAATTGACACAAGCAGGGATGGGGTTCTTAATGACCGGCCTCGGCCTCGAAGACAGCTTAAACACACAAAATGCCATGTCCTTGGTCTCGTCTTTAGTCTAGTTTAGACTTGTTAGAGTCTATGAGGTGCGATGAGTTTTCGATATTGCATAATATCCACTGAAACATTAGGACTATGTTTGTCTGAACATCGTCATGGTTCACTATGGTTTAAATGAGATGAAGCTGGCTTTTGATGCATCATCATCATCATCATCATCGACAACCGTGGGCTCGATGCCCGTTGGTGTCTGACGCCATTTTTACTATCGCTGCCCACCGCTGCCTATCTAGGGCAGCGTGGCTTAACTTCTGCAGGGTTGTCCCACACCACTGCTCAATGTCATCTGACCATTCTCGGT
>Ga0209671_1008240_pt1 | contig 10895 bp, 6 predicted proteins | sample WorMetHERISLAND2_2_FD_187401 | JGI IMG/M metagenome (GOLD analysis project Ga0209671, IMG submission 187401) | Marine gutless worms symbiont microbial communities from Max Planck institute for Marine Microbiology, Germany - Olavius geniculatus... | ecosystem: Host-associated > Annelida >...
ACCTTTACGGATCCTGAAACTAGAGTCTTCAAGGCAGCAAACAGTGAAGATTCTGTGATTCTAGCTTGCACCGTTTTTGACTGATCCACCCGTGTGACGGACGGACAGACAGACGGACAGACAGAATCGCGATGGCTAAGACGCGCCATAGCTGTTCCTGCTTTTGCGCGTAATAAAAGAAACGTAAAACCAAAACAAAAAGAATAAGCTACGCAGTGTCACTAAAGTTCTCGGAGTTAATGAAGGTCACAATCTTAAATTGATGCTGGTGTTTAGTGTGCGCTGTGACAAACAAAACGCAAACATTTTGATGCAGAATTATTGCATTTGCGTTTTGTAATAATACTTCGTATGCTAAATGTAGAAAATGTCAACCTTAAAATAAACTTTGAACGTAAAAAGTACTTTTATTTCAGTGCAATTTTGGCTGTTTTTAACAACATACAAAGTGGGCTAAAAACGTGGCACTTTACTTTTACCCATATCTTCGCCAATTGCTGACCGATTTTCAAAATTCTTTCCCTGGCACACTCTGCAGACAATTTGCAATAACGTGACTATTACATATTTTACCACACCGTAAATGCGTCTCTACTTTTCCTTGTAAAATATCATTAAAATATGCATACATAACGATGATAACAAACAAACATTTTTTGTAAAATTAAAAAAAAAACTTTAGACCAACATTGCAGTGAATGGTTTGTATGACACTAAACTGTGTGGGTTTAACACAGTCTAGTGTCGTACTGTACAGATTATTCGTGGCAGTGTGTGTCTGAAATGATTTTTTCATTCATCTAAATTTTTGTTATTATCTCCTCCGGTTTGTTTTTCTGTGAATTAGCAAGATAACTCAAAAAGTTATGAAAGGATCTTTCAAAAATTTTCAGGGAATGTCTTGAATGGCAAAAACTACAAGCGATTCAATTTTGGGGGTGATCCGAAAACTTTGAAATTTTTGTTAACATTGCTTCAAATGGGGCATAAAATGCTTGGCGGAGGTCTGCACTCTCCGAGTGCTTTTCTAGTAATCGTTAGTTTTTGCTTACATTTATATCTCACAAAATGGTGTAGAAACGCATTTACCGTGTGGTGGGATATATAATAATTACATTATTGCAAATTGCCTGCAAGAATTTTAAACATTGGTCAATAATCGGCGAATATATTGACAAAAGTAAAGTGCCACGTTTTTATGACCCACGGTGTAGCCTATTCTAGCTGTCCGAACGGACAGATAGCCCCACATTTGGTCAAGCGTGTATAACCAGCCATCCAGTGGAACTCAGTTTCCAACATTTAGCGCGATGGGAAATGATCTGTAACTTACGAGCTACAGTGTAATAACTTAGCTTGGATCTAGAAATGGTGGCATACCTGCATACTGCACTGTGGTCACTGGTGCTGACGCAGGCAATAGATGGCTGCATATTGTGCTGCGGTATTAGGCCTATTAGCTCATGCCAAGCAGCTGCGACTACCAGATTGTAAAGCCATTTTTGTCACGAGTCTGACTTATTTTAACTGCCGGACTTTTACCTATAAGTGACCCATACCTGTTAATGTGTTCGAAGCTATTCGTAGTAAAATGCCAACGTAAATTTTAGCGGAGTTAGCTAGAATTATATGAAACTAAAGTGAACGAAATGCTGTGAAGCTTTGTCGGCGAACGCGTGTGAAAACAACGAGCTGTCGATCGACTGCGATAACAGGCAGATCCGCGTTATCAACGCCAACTACGGACGACTTGGCGGAGACATTTGTCCCGACAGTATCGGAGAGAATAACTTTGAATGCACTTACGCTGACACAGCAAGCGTCGTCAGAGAAAGGTAATCTATGCACACTGCATGATGGGACATTTGATGGACTTTGGTGACAGTCAGTGGCAAATGTTGGTTTCTCGGTGTTTTTTGTTTTCTCTGAGGATTATACTCGTACAATGGAACTGGAAAGACTGGCTCTATAAATGTGTGCATAAGTTGTAGTTTACAAAAACCCAGAATTACCGTTATCGGCCATTTATTTTCAATGTTTTGGCCATAATAGCTGCGTTAGGCCTATATATCGCTTCGGTAAGTGTGGGATTGAGGAATTAAAATTATATAAATGTACAAAACATTAGTTTATACACTTGTTAACGGCAACATTTAAGGTAATCTATGCACACTGCATGATGGGACATTTGATGGACTTTGGTGACAGTCCGTAGCGAATGTTGGTTTTTTGGTGTTTTTTGGCGTCTCAGCTAGAGGATTATACTCGTATAGGCTTAATGGAACTGAAAAGATTGGCTGTCTAAATATGTGCAGAAGTTGTAGTTTACAAAAGTCCAAAATTACCGTCATCGGCCATCTTGAAAATTCATTTTCAATGCTTTGGCCAAAATAGCTGCGTTAGGCCTATATATTGCTTCGGTAAGTGTGAGGTTGAGGAATTAAAATTATATACATGTACAAAACATCAGTTTATACGCTTGTTAACGGCGACACGCAATGACTGACACATCGAAAACAGCAAAAATCATAAGAAGGTGATATCACTCACCATCACATCGTTAGGGACCAACCGAATTCAAGGGAAAAATGCATGATTTCACGGCAGAATTTTTTAAATGTGTCAAATTTTACGGAAAATTCACGGAAAGAGTTTCGGAAATTCACGTGCCACACAGACCTTATTTCGAGATGCTGCGCTAATGCAAACGAAGAAATTTCAGAACAACGAATATTTACTACACTAAGTCAAGACTCAAGACAGTCAATGTCAACTACTTAGTGGTGAAGTGCGACACGTGGCAAACAGCAACATCTGTACAAAAGCTGCTGATAAAACTCTGGAATTGTCAAAAATTAAACTAAAAGCGCTAAAATTCACGAAAAATCACGGATTTCACGGAAGTCGGCGTTTTTCACGGAAGACGGCCAATTTCACGGAAAATGTCACGGCCGTGAAATCGTGAATTAAGTTGGTTCCTACACATCGTCTAACTGTCAATGTGCTGTTGTGTAATATCACCTGCTTATGATTTTTGCTGTTTTCGAAGTGCCAGTCATTGCGTGTCACCGTTAACAAGCGTATAAACTGATGTTTTTAAGCTTATATTTGCTGTTTTATTACTAAAATAATGTTTTCTTGTACATGGTCAATTATAATTTATTTGTTTTGCATGGCTATAAAAATGCAAAGCCTCAAAGATTTTGGGTTACATACTTGACTTTTTGAAATCAGGTGACGTCATCGGTCACGTGACCATTGCACTCGGCGTGAGCACTTTGCTGTTGATGGTTAATGTTGACCATGCGTCTATCTTGCACCGTTATGGAGATAAAACGCTTCAAATTTGCGTTTAGTCCATGTTAAGAGCCAAAAGTTTACTGCGCATGCCCGGTGTCACGTGACTTGTAGGCAGGGGTCAAAAATGACTAGGCCTACATATTTGGAATTGCCGATGCCATATTGCCTATTCACTATACAATTTCTATGAAGCTACGCTGACGATTAAGGACCTTTTGTATGTGAAAATTTTATACAGGGGCGTGTTTTGAAAATGGTTATTTTACCGCGATTAGCTCGACTAGCGTAAAAACAGTTGCAGATATGCACAGACATGGTGCTTATCATAAGAAGCACTATAGTGACGAGCTTACGAATGGGGTCTCAACATCTATGATCTTTAGTGACTTTGAATTTTGGACAATATAAGATTTTAGCGTTTTTTGGAAATTTTCGGCTTTTCAAGAGTGAATTGCGCCGAAATAGCTAGAGATGAACCTAGACAACCTGCATAGGCCTACGAAATTTTTAGCATAGAACGTTCGTTTTTAACAGTTTAAATTTCGACATCTTAAATTCAAGGCGTCTTCCGTACGGAGGCCTCAAATTTGGGTACTCATTCAAAACACATTATTATTTTATTGCATGCTGTACACGATTGCTTAGGTGGCAAGACCGCTGCTATCGCGCGTCACGTGAGATTTTTTCAAATTACTTGTTCTTACGACATTTGACACGAGCGAAATTTGGCTATTTTTGCCAAATTTTTACACAGTTTAGCAACTAGAAGTTGTTTTATTTTGTGTAGACAGCAGTGTGTAAAGTTATCTACTAAAGCGTTTGCACAACACTGCAAAATAGTTTTTTTTCATGTACCCACGAGTTACTACGGAAGAACGTGTTACTGTTTTCTTCGCTAATGTGTCTACAGATGCGAAGGACAGAAGACGTGCGCGATCACTGCCAGTGACGCAAATTTCGGCGATTCGTGTGCATGCACGGGCAAATATCTGGAAGTTATTTACCAGTGTGAAGGTGCGTATCTTGTGAGCTCCGTAATTTGTTGCTTTGTTACGTTGCTCGGTAAGGTTACCAGGTTATCTTATGTTTTGCGGCTGTTTTTATTTATTTATTTATTTATTTTTATTTTAACACAAAATGTCGATCGCCGTGAAACTTTGCCACGTATGAAATATATGTTTTATTGTATAATTTACGTTCCAAAATATTTGTGGGCTTTTTCCAAAAAATTGGAAAACAAAAACGTGCAAAATTTGGGATGATTTCGGGTAAGTTTAGGCTTTATTCGCGAATATCCACGGCACACATAAATATATCGAAAATCAGAAAAATATTGTATCGGCAGCGATCCCTCCCTTCCGCGCTCGCAAAAAGTCTGGTAAACTATATATATGGTCGGCTAACAAAATGTTTTGCTTTACCTTGATCAGCTTTTTCGGAAAACCTAAACCGTATTTTTGTCTTTAAGGGATGCTGCCATCTTACATCTTTAGTTTACTCTACGGGGGGGGTTCGTTTCCCTAACAATTCATTACAATGAAAATTCTAAAAAACCGGCCCACAATTAAGCCTATGAGCATTAATAACTCTGAGGTTTATTGAGAGTAATCTTACGAGGAGGCATTAGTAAGAATCTGGGTAATACTTTTAGGCGTCTGCGGCTCCGCACCTTGAAATTTTGCAGGGCATGAAAATTTAAAATCTAGTGCAATTTCCGGCAACTTTAGACTTATTGTGCACATATTCGAAACTTATAGATATATCGACAAGCGGAAAACGGCGTTGTCAACAACTACGATCTCTTTCACGTTCAAAGAACTGGCATCTCAGTTGTCTCATTTTGACTTAACCAAAGTTAGGCATCGAAAGATCATATCTTGGTCTTTGAAAAGGATGCTGCTGCTTCATATTTTTGCATAATTTTCACGTGTGACATCATGTCGCGTTTTAGCTATCGTCTTGGCGTCTGTTTGTCTGTCTGTCTGTTCCTGTGTTCGCCACACTCTGCAGCCTTATTAAAACGGTCCAAAATAGGATCACGAAATCTTTACTTTTGGCTGCCACTAGATCATTGTTTTTGTGATGAAATTTCGTGCTACTGGGTGCAGGGGCGGCGGCAGGCGGGGGATTCCCGCAGGCGGTGCGGACCCCCCTAGCCTCCAACAGGACGACCCATAAAATCCGCGCAAATTCGAATTTTTGGGGTGGATGAAGGGGGGGGGGTAGCGGCAGATAATCGACAACTACTTCACCTGGACCCCTTAGCTCTGAAAACATGGCGCCGCCCCTGGCTGTGTGAGAACGTTCCTCTCCAACGAGGGCGTGAAAAAAGTACTCTCCCAAGAAGTGTTTTTACCACTATTGGATCTCGTTTAGCGTAAAAACGGTTACAGATAGACACAGTCATGTACATCTTACATAACAAACACTTAAACAACATTAGCCTTAGCCTTATTTTGTTGCTCAGATGTAACAAACTCCAGACATCGATAAATAATTATATTCATAGTTAAAGCGGTGCGATGTAAATTCACTACAAGAAAATCAGTAAATACAAATGCATTTTGACATTTATCCAACTTTTTACAAATTTCAGACATTGACGAATGTGCGTCGGGCATCCACCGCTGCAGCCCCGAGGCCAATTGTCACAACATACTTGACAGCTACTACTGCACGTGTCAGACAGGTTACACCGGTGATGGCTTTACCTGTACAGGTAATTCATGCACATGCAGTTGCTAACGCATAGTGAAAATTGCTGTTTTTGCCACGTTGTCTTCATTATTTACGCTAGCTCGTTTTAGAACAGATAGTTTAGACAGATAGTGAATAAACACCTCCAATGACTTTAATAGTAGTATTTTGTTGTTTAAATGTTACAGATAGGTTTATATATTGAAAGTACAGTGTTACTGTCGCTTAAATCTGAACCGCCATATTAATTTTATGTCATTGCATCATTGAGCCGCATCTGTAAGAACTAACGGCTGACTGGATCTACCACGATTCGTCTCTGTTAAGCCCGATTGCTACCGGTGTTGATGTCTGCTGCAGAAACTTGGACGTTGCTTGCAGCAGACACGCAAGCGCTAGTTTGTTAGAAACATGTCACCTGAGATGCCACGGCGGCAGGTACTTGGTGTTTGTTGGTTCGGTTTCATCTGCGCTCTACCCACTTGTCTCCTCCTTATCACATATTTCATACCAAAATGCCGGTTCATCACATATTCTTTCACATAGCACGTCTATCGAAGGATGTCCCAGCCAAACAAACCCTAGCCTACGTTGCCACATAGATGCATCTAGTATGCAACTGACAATGGTAACTGTCAAGCTGCAGCGCGTAATGAACTCGGCAGCGCGTGTCATTACAAACACACGGAAGTTTGACCACGGTCTGTCTCACGTCCGACATGAAATCCTACACTGGTTGGTTGTACCAGAGCGTGTCACGTTCAAGCTATACTTGTCTGTCTACAATTGTCTGCATGGAATGGGACCACCATATCTGTCGGAGATGTGCCAGCCGATCTCGTCGTTGCCTGGCCGTCGTCATCTGCGTTCTGCTGTCCGTGGACAACTCGCCGTTCCTCGTTACAGACTTACAACAGCTGGCAGAATAGCATTCTCTTTCGCTGACCCGTCAGCTTTGAACAGTCTCCCGACGTACCTAAATGATCACACACTCAATCTGGATTCTTTTAAACGTTTTCTTAAATCATTTTTGTTTCAGATGTAGGCCTACTGATAACGCATTCAGCGCACTAGAAATTTCTTCGAAATTTCTTCGAAATGATAGTGCGCTTTTCACTTACTATTATTATTATTATTATTATAATTTGAATTGCGCAAACACCGTCGGCAGCTTCACTTGCATGTGCCATGCAGGACATGCCAGAAATGGCGGAAATAGGTAAATAGTATATGAAGTCCCTGCAGTTTCGAATCTAGATGATTAAATGTTCAGACGACGAACCTCGCATCAGGCCTATCGGGAAATTAGTTCCAAAAGTATCAGCAAAGACTAATAGATTGCAGAACAGTTTTTGAACATAAAATTGCGAAACATATCCGACCGACTCGGAAGAGAACGCGTTTGCAGCGGATGTCGACACGACGTTTACTCGCTCGCTCATCGACTACATTTGGTTGTTTGGTCGACAGTGACCAAAGCTCAACTCTCTATTGACTGACTCCAGTCTCTGGGCTACACACTAGATAACATTCTTGTGGCTGTACAAAAATAAATTAACAACTCGCCACAGCTCGCAGACTCAGCCTAAACAAGTCAGCTGCTTTCCTCAGCTATAGGAGTTCGTGGCCACACATGCCCACTTTACACAGTCATTGTATTCTCAAAAATTAGCTAGACCGATGCCAGCTTCTTGCCTACCACAGAGGAGCTAAGACCAATCACGAGCAAGCTAAGATAAATATGTTTATCCTTTTTTATTTATTGCTGCCAACTAAGCTAGTGATCACTATTTTGAATAACCTAACCACCCATCTTTGGTGAATATGTGCGAATGTAGTCTGTACGTTAAATGTGTCTTCACGTACGACGTGAATGATGTTGTCTTGAGAAAAAGCGCCCTGCTCAATGTAGGAATTTGGTTTTAGCTTTTGAACACTACTCAGAACTGGTCTTTGCTGCTGCTGTAGATATCGACGAGTGTGCTACAGGCAGCGCAGGTTGTAGCGCTGATGCCACGTGTACTAACGTCGCAGGTAGCTTCACGTGTACCTGCAATAGCGGCTATGAGGGAGACGGTCAAACGTGCACAGGTATTCCGATGTAGTTTATACAACGTGCTTATGAGTGTTAATCTATTAAGGGCAGGACACACACAGCCTGCGAAGTTTTGTTCGGGGGACGCTAATAGCTTTGTCCGTGTTCCTCAAAAGTGGCGGTTTGAAATTACTCTCTTACGATTAAAATGGTTTTAAAGACCGTTCCTGCATTGAAGGCGTGTGCGGCTGTGGCTTTAGTACAGAATCCACTGGATAAGCTTAGGCCTACTACGCTCCCGCGAACATTGGTTGGCAAGCTTCTTCCCCTGACCGTGGCCGTCGCCGCTTTCCCCCCCTGATGTTGAATATACACGGTGTTTTATAAAAAGCACTTTTTTCATAATTCACTCAATTTATGATTAGTTTACACGAAGTTTTCACCAGTTGTAGCTGAAAAAATACTAGGCTTAAGTGAAAATAGTTTGACAAAATGTGGTGCTAATTGAATGTTCTTTGCTCTTTGTGATGAAGTGCTGACGTAATAATGTGCAAACTTGCTCATCGCAACTGATGCTGACAGTTGCCAAATGTAGCTGCCCTGCTTCGACAGTAAACTTTTCCGGTTCACTGATGACAAACTGTTGAAGTTTTATTATTAGAGCCACAAAACGCCTAGAACGATCACTTTTACACATTTGTGGGGATAGCCCGACTTTTACACCTTTTAGCAAGACACTGCACCAGCACACACCGTTTGTGAGATGGTTGAGTTTTTGGATCGCGAGACGCCTGATTTTATGCTCCCATGTTGCTTAGTTCTCATACGATAAACATTTTCCATCAGCGAACCGGACAAAGTTTACCATCGAAACACGGTAGCAAATGACAGCACCAGTTGAGACAAGCAACTTAAGCAAGTTTGTACTCACGGCACATTATGACGTCAGCACCACATCACGACTAACAAAGAATATTTCATCAACAGTCAAATTTTGTTGAAATATTGTGAATTAGTATTTCTTTAGCTACAGCCGGTAAAAATGTCATGTAAATTGATTACCCATTGACTAAGTTATAAAAGAAAAGAAAGAACAAGGGTGCCTTTTTTAAAACACCGTGTAGAAAGACACAGCTGATAATGTTTTTGTGTTTTAAGTTTCGTTTAATGGTGCTACACGTGAAACTAGTTTAAAACTCACATGCAACTTACATGCATTGCTACGTTTTTATTTTTTCACATTTTTTTTTAAATTTGCGACATGACATTATTGAATTTCTTTCGGAATAGAGCTGCTTTCGTCACATAAATTACCGTGTAATCACGCAGATATCGACGAGTGTGCGACAAACAATGGCGGTTGTAACTCTGAAGCGACGTGCAGTAATACTGTCGGCAGCTTCACGTGTACCTGTAAAAACGGCTACGAAGGAGATGGCGTTACCTGCACAGGTAATACAGTTTAAGGCTGTCTTGTCGAGTGGTCCGATTTTGTCAAAAATGACGCAATCTTTCTACGCACTGGTCTGCTAAATTGGCAATAACACCCTTGTAATTAGGTGCGCAAATTTTACTTTCGTAATCGCACCGCCACGTCAATCCAGTGTTTAAAAACTCTGACCCTTTTTTATATTACCTCGTTTTGGACAGTTGTGGTATGCATAGAAACACACGTAGGCCTATTGGTGTAGGTAGTTTACTGTTCAAGATGACACTTACTGCCTTTGATTCTATTCGTGGCACAGGTCCCGCATACTTTAAGGACGTCTGTATTCCGGTGTCTGACGTCTCAGGTCGATCCAATCTCCGTTCGGTTGGGCGTGGTAAAATGTTAATTCCCGGAACAAGAACTCTGCTCGGCCAACTGGGTTTTTAGAGTTGCAGCGCCACTCATCTGAAACAGTCTGCCTGAGGATCTGCGCTCTACGACCATCAGTCGTGAACAATTCAGAGCTCGGCTGAAAACTCATCTTTTCAGCCAGACTTACGCAACAGACCTCAGAGAAATTTCGTTTTGAAGAAAGTATAAACTAAACTGAACTGAACTAACATCTAGTCACTAATACACTGTGTCCCAAAAAGCATCCCCGACATTTTTGACTGTAACTTGAAAAGCATTTATCATTGATAAGTTGTAGTACGAATATTTCCGACACAACTTGCCATCAAATGACCGTTCAGTTTTTTTACCTTACTCAATGTATGCTTTTGCACTTTCTAGAAAAAAAGATCAAGCGATATATGTGTTGAAATAAACAGAAAACCTGAAAAAAACATTCCCGACATTATCGATCGTATTAAGTTATAATAAATTCATCAAATTACAACCTTTTAATTATGTTTTTGTTGACGTTTCGGCAACCGCTGCTGCCTTCGTCGGAACGACTGTCCACGAGGTGTAGCTGCGGCGGACAGTAAATAGTCATAGATGTGTGGAAGTTGGTAAGACCTTTCGTCTCGGTTTATCGACTTGTCTTGTTCTTTTCTAATGTGCATCGCTTCCCTGATCTACCGGTCCATTCTGTTGCTTTCTCTATCGATCACCTTGGCGCGGTCCCAGTCTATGACGTGGTTGAGAGAGATGGCGTGGTCAGTGACTGCTGACTTGTTTTGCTCTGTTGCTGCGGATTTGCTGTTGCTTCGTGTGTAAGCCCTTACATCACGTTTTGTGACTTCCTGTCAGTGTTTCTGAAGACGTAGCTTACGCCGAAAGCTCTACCTGTTTCTCCAATGTTAGTTTTGTCGCAGTTTTTACATGGTATTTTATACACACATTCACAGGCGTCTTGTTGTCTGCGCTTGTCTTCTGGATGTACACGCAGACTGCTTATTGTCTGGAATGGTTTCGTGGCTAAGGAAATAC
>Ga0209671_1008241_pt1 | contig 10895 bp, 5 predicted proteins | sample WorMetHERISLAND2_2_FD_187401 | JGI IMG/M metagenome (GOLD analysis project Ga0209671, IMG submission 187401) | Marine gutless worms symbiont microbial communities from Max Planck institute for Marine Microbiology, Germany - Olavius geniculatus... | ecosystem: Host-associated > Annelida >...
CGTCTAAACCCCGCAGTCTGTAGTGTAGAGTACAGAGATGAGTTTCAGCATATCCTTATTCTAATATATAAAATTATATCAATTTTCAAAATTGTCTACTGTCAATTTAATGCATAAAATCGTGTGAAATTGAGCACAGTGTTTTTAAATGTTCCTCGTCCTGACACATACGGCGAGTTGGCTACATGAATTTGAGCCAAATTCATGTATTTGGTTGTCTATTGTGCCTTTCCACAGATGTGACGTGTGTGACGTCACACTTCCTTTAACCCACCTCCCCTACGTCACACGTCGTCACAATAATGTAAACCCCCTCTCCCTCGGAGCGTGACGTCATTTATGGATGACCCCTATTTGCAGCTGTTTGGCCGCAATTTTAAATACAAAGTTTCTGCCTGCAGCCATTATATACGTGCGACGAATTACCGTATCGTAGCGTGCAATATAGCAGCGTCACCACAACGTGTATGGGACAATAGTCACTCTCGGAGATCGCTTTCTTTCCGCGACCGGAAGTCGGACGCTGGCCTTCGGATATAGGCGTTGCGGTCGGCCTACCTTAGCTGGGCTTCTTGTCTCTGTTGCCAGGACTATGTTGCCACGAAGCAAAATTGACAAGATATGCTTGTGATGTTATTTGTCGCAGCTACAACACATCTCTGCTATTCATCAATCACATCGTTCCTCTCGTCATTCTCGCCTTGACCTATTCGGTGGTTGGACGTCAACTGTGGGGCGGCGAGGCTATTGGTGAACAGCTGCCGGGACAAGTCCAGATGGTCAGATCTAAACGTCGGGTACGACACTGTACCGTGGTGTGTGCTTAAGTTCGTCGAGCATTTGCTAAAGCCCAAATCGCATTACGCCGACTTTGCGACTTTGTCGCCACTTTTATGATTTGTCTCCGTGACTTTCACCGAAACTTTGATGAAAGCTTTGACGAAAGTCGGCGTAATGGGATTTGGGCTTAATACGTGCAGAATGTTTTAACGACAAACAATCCCATACGGGAAAACTCTGCAGCTTATCTCTAGAATTGTAGCACATTTTTCACCAATTTGAATTGACAATGTTTTCTGGAACTTATGCATGCATTTTTGTATAATGCAGAATTACTTAAACTGGGATTCTGACTTGAAAACAGCAGTGTTGATAATCAATCACTACACATGATCACACGTCACTCCTTAATAATCTTCGAAATATGAGTTTGTTTTCGACGTCACTATTAGTCGATGTAATATTTATTTCGTCGTCGCTTGGTAATATGTGCAACGCATTGCAAAGGTAAAACAAGATTTGGTGTGGCGCACGGTATGGTACTATGGTAGTAATTCATTATTTGAACACCAAATAAACTGAATTGATGAAATTTCATCGATTTTAATCGTTTGTCGTTGACGGTACAGATTGTGAAGATGATGATTCTAATAGTGGTGGTATTCGCCGTCTGCTGGCTGCCTCAACACGTCTACTTTGTAGTGGTCAGTTTACATCCGGACGTCACTCAGCACGCGTCGATTCAGCACGTTTACCTCGTCTGCTACTGGCTCGCTATGAGTAACGCCATGTACAACCCAATCATCTACTGTTCCATGAATGCCAGGTTTGCCGGTTCCCTCCAACGTTATGGTAGATTGTGACAAAAGGTTTTCACAACAATCTAAGCGTTTCGTGTCGTTGTTCAAATTATAAACGCTACTTAATTTACTTTTGTAGCAGGTGCGTGTCTCGTGTGTGTGTCGATTCAACAACTAGCCTATCTAACACTGCGTCTTTTAAACGGAACCTAAAACATTACTGTTTCGTCATTTAAATTTAGTTTTATCATTTAAATTTGAACATATCTTTAGATTTTACATTACCTTAGGTTTTAGGTCATTTCTGTAAGTGGTTATTTTCGAGTGACTGATGGCCGGTCGTTGGGTCAGGTTTGGCGCCGGGTTTCGGCATGTCTTCGGCTGTCTGCCGTGCGTCAGCGGCGAGAACCAGCGAGTGGTCGGTGGCGAGAAATATTACATTGGGTTAATTTCACTTCATGACACTAAACGACATCGAGTGGTCGGTGATCACATGGAACTCATCAGGTTCACGACGCGTCGCGCTGGCGCCGGCGCTCATCAAGCCGACGTCATCCAGCACGTGACTACTCCACGTCGCAGTCCGTGCGGTCGCCGGCGCCTGCTGGGTGCAGCCGCGGCCTCGCCGACGACATACCGCCTGTCACCGAGCGAACAACATCTACTGCCACGACCAGGCAGGAGATGACAGCGACAGAGACTACACCCTCGACAGGCGATACGAAACAATAAACAAAAAAGCCCAGTTGTTGCTAGGATAGCCGACCGTAATGGTTGTCAGTGCATAATCTTTAAGGTCATCTAAGGTCGATAATTTTCATGTTATTTGAAAGCCAATATGCCACTTCCTATTAGTGATCAATAGCAACCTAGGCTGTATCTCGCACCGTTTAGCAACAATAGCCGGTAACGGCCTTTAAGGTCATCATCCAAAATCAATGATTTCTATCTCATCTAACAGGGCGTATGACACTACCTATTAGTGATTAATAGTAACCTTGGCCCTATCTCTCACCGTTTCGGAGATATGGTCAGTTTTTCATTGGATTTCCTTCCCCGCCCATTCAACCCCAAATTTGAAAATGTTCCCTTTGTACTACATGGCTGAAATTCTGCACGCCTGAGTTACACGCACATGACTAATTATTCGTGTAAAAATTTTACTCCTACGATTTAAAGCTTTGCAGCAATATATCCGTTACAGACGGACAGACGACGACAACCATGCCGAAACGTGTTCATAAATTTATCCGCAAATTCGAATAACGAGATTCGAGATTTCTACGTCATTATTTTGTACTCCTTGACTTTATTGTATTTATATTATTACAGTAAGCTTAGGTAGTTAAAATTCTGTTGCATATCAATGGTCATGTGACTGACTTTGTCGTATTATTGTATACGTTTATTTTTTTTCTTTAATTAGGCCTATTTTGTTGTGCTACCAGTGATGATGAATAAAGATTTTCAATAGCTCGACCGTTACTTAAGTATGGTCGGCTAAAAACTATTTAAAACATCAGAACGAAACCAGCTGAACGGCTGCTTTAGAAAGGATGCTGCCGAAAAAAACGTCATCATTTTTGCCTGAGCAACGACAGATTTCTAAAAAAAATACGCTTAAACGGGTATGACAGCGGTAATCGAAGGCGAGGACAGCATTCAATTGGGGATATCCATCATAGAAGCGATGAAACTTGCCCGAGATCGGAATGCATGTATATGTCTAATAGGCTACAATGTCATATATTTTAAATGAATTTAAATGGCAGTTCGTAGTCGGAGATCGCAACCATCCGACAACGCTATGTTGTTCGCCAGGTGCCAGCAGCGTATTCGGTTTAGCCGTTTCAGCGGCTATATCCCTTACAACCAATGGTGAAGCATCCGAATATCCTGGTCCTGAATCCAGATGACAATCAGGGTCATCACGAAAATCTAATCACCTTCAAATTGGCCCAAGTTTAACCTTCCCTGAAACTTTCGGCCAAATCGGCACGTAACTTTTTTTCTGCAATCCCAGTTATCCTGCTAATGCTATCAAACCAACAAATAAACAAGTAAATTAACGCCAGCAGTCACATTTATAACCTCGCCGATGACGCTATTAACTACCAAAAATAGGCCTACACCATAAGTTCACAACGAAGAAAAAGTTCACAATATCTGCGTCAGACATACGAAAGTAGAGCCACATTGGCACTGCACAAAATATCGAATTTGTAGGTCTTGACTTTTGATTACCCAACACTCTGCAGTTGAGATAGGCAAATTTGGAGCAAATTTCACAAAATTCATTTTTTATACACTGCATGACACCTGCACTTAATATTAACCAAAAAACTTGATTCAGTTGATTTTGTTTCGACGTATACTAGCTGCGGAAACTGATTCACAGCACAAACATCATGCAAGCATTAGTAAGTATACCGTGTCTCGAAAAAAACGTACTGGACCACTTCTATGTTTTTAATAACTCTGTAAAACATTTATCTATTTTGACAATTTTCGTCAAGCAACATCAAAAAACATGACGTAAATGACTGTAGCTTAGCCGGCCTCACTTAAATACTTTTGTTATACTACCTTGTGAAATGCAGAAGTCATAGTTTGGCCGTTTACAACAATGAATAATTCATAGTGGGTAACGCATGCGTCGGCTCAAAAACTGATTAGCCGAATAGCGACAAACATAAGTAACAGTTGTTATCTTTCAAAAAGTTACAAAAAGTTACATCACATCGTCTTTATTACTACATGTGCTCAAAATGTCCTCCTCCAGCACAAGCGCAAGCGGTGGACGTTGACGCGACTCGCCAACAGTACGTTCAATTACGGGCGACCCAGAGCAGCTCAATCTTTGCTGATGCGTTATTTCAGTTCGTCGACGTACGATCTTAAAATGGGTACATTTATTCTTAAATTAGTAACAGATTTTCAACGATATTTTGGTCTCAGTGATTTCCTGAGCCGACGCATGCGCTACCTGGTATGAATTTATTGTTGTAAACGGCCACACTACGACTTCTGCATTTCACAAGATAATGTAGCGACAGTGCTAAGGTGAGGTGGGCTAAACTATAGTCATTTACGGCAGGTTTTTTCCTCAATGGTGCATGCCAAAAGTTATTAAAATCGGCCAATGTTTCACAAAGTTATTCAAAGTGGCCCAGTTTTTTAGACACGGTGTATAGGCCTATCGCACGAATCTATCCAGACAGGATGCCATTTTCACATCTCGCCGGATGTTCGCCGGCGCTGCTGGGTTCCACGCCAAGACTAGCCTGAAGACTTCTTCATTAGCGGCACAGCACTCACCAGTCGGTCTCCGGTTCACCGACGCACGTGCCTCGGTAAAATCTACTCCATCTTCCGTCATGCGCAGTCAAACCGTCGTCGTTATACTGCAGATACTAGTTCTGCACAGTAGCGTATGAGTTCCTGCAAATTGATTTACGTCATGTCCGGCGACTGAATCAGATGCACAAGTTTGTCCAAGATGACGGATGGGCTGGTTGGCTAGTTTCTTACTAATTCCGCCAGTCGAGAATACCATACGGTTAAGCCCATTAAGCCTATCCGTTTGCAGAAACAGTAATTCATCGTCGGGCGTTGCTCGTGATGTCAAATGCACATCTTGAATTTTGTCGTTAATCAGTAGATACATATCTAACAAATAAAGTTTGCTGTGGTAAGCAGTTTATGTCTCGTAAAATTCAACATATTACTTTTAACTTTTAACCGTGGCTTTTTTTAGAAATGCAAATATTGTTGGGCAGTTGTCGGTGCCCTCCGCGGGCCTATCTGTCTAGCCCACATATTGTGTTATGATTGTGGCATCTCTTCTTGTTGGCAAACAAAAATGCACAACAGCCGACAATATTACAAAAAAAAACAAACTTGATACGTAAGTTAATTGTTATTAGGCGTTCTGGGCATTGCTGTCGATATTTATCACAGCATCCGTACAGACGTTCAGCGGTTCGAACTAGTTTAGTTATAGCTGACCATGACATTAGCTAAGCAGCGGCACGTGGCGCAGCCCACAGTCGAAGCCGGACACCGGCGTTTACCGATACACCTGGCCGGCGGGACGACGATGCACTGTGGATACAGCAGCAGCAGCAGCTGTAGACACAATTGAAGGTAATCGCACACGACGTGACGTGGCGTCCTGTACTCTTGTAGCCCAAGCCTCTCACGCTGAGCGCACTGTTCGATAGCAGCGCCACCGTTCTCACGTTCCAGACAGCGATCGACGAGTTCAAAGATCACCAGCCGTCTGTCAGCGAAGAACGGATTGTGATTCCTGAGACGAATCTTGCTGATCAACTGATCTAAACAACACGCAGCAGCTTAAACTGGTGCTGTTTTTGCAACTTTCGGCTGCAGTCGTGCGTCAAACAGCAAACGACGGTGTGGTCTATGCGATTTGAGCATGGCTTAAATACGATACCGCGCTGTCTGGAGTGGTATTTATAAGCTTGTATTGCGTACTGGCTTACCCACTTCAGCAGTACGGCAGCCAGTACAAACATCACGTGCAGCGATCGTTCGACATTCGTCAGTTTATCAACGCTACAAATTACAGTCTACTTGATACATTTTCTGGATGGATCACACTCAGATCATCAACGTCTATCGAGCGTCGAAACGACGGATACACAAAAAGGTACCAAGTTATCGTTTTTCGTTGATGAGTTAGATTAGTACTTGGTTAACTGCATGACCACTGACCATTGCCGCCTATCTCACCTAGGAGAACGCCAACGCAGTGCTTCTTATTCGCATTTAATTTTGTGACAATGGCGCTATATCAAATTGTTTTTAAATTTTTCGATTTTACCCAACGGTCATAAACCAAAGAACTCTCACTCATATTCATTCATATTCATAATTATATTCCATTGAGTATCAGTCAACAATTCGCAACGATTTAATACAATATACAACAAAGTGTACCCAAAACAGGTGGTGGTCTGGCTCAGTTGGTAGCATCGTTGATTGCATCAATGAAGTTAATCAACACCAGGCCCGGTTAGTACTTGGATGGGTGATCATCCCGGTATGTAACCAGCCACCCAGGTCAACTCAGCCTGGCCATTCCTCCGTGGGTAGGCGCAATGAGTACCAGCGAAAACTGAGACGTATAAACAGGCACACCGCGCGATGCACTAGCCCTGTATCCGTGGTCTTGCAGTGCAAAAACTGGTGTCTGGCTGAGGGCTAAGACAACGGAGATCAGCGCCTCCCAATGGGCTAAGCTCCGAGGCGGATTGAATCGTCGATCGGTAAGTCGCCAGCTTGCACGCAGAATGTTGAAGCACCCCTGGTGATCTGCACTCGGGTTGTCAACCTTTAATCACAGTAGACGCAGAGCATAAGCCGTGAGTCCTGTAGGCTACTGATCAGTGATCACCTGCTAGGCCTACTGCTTCACTGATTTGCGCCAAAACGCCACTATAATTATTATTGCCAGCAGTAGAATGCCGACTTGCGACTTCCATGATTGCATGCAGCGATGCCGATAATTCGACTCTGACTGCACCCAGAGATTCGTTCGAGATTGAGCGTGTTCTATGTGCGATCTGGCGGTAGGAATTTCTTATAATTTGTTTTTTTTCAAACAGGCCAAACGCTGCATTACTTATACCAAATCTCAGCGCTAAGGTGGTGTATTAATAGGCCCCTAATGCATGCATTATTGTGCTGTAAATTACTGCACAGTTAACTGATGGCTGTTTGTGTGGCAGCTATAACTAAGAGGCATGATGATCTAATGCCGGCAATCTGAAACAGTGTCCGATGATCCTGAGTGTAACGGACGGATGACGGCAAATGGTCAATGATGCGACTATACAACCGCTCGAAGGACGAGTTCATCCGACTGTTCATCGCCGTGGGTCATTGCGTATTGCTGACCAGTCAGTGCCTTGTGTCAGCAGCACTGGCTTGCCTTGTCAACGACATACAGTCCAAGAGCTTTCGTGTCGGACCGATGGATGACCGCCAAGACACGTGGACTCCCAATGACCACAAGCCGCAAATGGAGGAACGATCTGGCACATTGGTGCACCTTGAGTCTCACAACTTTTCCGCACAATTATCAGAAACTAGAAAGGTGGCACTGCTGGAGGACCGGCGGCGCAGACTCCCGGACGCAATCATCATCGGTGTGAAGAAGGGAGGAACTCGGGCTCTGCTCGAGTTCTTGAAGGTTCATCCAGACGTCCGAGCACCGGGACCGGAAGTACATTTCTTCGACCGTCACTACCACAGAGGACTCGACTGGTACAGGTAATGTTCGTCGGTTGATATATTCGTACGCCTGTTTACACTATCAGTGCGGATACCATGCGTTACTCTAGTTAACGTACAATGCACAGTGAACTACGGAACTTCACCTGCCGTATGAGATCACAAAAGTTTTACCTGCAGCCACCCGTTACATGGCGAACGCGCCCCGTCTTAACTCTAGTCGGGCAGGCCGGTACTCGATTTACTTGACCCGGAGGGATGTAAGGCTGAGTTGACCATGGTGTTGGTTATATACCAAGATAATTTACCTGTTCGCATCAGTAAGTAACCATATGATAGCAACCCGACTGGGAGTTGATCGTGAACTTAACGTCATACTTAACGTCATACCAGTTATGCCACCAAACCATAGAAACTGGCTATAATTTTGACGCTTGCATATCAGTAGAGAAATACACTCCAAAAATGAGAAAAGTGTTTAGACAAAAAATAACAAATTTGATATATGAAACGGGTTAATATGTGTTTTTGTGAAAATTTACTATACCTCTTCCGTCTACGTAATTTCAGAAATTTATTAGTTTAGGGTGCAGATAATACTGACTAGTGCGAAGTCGAAAAGACTAGGTCAGAATAATGAAGAAAAGACAGGGCTGCTGTATTCAATAAACATTCTGCAGTTAGGCCTGCAAAAGATATTCGTTGCTTGCCGCGGTGCTAATGAGCTAACAGCTGTTTGACGCCTTCTGCTAATATCTTGTCGACGCGGGTGTCATCAAAACCACATGCTTCAAACATGGAACTCTATATACGTAGCCTTTACATTTATAGTGACGCGCTACAGCCATGCTGTATAGCGCGTTTATAGCACGGTTGTCGTCTGTCCGTTTGTCTGTCCGTCCATCTGTGGGTAACGTACGTATTGTGGCTAAGCGTTAGGTCGTAGAGGAAAACTTTTTACACGAATAATTAGTCCTATGTCGAGGCTGTCTACATACAAAATTTCGGGGGATACAATGCAATGGGAACATTTTCAAATTTGGGTTTAAATGGAATGGTGTAGGAAAGATGCGTCTTTTTTCAATGGAAAACTGGCCATATCTCGGAAACGGTGAGAGATAGGGCTAAGGTTGCTACTGATCGCTAGTGGGAAATCGCATACGCTTTTTCAGATGAGATGAAACATCGACCTTAGATGACTTTGAAACTCAGTACTGCAACAGGAACTGTACAGTCTGTAGCGCGTCTTCCCTAGCGACAGCCGGGCTTTTTTGTTCTATAGGCTTCCATGTATCAGGTCGTCACTCAGTTATCGCTTGTCGTCAGAGTTGACGTTGTAATTGTCGGCAGACAAACAGACTTTCATCATCCGTCAGTCACTCACGCATGTCATCTAGTGCCGCCTTCGCTGCAGCCGCAGCGCGCGTCGGCGTGCTGGGCCCTATTAGTGCTCCATCCGGCACGTCTGTCCGTCTGTCCATTAGCAGTGTGCTAGCTGTCTGTCATCACTTCACAAACACACAGCGACCTACAACTGCATTGCCTGCTATCGGACGTCTGTGAAGCCACGATGTCTGTCTCGCATTCATGTTTTTAGACCACATCCATCTGTGCTCATTAACGACCGTTCTCATTGCACATCGTTGCCTGCACTTTTCATGGTTATAACTGGTTGCTGGTTTGCAGAAGTGCGGCAGTCAACGAGAAAGAAGCTTAATCTGACCGCTTGACTTATTCTATACCATAGGTAGCTAATGTGTGTTATGCGTGCGTGTTGCTGCAGATCACAAATGCCGATGACGTTAGACAGCCAGCTGACGGTTGAGAAGACGCCCAGCTACTTCGTGACCAAGTCCGTTCCACAACGCATCTACGCCATGTCACCAAACGTCAAACTCATTCTAGTCGTTCGTGACCCGGTGACACGAGCACTGTCCGACTACACCCAGGCGCGTCTCAAGCGTTCTGATCTTCCGTTCTTCGAGACCCTGGCGTTCATTAACTCGTCGTCCACGGTAAGGCAGCGATATCGGCGACACTCTGCTGACGACTTATTCAGAGTGAACGTGTCGTGGGGTGCAATCCGCATCGGTCTGTACGCGCGCTACCTCGACCGCTGGCTGCAACTATTTACTCTAGATCAGTTCCACTTCGTAAGCGGTGAGCGGCTGGTTGTCGACCCGGCCGGTGAGCTGCGCCGTCTGCAGCATTTCCTCGGCATCAAGCAGCTCGTCACCGACAAGCACTTCTACTACAACGCCACCAAGGGTTTTCCGTGCCTTAAGAAGGCAGAGAGGGGCGGTACGCCGCGCTGTCTCGGCCAGTCCAAGGGACGTAGACATCCGGTCGTCGCTGCCGACGCTTTGCGACGACTTCGCGACTTCTACCGACCGCACAACCGACGCTTCTACGACATGATAGGCATCGACTTTGGCTGGAATTAACTGAATGCCTTTTGATCTCACTGACTCCATGCCATCGTCGTACAACTTTATTCAGTCATTCTGTTTTCGTTAGTCAAAACACAGCACCGCGGACGGTGCATCTTACATGTTACAAACATATCCAACCTGCAGTGTTTAATTTTATCCAGGCCTCAGTTAAAGCACTTCAAAGTAAATTTTCCTTCAACATACACCTAGGGCAAGTAGAACACAGTTTAATCTGTCAATAACCAAAAAAAACCTAGAAAGTACTTGCGCCAGTCATCAACTATTTTGTTGTCATTTTATGTGATACGACTAACGTTAATGATCAAAGTTATTTGTTTGTAGGTTACGTTTTAATTGTTACTGATAATTTACACTTTGGCAGACATTTACTAGCAAGTCTGCGCTGTAGGAATTATTTTGTATATATTGCACTGCGTACAATATTTAATTGCGATATGTAAACTGTGAATACATGTAATTATACCAGTTGTATTTTTTGTTCTTGAGCAATTAGTTGGCGGGAAGTCGAGATGTCTTGCGCTCGGCAGTTGAACTCTAATACCCCGTTTACATGATCAAGCTGGCTCGAAGAGCTGGCTATATGTTAGCTGGACGAGCCAGCTCG
>Ga0209671_1008242_pt1 | contig 10894 bp, 4 predicted proteins | sample WorMetHERISLAND2_2_FD_187401 | JGI IMG/M metagenome (GOLD analysis project Ga0209671, IMG submission 187401) | Marine gutless worms symbiont microbial communities from Max Planck institute for Marine Microbiology, Germany - Olavius geniculatus... | ecosystem: Host-associated > Annelida >...
GGATAGGGGAAGGAAAAGAGGAAGGGGAAAGGGGACGGGAAAGGAAAAAAGCGGAAAGGGCAAGGGAAAGGGAAAGGAGAAGGAAAAGTGAAAGGGAAAGAGAAGGTGGAAGGAAGATAGCTTAAGAAATGTCGGACGCAAGGACGCACGCACGGACACTCAGGTGATTTTATACTATGTCTAATGCTATGCATTGCATTGGACAGACAAAAATTATTAATAGGCTCGGAAACGAAAATGGAGAGGTATAGCTGTGTGACAAAGTTAAAAGTGTCCGGCGAGGTCGTGTGAAGTCGGTTGAATGGCTCAGTCACCGTCGCGGCTTCGGTCGTTCACGAAAATTTTTAGTTTTCATATCATATAAATTATATTTGCTATTGGCTGTATTATTAGATGTCAGAACCGAATCGAGTTGTATAACTGCGCTTGGTTGTCGTAACGTTTGCGGGATTTATTTCGGCTTCTCGTTTACAACTGCATGGAAGGTGTCTGTAGCAAATATCAGTTTCATTGGCTCATTGGGTGGCATGCAGTTGAGTTGAGTTGAGTTCGATCGGTCGCTGTGAACCGGCTCTGATGTCGTCAAGCATGTTGCTGCATGGCAGTGCCAGGTTTAAGTTTCCAACTCGAATTCAGTAAAGGACACCTTTCGTTGTTTCATGCGATCTTTCTGGCGCCGACAAGGTCGAATGTCGCCGCAACGTATTTGCTTACCTACAAGCAAGCTTCGTATAATGTCGCATTATGCTAAGCTTACTGCAAGTTGCTAGCATAATGTGGACTATTAATTGGTGTATGTTTTTTTTTTTAATTTTGTACGCAGCGGCCGAATGAATCAGCCATTGCGTCAAACTGGCGACGGCTATGACTGTGTACTGTACCGGCGTTTGCCTTCCGTTTTGCGTGTATCGAATAACTCGACGACGGTGTGTATAAGCCACCACAACAGGCGTGTGTATATAGTGCATCGAGCGTAGGAGTAAGAGTAAGTATATAGCGATAGTATAGAAGTATCGCAATCATGCGCCCACATGCACGTATCTCGCCCGTCTACTAGGCTTCTACTCGGTGGGTGCTTGGTTTCGTGGAATTTTGCACTGCAGACTATTGAACTCGGAAGGCCCGTATAGCCGACATTAGATAGGCCTACCGAATGCTGCAGTTGGCCCAGATTCCATTAGGTCTATCTGCAGTTGCCGGCAATAGAAATAGCTCTGTGAGGCTGTGAGCACCGAGCAGAAAAGTCCGTGACTTGTCGTAAACCTGTTTCCGACTCGGCGACCTGCATGCATGCTCCAGAAGTAATGGAATCTGAACATAAACCCAAATAGCTGGAAGTCAGCGGTTCTTTCAGATATGCAATTGGCGTCGCTAGCTATGGGGAGATGGCCTGGGGCAGGTGCTTCTCGACTTCCAACTTATTGCTCAATTCTTTTCAGATCACTTCAGAGCCGCATAAACTCAGACGTCCGACTCGGCATGGTTGCTTATCCAGTAAAACCAATACAGCGTATTCTGCACATACAGACCTAAGCCTTGTCACTGTTTATTGAATAAATTTCAAAATAATTTTCTGTATCACCTTTAAATTATTTTTTCTCGGTTTTATTCTCCTAGCTCGCACTAAAACTTGGCGACGCCACTACAGTGGAGAGATGTCGTGCCGGCTCTGTGGTCAAGCATAGTGCTGCAATTAAGTTAGTAGGCCTACAAAGCGACGTAATTGAACTGAACTGAACTCGCCCACTTTCGGTTCAGTTACGTCGCTCTGTACGCGCCTTAAAAGTGCGAGGATGTAAGCTACATTTGCAGCTCGAATGCAGCATAAGAGGATACGCAGGCGTTTAAGCTACAGTGTACATAGGTACTCAAGAGCAGAACGTTGTTTTCGGTTCTTTCATGCTTGCAGAGCCGGAGGCAGTATGTTTACACGTGCGAGCGTGCGCCGATGATGCTTTACTTCATGGATTTGATACATTTTTGTCAAGCTTTTTTGACACTGATGCATCTTGGAAGAAAGACAAATTGATCAGGTTTTCGGCGTCAAAAGGTCATCATGACCATGTAGGCCCTAGAGTTTGTTTTCAGCCCAGGGACAGTAGGAGATCTTTTTATGCATTTGCTGCGAAGCTAAAGTAATGACGCCCCTTTAGTCAAATGTCTCGGCCATTAACCATCCCCCATCACAAAATTCCCGCACTATTACTTTTGGCTTTGTCAGCTGCCGTAGCTATTCATATAGTGTATCGAAATAAAATTTGTTGGTGTGCCACATCACCAGTCACTCATGCGCGACTGTATCGTTTGTTCTTCTACGCTACATGCGGGCGCGTGTTCTTGTAAACAGTCGCAGAAGAGGCTCTTCTTCTTTGCCACGTGCGCATCTCACCACGCAGCTTGTAGCCTACAGTATACACCTCACTTGACGGCTGGGCGTCCGTAGCTGGGTGTGGTATGGAACCCGGTAATCTTGCATGCACACGTTGGCCTAGGCCTTCTCCGTCCGCTGATCTATTGTTTATAGACAGTGCGTCGTGATCTACGAGTTTTTGTGCTGCGCGCGCGCGTTCTAAAACGTGCTCGGATCGCCGCTCCCGGTAGCTGCCTGTTCGCGTTCTTTTCATCGACACGACGAATCCATGCGACTCCAGTTTTCCGTCGTCATCGCAGTTTTCTGCCCAGACATGATTTGTAGGTCGCTTGTCACAGTGACGTTTCACGAAATTAGCTTCTCGGCGTGTACGAAGAAGAAGAAGAAGTAGTAGTAGAAGAAGAACGATTGTGGCCTGATGTAATTTTGACACGTTGGTCTCGATCGACAAAGTTGCTCTATGTCGGACGCATCCCCGGAACCCGCTGGGGGAGGGGAACTTACAGCTTTTCTGAGATCCTGCAGTTTCTGAGAAAAGGGTTCGCTGCCCTCTCGCCAAGAACCCCACCCCCGCTGTCGGTCTTCGATCTCGATTTGGGGCCCTTCGGGCCTCAAACCGCCTCTCCAAACTCCAATTTTTGGCTGCGCTTATGACTGTCACAAACCCTATCTTTAATCAACCCTAAATACACTTGGAATAACGCACCTTCGTAATAGCGGCCAACAAACAGCGATGGAGGCGAAGGCAGCTGGAAAGCGGTGAGCCAAATTTGTCCAGTGCACGAGTTTTTATGACGAGCCTGTACGTGCGTGCCTCTTCGAGCCATAGCGTCGACCTCGTGATTTCGTTCCGCCGGAAGCACTGACGAGCCACTGACTGGAAGTACCCAGCAGACCGTGACTCACCGCGCCGGCAGTAACATCATGTTCTGCGTCACTGCGCTTCATGACGTCATCGGTCAGCGGCGGAATTCCGCTTCCGGTTCTTTGAATCGGCTGTCTGTCTCAGTCTGTCTGGATGACCGCGGACGCATTATATCAGCCGTTATGGTGTGGTCTGGTGTGCATTATGATGATTGATTAAATTCGACTGATTGATTGATTGTTTCGTGCTGAACACACGCCGCCGTCCGTTCAGTTACCGAGCGTCTGCGTTTCAGACGCCGACAGAAAATTACGTCTAACAATGGTTAGGTTTATTTCGCAATTGACGCCTGAGCCTTCGGAAGCATGATTCGCTATGCGCTATTTTTGCGTTATAATGTCCGGTGACCTTAACCTTTCACTTTTTTGAACAGGCAGCCGACAGTTCTCTCATCAATTAATGTCAAACGGTTTTAGTGACGGTTAGCGCGTCTGTGTTTTTGTAGGCTACCTTCTCCTACCACTGATGTCTTGTTAGCACGAAATCTTAGAAATCAGTGGAGCGTATAGTTCGGACGACAGAGGGACTGATGATTAGATTTTGAAGGTCGAAAAGTCAAGACCGCTGCAAGATCATCTTTGAAAAAGATTTGGGACTCTGTGTCTAATGAACGATTTGAAATATTACAATAAAATTTGAAGCGTGGGCTTAGATAGCGTACTTGCGTCATGGATGTGGTGAGATCACAGTCAAGGTCACAGCATGGTCAAATATATTTGTGCGAGTTTTGCGGCGGTCGAAAGCCGCCACACTGACGTTTGGGCGTCAAAGTATATAGCCTATCGTACCATCTAGTTGTGGAGTTTTACGGCATGTCTGAACGATTGTGTGTTTTTGTTTTATTTTTGTGCGCGCGCTGACAATAGATTTATGTGGCCACCGACCGCAAAACCATGGCCGCCGACTGCATCGGTTAATTATAGCTCTCTCGCGTTTCTATCGCCCCTACACCGTAAATGTTGTGACGTGGCACATTGACCAAGCCCCCAAGGTCAAGGACGAAGGGTCCGATGCCGCCTTTTTCCCGCAGTAGGTCCAGTTAGTTCTTCCCAACGCCGTTTAATTGTTAGCCCGCTCGTTGTAAATGATCGGAAAATAAACAGATGGCGAAAAAAAGTTCGCGAAAACGTTGCCCGCCCGTTGGACGAATTGCGGATCTCGCGCAGTGTTGACCGTTGCTATCGGTCATGCTCTGGACGTTGAAACGCTGACTTAAGCTCAGTCTCCCCCTACTTCGATTTTTTGACAAATTGTTGTGCATTTTGCTGTAGAACAAATTGTACACTACAAGACAAGTTGAACAACAGAATCCGCGAAAAATCCACAGAAAGTCGAAAGCCTATACAACAATTCCGCAACACTTTAGCATGTCAAGATGCAGCTTTTATACGCTTGTATAGGCCTACGACAAATCGAAGTAGTGTGGTCTGGGTTTTACACCGCGAGACGTCTGTCATACGAACTGACGAAGATTGATGGTGGCCTCTGTGCTGGACTGTATACTTGACCACGGCTATAGCAATGCATACAGTGAGACGAGAGCCGCCCATTGACCGCACCATACGTCACAACCCGGCATTGTATGCAACGTCCATGCTCAGCTGTTCATGTGCACTCAGCACGCAACAGTCAAAATGTTATTACACAATGAATGAATGGCCTACTTCGCAACCAGGCAGGCGCTTTTCTTGCAGCCTGCAAATGCTCCAGCGGTTATGAGTAGGCCTATATCGGACTCGTAACTTTCACTGCGAGTGCAGTTTGAGGCAGACCGCGCGGGGTCATTTGCAGGCAACCACCTTGAGCACGCTGATAACCTGCTTCAAGTGTGCTCAAGTCAACTCAGCCTCCTACCCCCAACGGGACGGGAAATGAGTACATATCTCACGGGGGAGTTTGGCTAGTTGGTTGGAGAGCTGGATGGTGTGGCTGCTTGCTGCACCGCGGCCCCAATAATTGTTCGAGGCTTGCGCGGTTCATGCCAATCATCTGCCACTTCCGAGATTGCAAAGCGCTTCTGGTCGCGACCAGGCGGCCTTGTGTAATGTGTAAGCAACGCAGCTTGCCGCAGCAGTATCCTATCACTGTATGCTACAGCTAGCGACGGCCTTTTCACACTTTTTCTTCTCGATGGGTGACTTGGTGGTCTAAAGACGCGTACACAGGCGACGTAACTAAACTGAACTGAAAGTTTTTGACAAACTTACCGATCGGCAAGCAGTAATAATGCATTGCAGTAAGCACCGTCTAACGGCGTCGGTGGCCTACGTGACTTCGCTCACGTATGCATCAACCAATGACCAATGAGCTCGCCCTGCTTGCCCATTAGTCATTTCGTCAAAAACTAGACCGTGTCAGTTCAATTTAGTTACGTCGCTCTGTACGCGCTTTAACGGTTAGAACGCTGGACTTACGATCACCGCGGAAAGTCGTGAGTTCGACTGCCGGTCAGGTCGCTATAAGAAGTTACTACTAAGATGTGTAACTGTCTGCGGACAGGTAAACCGTCCCGGTATGGAACCGGCACTAAGATCAACTCAGCTCTCCAGACTCCATCCTTTCGCGGCAGTAGGTCGAGTGCTGGTCTGTTTGCCTGTGGTTAAGGCAGGGCGCGTTTGCCTGTGTTCGATTGCGATATGATGACAGGTGACGCTCCGTAGCTCTGCGATGGTTTTCCACAAAGAGCTAGGCTATACACACACGATTTAAACGGCGTAAAAGATTTGCAGCTCGTTATAAAGGTTCAAAAGGTTAAAGGTGGTGATACAATATAGCTCTTAATGGGAAGCCCATCTCAGAGCTACGGAGCGTCACCTGCCGTATGGGGTCACGTGCTACCCGACACAGGTGAACGCGCCCCGCCTTAACACCATGCAGTCAGATAGGCTGGTACTCGATTTACCTACCTCGGAGGGATGGAAGGCTGAGTTGACCTAGGCGGCTAGTTACATACCGAGATGGTTCACCTGCCCGCAGACAGTCACCCATCAAGGTACTAACTCGTCCCGGCGTAGAGTAACTTTGTTGATCGGATAAAACGCGTTACCGCTACGCCAAGCCATGACGTAGAACTATCGTCGTTAGTTAAATTTATAGTTCAGTTATTTTTTCATTCCTGTTGTTCTACCATTTTATGGTGGATAAAGATTTTCATTGACCATATGTTGAGAACTCGAAAACTTTCTGCGTTATCGGCGGAGTTGCGGCCTGGGCGTGGAAGCGCCAGTTACTGCAGGCGTATCAGTCGTATAGACGGCGGACAAGCTGTTGAGTGATAGACGGTATACATAGCGCACCGGGCTCGTTGCTCAACAAATTAACGCCCTCCCGTGACTGCACGCCGCGTAAAAACGGTGTCGACAGCACGCATGCCAAGAACTTGGAAGTATCGAAGTCGGTGGACTGTTGACAGATGTAAGCAACTGGGCGCCACCGGTCGGTGTCTCTACGTCTTGAGACGCTACGCCTGCTATTAATACACATGCGCCGCCGTCTGTGCCGCTATTTGTTACTGCCGGGGGTGAAAGGGGAGAATGTGTGTTGTGCTGTTTATTTTATCGTCGTCTTGTTTTGCGTTGTTGCACCGCACCCGAGTCGTCGACGATTGTTGCGCGTTCTGTTTCTTGACCGGAGCAATCTAGAAGCTTGCAGGTCTACCCGTACCCGCGGGTGTACCCGACCCGACCCGCAGGTATAATTTTCTACGGGTACCGGTACGTGTATATTCGGTTCCGCCCGTGAATTTCTGGAAGTGTCAGAATACCATTAAGTTACCCGGTTTGTCTGCAGTTGTCCACAGCAACTTTTGTGTGTATAGCCTATAAATACAGTTCGTATGTGGGCACATGATACAATTAAGTTCCTAATTTTCTAATTCTAAACGTTCAATAGCACGCCGTGTGAAACGGGAGCTTTTCAGCTTTCAGGGTAGTCCTCGGATTAAAATCGCGACTTCGGTTTTGCTTCAGTTCAGCTTCAATTTGAATAGCGAGTTCGCGGTCAGTCACGGGTAATGGTTATATACCCTCGTGTTGGGTCGGGTCGGTTTGGGTTGGGTAAAGAGTTGAAATTTAAGGTCGGGTCCTACACGCAATGCTGTCTGTATTCAGTACAACACATCCAAAAAGTGGAGGCAGAACATTTTCGTTTTTGTTCTGTTTAGATTTCATTTTTGTTTTATTTCGCGTCTGCAGACAGACCACTCGATAGGTATTCGTATGAATGCATGCCGGCTGTCGTCCTAGAACCGCATTTGCACGATTTGGAAGGTGGTCTTGTAGAAGCAATAGTTACGTTTGCGGTAGTTGAAAGTGGTGTTTATGAGCAGTCGTGATGTGATCATGTGTATTATTCGTGTTATTCGTGCCTGCTGTTTGTACGGTTGGTTGTCGTGCAACACGCAAAGACCGGCTTTGCTTTACGACTCAGTGAGTGGTACTGTACACCGTATAATTACACCCCGAGGCGAACCGATCATAGCCATAGACAGTCAGTTGAACACTTCACTCCACAATTAACGGGCGGCGTCGGGTCAGCGTATGTTCGATTTCGTGTCGCTCCGGGGACTTCACCTGTCCTGAGGTCGACTCGACCGTAGATGGGGACAGCCGTGGTCCGTAAGTTGGCCGGACGGAGGGGAATGCGTAACAAGCAGTTTTAAGCAATGACCGAAAATCACTGAAAACTGAAAACTACCCGGATGGTACTTCGACGCCTAAACGTTGACATCGATGCCTCCACCCGCCGCAAAAACATATTTAGATGTGTTTGCACATGCCTCTGATATGTGCATTAAACTATTTCTTGCGTTACGTTCGGTGTCAGTGCCCATGACGTCACGCCCCAGGCGTTGCCGTTAATTCCGCCGATGTCCGGTTACCTGCTGCGTTTGTGACGTGACCCTACCCGAGGGTCAGCGGTCGAGACGTTGTAGTCACACCTTTGTATATCAAGCCATGCTGCGACATGCCCTGGTGATGCCAGAGACAGATCGGGGTGGGTTACTGGGGAGGTTATAGTCGTTAGTTACTGGTCAGTCAAACATAGAGACTGCGATGTTGTAGGCTGTCACCACAGCCATGATTCTGAATGTCAAGACTGTATTGTCGCGGACGTCGGCCGGGCTTTCAATGGAATGAAATGCTGACATGCGAATGAATGCGCGTGACGTTACGCTGGCAGGTACAACGTCGGTCAAATAAGTACACATGGGCATATACGACGCTGATATGCGAATAGCTACGGCATTACGGCGTTTTAAGTAAGCAAATAAGTAAAACGTGCATTTATATAGCGCATAATGTTAAAATTAGCAGCTAATGCGCTAATGCGATAGTAGGCCTACGTCTGAAAATCAGCTGAGTTGGCTTAATCTGCATGCTGCACCTACACTTTACCAAAGACGGGCAATATTTTAACATCGGCATTAAGACAGGAACTTGTCGGTGGTCCGCGAGTTCCGTACGTGAGAGAAAAAGGGAGAGAAACAAAGAAGGAAAAGACTTGGAGAAGTAAATATCACACATCTATTTCAAAAATTTATGCTCGAATCAGTACATCTGCTGACTGTCTGTGTAGTCGCTGTAGTGTGTACATACTATATTTGGCGCAGACTGATTTTCGCGGTGCTCAAAAGTGCTCGAAGGTGAGCTTATAGCTGATTAGGCGTCTGATGTTGCGGCGGAGACAAACTGCAGACCGTTTATATCGCGCGTGTAAAAACTGCACTGACGCCGTGCGCTCCGTGGTTACAGAGGCTGGTATGCAGAGTTGCAGACATCTCGATGGTGGGGCCCGTGGGGACACGATTACAGGTCCTTTACTTGGGACGCGCGCTTTTCACTGGTTCTGCTTCGACTGGTCAGTGCAACAGCGCTGCTGTATGCCTCCGCCTGGGATACCGTCCGCGATCACTGTGAAATCAACTGTCTCCTTCCTTATAGACTTTGTTCGTCTCAGATGCTCAGAAGCCCATCTTTACGAGATATGCGTGGGCTGGCGTTCTTGGGGAGGGACAACGATCATGGCCTGTTGGCTTTACGAGTTGGAGGCTTTGGGGAGCGCTGTATAAGTTCCGACGGCGTAGCTGCGGCCGGAAACGAAAATGCGACGTATTTTAGACGTCACGGACATTTTTGGTAGCCTAAAACTATATAATCTAGTATCCTGCATGCAGAATTGATATATATTCGCCAAAGATGTATCGAGATAAATTTTTGAAGAAATTTTTGTCAGGCCTGCCGAGAAAGGGCGGGTCGATGTGTTAACCCGTATCCTTATAGTGCGTCTTTGCAGGTAGTTCATTTGTGACGGGTGACGGCCAAAGAGCGCAGAACCCGGACTTGCTTTACGTTGGCGTTTCTAATCAGCTGTTAAAACGTCGCCCGGCTGCGGTTTGTACGTTATACCCCGTTTACACGAGGAAGCATACTGTCGTGTTGCCGTCGCGTCGTCGATACGAACAATCACCATCATCCCGACCAGCTTCTCTTTCTTGCATTGCTGTTCTATACAATGAGGCAAACGTGGAGCAAACGTATTTAAAATACACGTGCACGACGTGTGCTTTAAGTTTGCTGCATGTTTGCTTCATCGTGTGAACGGGGTATTAACGCGAGACAGTGCATGCCAGATCGGACGCGTCGTTAGACGTCGAATTAGCGATGGCGATAGGTGCGCGATTAAGACGCAGTAAAGTAACCGAGGCGAGAACGAATGGAAGCATCGCCGATTGATGGACTCTTCGTCCGTCTGTATACGCAAAGCAAGTATGGGCGCAGCTGGACGATGGCATGCAGGTTAGATACGCGGTTCCATCAGCACGGTGCAGGCGTGAAACTTTCGCAGAACTGTTTAGACTGACCAGTCATTTGCTGCACTTTCCCTCGTCCGTGCGGTTTAATTGCGGTATCCCGAAGATCGTCTCACGCTGCCTGCCTCCTTGAGGACTGCTGGTGCAGTGCACTTTCACGCTAATCGCTGCAATGCCGGAGGGAGTCGCGTTGGGAAATCGCCGCGTCACGCAATGCGAGTCCGACTACGTCGTCAGCATATTTATAATCGGAAGTAGAACGTTCGAACTTTGCGCACAAATAGACTTCTGTTTCTGTACTTTTTACTGTCCGCGAAGGCGACGGCAGTGTAGTTTCAGCATCGTCGCTAATTTTCCTTTCTGTTAAGACGATAACTCGTGAATCGCTGCACTTAGCTTAATGAAATTTTGCACGAATTGTTCCCTGACAGTGGCAATCTCTAGAAGCCTATTGAATATCAAGGTAAAGGTCATGTGGGTTTTTGTGTGTTGTTTGTGCATGATACTGCGGCTGCCAGCGGGCAGTACTTAGCCTTGAGCAAGGCTTGACAATCTTGTTAATTCTAGGTTTGGTCAGCTAATACTCACTGGTTCAAGCACAAAGCCGCATGCAGGCAGAAATAATTTATTGAGATTCGCTGAGGCGGATCTGCCCAATTGAATTTCCACAGTTCTAATATGTTATCGGTGTCATGTTAAAGTAATATTTCAGCCTGGAGACAACATTGTTGCTATTGTCGTTATTCGCACCGTAATAACAGCGGTAGTTTTAGCTGATATATATATA
>Ga0209671_1008243_pt1 | contig 10892 bp, 7 predicted proteins | sample WorMetHERISLAND2_2_FD_187401 | JGI IMG/M metagenome (GOLD analysis project Ga0209671, IMG submission 187401) | Marine gutless worms symbiont microbial communities from Max Planck institute for Marine Microbiology, Germany - Olavius geniculatus... | ecosystem: Host-associated > Annelida >...
AAGGAACTGCTTCAAGCCCATAAAGTAGGACAGGTAAACAGAACACATTCAAAAGATGACATAAAACCATGGGTGAAAATGTAGTACCCATGCAGCTATAATGTAATTGAAAGCTCTAAAAAAAACTTCATCCTTTTGGCCGCAAGAGAAATCTTAAGCTTAGATCCACTTTCAAACACAATACCGAGATATTTAAACGATTTACACTGTCGTAATGGAACACCATTTAGAAAAACATCAGCATATTCCTTCTTATGTCTAGGTCCACATCTAATAATGCACGATATTGTTAACATATTGTTAACGGTGATATTTTGTCATCGATATTCAACAATTCGTAACTCTGCTCAGAAATGATATTTTTAAACAAAATTTTGTGATATTTTTAATAATTTATTTCGAAATAATCGTGCACAATTTTATTTGAATTAGTTTCGATTTGACATTTTTATTGTACGATGTCTAGGGGTTACTTTTTTCCGGACACAGTGTAAGTGTAAATACATTTATAAAGATGTAAATGATATGCTGACACGGGAATCGTGGAAATATATTCATCGCAATGATCACTTGATGATGTAAATTATGCTAATTTATGCTGAAACGTTAACGAAAGAATATGAACCGGGCTCTGGAGCGGGCTTTGATTGGCTGATCGGCGGCGTCACGTGATCGGATATCCATGTCGTCTGCTAGATCGCGTCGACTGTTCGCCAATGACGCTAACTTCTGCTGCAACTAAAAACCCCATCAGTAGATTAATGCGCAACTCAGTTATAGTTTGAATCTTTAATACTTGTGTAAAAAAACAAACAAAAATACGCGTATGCGGCCGTCCTAGATGCCCAATGCCGATGCACTGCGCCGGTGTGCAGTGGGCGAACCATGCGATGCGTGTAACCCGGCCGCATACGACCTGCCAATCGAAAGCAAAACGCGCGAGATGTGCCATTTTCAGAAGGCTTTTGACATTTGAGGTAAAAATTAGCACACCAGTTTCTCATGTCCTGGAGGCAGTTCACACAAATTTTAGTTTTTCTGCGCTTTTTAGTCTTTTTTCATTTAGAGATTGATACAGGCCAGACAAACATAAATGTATGAATATCACATGAACAAGACACGGAGGGACGGATTGGAGGGGCAATGTGAAAACATAACATTGGCCGCGGCATCAATAATAAAAATATCACGGATTTGCAGGGGGTCGACCCAAACAAACGACACTGTGAACAGAATTTCGTTTGATATGTCCAAAATGCCGTATTGAGCAAGAATGTAGGTGAGTACTGCAGTACATGGCCTAATAGGCTACATGCAGTGCACGAATATCAAACGTCTAAAGCAGGGTTAAGTAGGCTACTAAATAAAATTTGGGGTAAAGTGCTTATCTGCCACCCTTTGTTCTTTATTTTTCTTTTGCCTTTCATTTGTTTTTCTAAAAGTTGGGGGACAAAACACATTACGTTCAACCTACTTTTAAAAGTTTGTGGATACGTCTCCTTGTCTAGCCATGATCGACGCCTACCGGTGTATGCGAATTCATAAAGTAGGGACGTCAAGAGCCATAGCGGAGCCCGCGGAAAACAGACGTCTGGAAAAAAAATTGAATTTTGCTTTTCAAAATGGCGCATTCTTGTATACTTTATATTTTTCAGCAACGGCGACCCCCCCCCCAAACGTCGCGGGGCCCGGGAAAATCTTTTCCTCCTCCCTTCTCTCGACAGGCCTGTCTGAAAGTGTAAACCTGGACGAAGTCTTCGTTGAACGGCGTCAGATGATCGTAGTTTGTGTCAGTGCGGTGCTCGTCGTGTGCGGACGGTGAGGGTTGACTGAACGAGGCGTGGCTTGCGGTTGTTTTACTCATGTATATACTGGTAAAGACGAGCAGAGACGTAGTGATCAGTTGGATCAGCGACCAACCCATTGCCTCAGCTCAACCACCTGTCATTCATCACCTGATCACCCTTATCATCACACAACCCACCGGGCGCGCCAATAAAAACAATCCCCCGAAGAAAATTTTATATCTCTGTAAATGTAACGCATTTTTCTACCAAATTAGCAATACCTGCGGAAAGGGATTCCCGCCACGTATTCTAGCAATTTCGTCAAAATACATGCAACTTATAGTGTTCAACAGATAAGACGTCTTAAATCCAAAGATTCTCTTTTTTAAGTAGGCCTAAAAATACCAGAATATTTACGAAAAACAATCATCATAAAAATTTTCATCAACAGTTCAAACTTTTCTGCAACGTGTTTATAAGTATCTTCTGTCAAGAGAGCATTAGAAGTTAATTTAACAATATGGCTATACAAATTTTACATTTTACTTACTTACTTACTTATTTATAGCATGATCATATCGCTTTAACCTTTACTTCGTTTTTGTTTTGCTAAAGCGTGGCCTCCAACATTGTCTTGTCCTGTGGTGTCCCTTACAGTTTCGTTTCTTGTATTTCCAAGTAACGTTCATTAGTTTCATCAATCTCAAACAGTTACGACGGAAGGCTCGCAGGCATCTCCAGTTCGTTTCCGATTAAGCTTGGACCTGACTAAAATCGCTGAGGTGGTAATCCAATCCAAACTGACCCAACACCTCTTTCCAACGTTGAAAGAAGTACAGGTAGCCCCCTTCCCCTACACCGACGGAAATCAAAACAGAATAAGGAAGTTGACTCACCCAAATAGACCCAGTGAAAGGGGGGAATCGATCACGGGATAGGCCGATACAATAATTAGAGTTGAATAATTTCAACACTGAGATGAAACTAGCTAAACCTACCTGGTGGTCGAGAGACCGGTTGATAGGCCTATTCTGTTGTCGTCGTCGCAGAGGTGTCTCGACGTTTCACTCGGTTCATTCAACAGACGGCGCTAGCGGCCTGGGCGGGCGTCGTGCGACGCTTATGTAGTCGCCATGTTAAGACAAAACCTTTTGACAAAACCGTCCGCGCAGATCATCCGCGGGAGCGAACTGAACGCCAAATATGTGGGCTGAAAACGAGATTTATAATATTCAGCTCCTCTCGCCACGTTTAAAGACATTTGCAGCCTCTTCAGGATTAATTTGACGTCCAAGTAATGTATTTACAGTCCGCAGTATAACGACGACGGTATTGTTTTCAGCATCATGGAGAAGATTTTTTGTTTGTCTGACTTTTTCTGATACCACGATAACTCACGTATCGCTGCAGTTAGCTAAATGAAATTTTACACGAACACGTAGCCTACCTCGTCAACTGCAAGAACCCAATTATATTTCAATAACATAGGTCAAAGATCAAGGTCATAGGACCCGATTTTCCGATACCTTATGATTGCGAAATAGGACCGTGTTGCTGATAGCTGCTGCTAGGCAAACACAGTTATGCCGGCAGCTATCGGCCGACGCTGACGTCATTGCTATAAAAAGCAGCATGCCACGTCGGCTACCGCGGACAGATTTAGCTTTGCGCAAAGCTGGACAGTCCAGTTTACAATTGCCAAGTCCTATGTCAAGGCCCTGAGTGAGACCAAGATCTCATTTATTTTGGAGACGATAACGAAATTAAACTTTTTCAAAGCTAAGACCTGCAGAACCCTGTCGTCTACATTACGGTTACGTTCCCCAGAGGCCGAACAATCTAAGGCCTACCTGCATTTTTACGGTTTCTCACACGTATTTTGGTCGTTTGTGGCACCCTGCTCTCCACTCACGCAATTGCGATTTTCGTCTAAGGTAGGCCCTACAAATGGTGTGTCCAACGCGCAAGTGCACCTGCAAATAGCGGAAATCGACGCAAATGTGAAAAAGATGAAATCTCCGTCATAGCACGAATGAATACGACGCAAAGTTTTGCACCGGTGGTAAAAATACGTGGAAAAGATCTGCGCGGTTGCAAGTCACTTCTCACTGGCGATATTACGTAAGAGGACACCCCCATAGATTTGACAAAAATGAAGCAATCCACCCACAGATTTGCAGACGTTACAAAGGGATTATGCCACATTCGCGTTAGTTAAATATTAACGCCGACGAGAGTGTCTGCTGTCGGGCTCCCGCGCAAGATAAAAGCCGACTTTTATTCCCAATCCACTTCAGCGTCATTAAGCTATCGCGTCTCGCGTCTAGCCTACGGTACGTATTAGGTTATTTCATATCCATTAGCGCTATTTATTCCATGTTTAACTTCCAGAAAAAATCGCCACCGCACGCATTTTTAAAATTCAGGCGATCGTTGACTTATAAGAAACGCAAGCGGCTTATTAGGTCTATTGTAGCATTAAGGCAAAAGTTATCCACCGTACGACGTACTACGAAACAAATTCGAGATGTACACCGTAGAAAATGGTTTATTCTACTTGAGTTGCACAAATCAGAACAAGACAGCCCAGCTGTCGTTGGGAAAAACGCGCTACAACCTATACAGTTCTTGTTGTAGTACTGGCCTTCAAGGTCATCCAAGGTCAATGATTTTTATGTAATTTGAAAGGGTGTATGCTACTTCCTATTAGTGATTAATAGTAATCTTGGCCCTATCTCTCACCGTTTCCGAGATACAGCCACTTATAGCTTGAAAACTTACTTTGAAAATTGCGGCCAAACCGCTGCACATAGAGACTTGGTTATGGCTTTGTAACCTGTGACGCGTTTATGCGAGTAAAAAGTCAAAACTCACAAAAGGCATTTATGAACGTCGAAGAAAAGTGCGACTCTTTTAGGCAAATCTATCGATTCTGTGCGCAGTTTTTTCACATTCGTCAAATTTTTGTCGTAATACAAACATAAGTAGATCTGAATACGAAATATAATATTATTTTTATCTGTAACTAGGCCTTTGTAGAAATACGTCCTGCAGTGTGGGACGGTGTATATGTCATCTTGCCGCGATTCGTTGTTTTAACCCTCGTTCGTCAGTATTTTTACAACAGTACTATTTTTGTATTTGTTTGGTTGGTTCTAGTTTAGTTAGCCTAATCTAATCGTATTACGTGCTTTGCAATGTTGTCTGAAAATAAAGAGAAAGTATCTTATTCGTATTAATTACAAAGTCGAACACGTAAAAGACATCTATAATTCACATTTCAAACACACACACACATGAAGCTATAGTAATTGGTCTGCATTACACACGGTGGCCAGAAATACTACGCTGAACAAATCTGTTTATTTCACGTCGGTGTTACAGTAGCCCAAAATCTGTTTCTATAAGTTGCTATAGAACATGCAGCCTACAATACAAGCTGTGCAACATTTTTCATGTCAAGACTGTTTGCAGTACAGCTTGTTGCAAAGAATGCACAGCGAATCGAAACAGGTGGAACTTTGCTTCATTCGGTACGACACGCTGTGAACTAAAGGTGCTGGCCAGTAAACTGCGACGGACGGAGAGGCCACGCCAAACATGCTGGTAAACTAAAACCCATACTGCATTTTTGAGGAGAAGCGGGGGAGCAAAGTGTACACAAAAGTTGCCGGTTGGGATCGTTTCCCTCAAGAACATCGTGAAAATTCTGACACAAAATAGTCAAACGCGACACCGCCCGAGAAACCGAACATTAAAAATTTCGGGTAGGGCATGTTTGCGAAATTTTGTGACAAATTTCAGCGCGATTGTAGACAAAAACAGCCCCCTTCTGGCACCGCCCATGGAGAAAACTATATCTAGGGGCCTCTGCCTAAGTAATGTCCGAGTATAAACTAAAAAACGGTTATTTCCCGCACAAAGACATCAGCAGAGCAGATTCATGAACTGCAGTTATCACTTATTATTGCACGTTAAAGCGGCTCTGCTTTATCTAGCTATTGACTGAAACAGAAAACATTTCAGTTTCAGTTCCAGTTAATTACTTTTTACTACAGAACTATGTCAAGAGTTAGCAATATCGGAGTCGCATACATACACGCAATAACTCAAGGCAATAGTATTTATATACTGTACGGTTAAACGTTAGTCGTTAACGTATACTGTGCTGTTAGAACAACAACGAAATAAACGATAAAAAACTAAGAAAATAATGGCCTATCGGTAGCGATAATTGGCCATCACGTTGAGGTAATCATACTGATATGCTAACTTTCTAAGCAATGGCGTAAACATGACAGATAATCAAGGGGTGCCTTTTCTTTTTCCATCCCCTGCTTCTCATCCCCCATTATTCCTGTCTCTCCCTCTCCATCCTTCCTTCCCAACTAAATTAACTCTAGTCTGGAACAATTTAAGGGTAGCTATAATGCGTCAAAGTCAAGCAGAAATCACAAAATATGAAGCACTGGGCCAATGCAGAACGAACACAAACCAATCTTCCCCATCAATCCCCGAGTAAGGGGCCCTACAGAAATTTTTACGGGGAAAAAGAAAAGTCTATTATCTTCCTTCATCCCCTTTTGCTCTATCTGTTCCCCCAGTTTTCCTGTCTACTAACACATTTGTTCATTTTCCCATTTTCCCCTTTTCCCTCTTGTTTTGCTAAAGCGGCAAGGCACGGGGACCACAGAAATTTTCGAGGAAAAGTATTTTAAAAACCCTTTCACCTTCCTTTCTCAAGTCTCCCTTTATTCTATCTTTCCCCACTTCCACTTCATCTCCAAGCGCCCATTTTTCCATTTTTTCCCATTTTTTTAAATTTTTGCCCGACTTTTTCCAATAGCGTAAGGGTGCTCTCTGCGGTCTGCCCCTTGTGCGTGGGCACCCTCCCTTATCCCTGAGGTTTACGCCGAACAATTCTAATGACCTACCATAATGTCAAACAGTTCACAGTTATACTGTCATACAGAAAGAACACTGTAATGCGGTCAAACGTTAGTAAACTCGGCATTCACTAGACGGCCAAAGCGCAGCACCAAACGTTCGTCGTCCGTTCGTTGTAACGCATACAAATATACATTTACAATAATTAACATTCATTCTATAAAAATAGTCCGCATCACGGTAGTTAAAAAGCCAGCCGACGAAAAGGTCGCCGCGTGAACACAATATTTGATTAATTTACATAAAATGATGTCGTACAAAAGTCACTAACTGGCAGGCAAATAACGTAAAACAGTGCATAATCGGCAAACGTTCTGGCCGCAAAGTAATGCCGGCGCTATCACAGTGTTAACAGTGTTTTACAGTATATACATGATGAGTTCTGGAAGTTAATCCGCCACTTCCTCTAACTATTCTTTTCTTGCTCTTTTACAATCCTGGGACAAAGCCCAGCCAAGAACTTGAAATATTTTGCGTTTGACGAGATAAATTTTGCAACAAAAGTGTACTGTCAGCACCCACAATCGCACACGGAGGGGCATCTCCTGCATTTCCAGTCCGTGACGAGTCTAGGAGAACTGTTTAAAATGATGGAGGTATGATGTGTATTTGTTTGGTTCTCGTTTAGTTACGCTTATTCTGCACCACCTTTTTAATGTTGTTCAGAAGACTGAAAATAGAGAGAAAGTATCGCCTTCTTTTATTGCAACGAAGTCGAACGAATAACTAGCAAATACGACGGCATGGACGGGGGGTTAAAGGGCAAATAAAACACTGAATAACGTTAGTACTGGAGGACGTGTTAGTAATCAGAGCAACCGTTTTACTGCAGCAATGCGCGGCAACTGTTGCAGGGGCTTAGAGTCAAGCGGCGTACTTTTGTCCACTTTCACTGTCGTCACTGATGACGTCAACGCTGACGCTGCTGATGTCTTGTTACTGTTAGTAACAGACGCACCACCCCCGCTTGTACCCCCGCCACTGTAGCGTTCAACTAGCTTCGTGACGCTCCAGTTGACGGGCGGGATATCGGACACAAATTCAGGGGGCCCGGTGGTGGTACGCCGCGTTGCCTCACGCGGCTGGTACGACGCAGAGCGGGTGTTGACGGCCGGGGTAGGAGGGTCCACGGTGACAGTCGTCACCGACGGTCTTCGGTCAGACCTCACGTCCGGCGAGGCGGACGCCGCCATGCGACCGCCGTACGCCATCCGCGGAGAAGCAACTTTCTTCTCGCTCGAACTTCCCGGTCGGGAAAATCTACCCGCCGCGGGAGCCGGCGGTTCGACCTTCCGCTGCGGCGTGGAGATTGTCTCGCCGCCAAAATTCCCCGCCGCCGCCGCCGCTCTTGCCGCTCCCTGTCGACTCGGGGGCGGTTCGGACTCGGCGGCGGCGTACCTCGGACCACCGAAATCTCTACCCGGGGGCGATTCGCGAGCGATAGCGGCCTGCTTATCGCTAGAGCCAGCACCGTGTCTGGCTGATCGCAGAACAGGCGGGGCTTCCTTCCCGACCTCGGCGTACCTCGGACAACTGGAGTCGCGAGGTCGGGGGAATTCTTTCACAAGGACGAATGGTGGAGGCTGATGGAGGTTGCTGACGCTGGCGGGCTTGTGGAGCGGCTGCGGACTGGCATACCTCCGGCCTCCTCCCGGCGGCACCGGGACAGAGTTCTCGTTTGACCGCGGTGGCGGCGGTGTCTGTAGAATTACCACGGTCGTCGAACGGCGCGTTGGGTCCCGGGGTTGTTTTCGTCCGGCCTGGTATCGTGACGATATCGAAGGACCGCCGGCTGGTTGGCTCGTTCCACCAGCGCGGGACTGCAGCTGCACCAGATCAGTCCTGGCGTCCCGAGGAGGTCCCAGATCCCTATGATCCCGAGAATCCCCTCGAGATCCTCCTGCTGGCTCGCGCGGATTGCCGCTGCTGTACTGCTCGACGAGTTCGCGGTGCCAGTCGCGGTCCTTCATCGTATATGCTCGTCGCTGTCGTCGACGTCGCTCGGCCGTCGTCTTGCCTCCGCCGCCGCCCGTGAACGTTGAATCACTGGACACGGACCTCGCGTCAGAGCTGGTCACTACGACCCGCCGGTCGTCCGGACGTCCGGTCACCAAAAGGCTCACGTTCTCGTTCGCTCGCGGACAGTGCTGGCTCGTATCTGAAACGCAAGTGAAACGTTAAAAAAATGTTAAAGGTGGTGTATAGCTCTTTACAGAAAAGCCATCTCAAACCTATAGAGCGTCACCTGCCGTACAGGATCACAGTTTTAGCTGCCACCCGACAAGGTGAACGCGCCCCGCCTTAACCCAAGCCAGGGAAGCCGATACTCGATTTACTTACCCCGGAGGGATAGAAGATTGAGCTGACCTATAGGCGGCTGGTTACAAATGGAGATAGTTTACATGACCGCAGGCAGTCACCCATCCAAGTACTAACCCGACCCAGTGTAGAGCAACTTCGTTGATCGGACACAGCGCGTCACCGCGACGACACGCCACCAACCGAAATACATATCTAAGCTACGAAAAATGTCTCTTGTAAGTTGCATCAAGATACATTCTAAGAACGGTAACATGTATCCGAGGTACAATAAACCTGTGTTTGTATCTTTTCTCCAGAGATATAATCAAAAGATACGTTCCAGACAGATTCACACGCAGTTGCTGTCAATGATGAGACAAATAGCAGCATTAGCATAGCTCAGTGATGAAACGACAACAATTTTTGTTTTCCTTTACTACTGCAAGCTGACTATCGATGCCTACAGTTGGAATTCCAACAATGCTTTTCACTGGTTTTATTTTTAGTTAACTGTTTTTGTCTGTGACTTTCTACTGAGCGCGTTGGCCTGTTATCTGCGTACTACAAGCATGTGATGATGATGATGATGATTATTATGATCTGTAATTCGTCTTACCGAGCACTGCTGACGGATAGCGGTCCGGCCGGTCCGTAGGCGTCTTGGTCGAGGAGATACGCGCCACCACGTCCGAGGCGTCGCTCTTGCTCCGGTTCACCGTACCGCCGGATGTCAGTAGTCTGAAAGTGGGTCCGGGGTCCACCTTGGGGTCGGAGAAGCGCTGCTTGCTGTAGCGGTCCGAGGCTCGGCGTCGCACCGCCTTCCGTCTGGACCCCCCTCGCGGCAGACCGCCGCGGGAGCTGCTGGGAGGTCGCGGGGAAACGGAGGTTCCGCCGCCACCGCGGTCACTGCTCGAGCTGGATGTATTGTTCTCTGGCACGCCGAGGTATTTGCGTTGAAATCGACCTCGTCTGTCTGCCACAGGACTTCCACCCACCGGAGGAGCATTCCGCACCGCCTGCTGCTCAACCACAATCAATTAATCAATCGATTAATCAGTCAATTAATTAATTAATTAATTAATTCAGATCCATCTCATTAACCAAGCTTTCGCTGCAGCCTCTGTCCTAAAGCGGATTCTCGGCGTCTTAACAACTAGGCCTTATAGTACTTTAATGCATCAGTAGATAAAACGCGATCAAATCAGTCAAGTTCAATTCAAAAGTGCTGGGTATAGCTAGTTAAAGTAACGTGTTTAGCATTAACCCTATGATTACGAATGTCAAGTTGATAACAAGAAGCCCAGCTGAGGCTAAGATAGCCGACTGTACCGTACTTGGATGACCTTCGAGATATGGCCAGTTTTCCGGAGAAAAACGCACATTTTTCTACCCCCGTCCATTCAACCCCGAATTTAAAAATGTTCCCCTTGCACTAGATTGCTGTTAAATTTTTCATGCCTAAATTTAAGGCACATGCCTAACTATTAGTATTTTTCGTTAAAACCTAACGTTTAACCACAGTACACCAGTTACAGACGACGACAGACAGACAGACAGACAGACAGACGAACGACAACCATACCATAAGCTCGACCGTTACTAAAGTACAGTCGGCTAAATCTGTGCTGCGATTGTTAAGGAAGACAGTGAGTGTTGCTATTAAGAACGGAAATTGACAAAAAAACGACTTACAACGTCGCGTCGCTGGCTCGCCGGAGACACAATTACGGTCACCGTCCCGCCAGTTCGTGGCGACGGACTGGCCTTCCTCTGCGCTCGCGGCGACGGCGCCAGAACGTCGACCGAGTTTCGACCGCGCTGACCGGCCGCCGGACTGGGCGATAGACGGTTCTGCGA
>Ga0209671_1008246_pt1 | contig 10888 bp, 9 predicted proteins | sample WorMetHERISLAND2_2_FD_187401 | JGI IMG/M metagenome (GOLD analysis project Ga0209671, IMG submission 187401) | Marine gutless worms symbiont microbial communities from Max Planck institute for Marine Microbiology, Germany - Olavius geniculatus... | ecosystem: Host-associated > Annelida >...
GGCCTAGCGCAGGCGGGCATCATGAATATTAATGAGCACAAGCGCCCCTCAGCCAGCGCATGAGCCAGCCAAGCAATATGCAGACAGCCATTTTGTCCATTCATCAATGGATTTTGTAGTAAAATTTGTACCAGCAAATGTCTCCTCGTGCGTTTTGAAGACAATGCTATATACGGTAAAATCGTTTTATAGTATCACATTCTTCAATTAACTGCTTGCAAAATGGTACAAAAGTTGCGTTAAATACAATAACTACGATCGACGGTTAGCTAACTGCCCGATGTTGGCCAGTTAATTTGACCGCCATTTTGACCGTTGGTTAGTGCATTGGGAAACGCGCGTTATGCAAATCTGCCAGTTAACGCTAACTTGACCGGCCAGTTAAGATCCAGAAACCGGCCCTTAGCCATCGCAATTCTGTCTGTCTTTATGTCCGTCACACGTGTGGATCAGTCAAAAAATGGTGCAAGCTAGGATCACCAAATCTTTACCATTGTATGCCTGGAAGACTCTAATTTTAGGATCAGTAAAGTTTTTCCATAAATTCCACAGGGGTCACCCTGAACGAGGGTGCTAAATGACAGAAGGGTGGGGAAAATTTGCAATTTTCAGCTGATATGGTGTTGGCTGAGCGAGACAGGTCATGCTCTCTGGCGAGTACGAGTAAAACACTATAGATAATTAGCTGCCAGTTGTCTGGCACCCTCTGGCGACTGTAAAAGAAACGTCGTTGCTAGGATGGGTGAACTTAGATTTTGTTTTACTGGGCTTTCAAACGTGGACCTCTGTTGCACATTCCCGTTTGCGTTAGCTGGGCTTTTCTTGTCAGTGATGTTGCATGAGAAGTTCTGGTAGTAATAAATAAGTAGCAGTAGAGAAAAAAGTGCTTTATACTGAAATTTTTACTAAATTAGTATATTTGTTGCTTGGCTCTTTTTTGTATTTTTTTTCACAATTTTTTGATCATGTATGACTGATTATTAAAGCCATGCATTCAAGTCAAATTTTGTGGAATTTAATGTTAAATTAATGCATTTTTCTGTTTTTGTATTGTCAAATTATAACTGAAAAGCACAGGAAATTCAAATTGGTATAGACGTTTCCTGGGGCAGGAGGAACAGAATTGCCAATTTTCAGGTCAAGAAGTCAAGCCCTTTGTCATTTGTCATGAAAAAAGTGCTGAACATGACCCACAAGTGTTGTTAAAATTTTTAATAATGCCCTCTGTCATTGTTCATTATTGTCATTTCTGTCAGATTGTGTATGTGATGCCATCGTCAAGCGCTCGCTGCTCTCAGCTGCCTCGTGCCAGCGACAAGGTTCCGTTCTTCGTTGCGCTGCGCAAGCTCCGCGACCATATCTGTGGCCGACTGCCACGGCCATTGGACGAGTCTGAGGTCGTGTTCCCGGATCTTGACCTGAAGGTGGAACCCCGCCGTGATCGACGACCTCCTCCGGTGACTACTTCCGGGCCCCCCGTGGAGCCGATCGATCGCAAACGCCACTACCCTGATGACGAGGACAGACTCAGCGGAGGCGCATCGACGCAGGGTTGCGACGCTGCATCCACATCTGCGGTTTCCTCCCCACTCTGGCAGCATTCCTTGCCGACCGCCGGTCTACCGAACTGGTCATCCTATGCGTCGTTCAACCCGCAAGAATGCGCGTACGGCAGCCGGAAATTCCGCGATGGTCCGCCGCCGTACAGTTCGTGCATGCCGAACGCCGCCGTGTGCATGCCATTCGGCTGGGGTAGTGATACGTCGTCTCGCTGGTCGGCGGCGATGGCAGTCAATTACCCGTCGTCGCATCTCTCTCGACGTCCGCCGTCGTTGGACCGCTCGTTCTTGCCTGACGTCGGGAGCGGCCTCATGTCGAGACCTGGGTATGGCGCCCTGCCTCCGTACCCGTATGCCTCACCGTCGTCCGCCGGTTTACGAGCTGGCCCCAGTCTGTTGCCGGACTGCGGACCAATGATGAACAGCAACTGCTCGCCAGCAGTCCTAGACATGTTGACGCCGTGTAATCCACTCCTGCGTTCGTACCCTCAGTAATGGTGGACATGTGTTCGTACGCACATGTCCATGCTAGCATGGGTCATGTCCATCATGCATGTGTGTGCAGCAACGGATGTGCAAGTCTATATGCTAAACAAGCCGGTACGCTATGTGGCTTGCATTGAACTGCAGACCGAGTCGTATACAGACATGCTGTCTGACAGTAAGGTTTTGCTTATAGCTTGCAGCATTGCAAGCCAACACATTCATCAAATTTGCACCTTCATTGGTTAGTTTGTTGATGTTTCGGCAGGCAGTCGCTGCTGCCTTTATCGGAATGACATGTTGCAGCCTGGCTGTTAATGGTCAGTCCGACGAAAGCAGGACTGGATATCGAAAGGTCAAATAAATTAACCAATAAAAGTGGTAATTTAATGACTCTGTGTAGCCTATCAATTGCTGCTTTTGACATATGAGTTTGTTCAAAGATGGATGGACACTGAGCCATGTTTTCTACGTGTATCATATTGCAGCTCATGCAAACAGTATTACGATTGTTTTCGACTAGCAATTACAGCCCGCCTTTGTCTCGGTATTGTGACCGTTGCGATCGAATGTGCCCATGTCCTAAATGTGTACACGTTAGTCTGATTGATTAATGATTGTAGCAAGATTTCCGCTAATGCTGCTGCTATTGGTATTGCTACAAATATTGTCCTCATTACTAGGGCCCACAGTTTTTTGCGGTAAATTTTGCCAAATTTCGTGGGCCAGTTCGCAGAATTCTGTTGCTTACCGCGGCCTTCCATTAGTGCATAAACTAAGCTTTATTCTGTTTAAAAAACTTCAGTTTTTGGATGCTGGCATGGCAGTCAGTTATTCTAGCAACATATAAAGCAAATTATCGATCTTTTTTCTTTTCAATATAGCAATTTGTCAATGAGTCGCATTGTGTTAATTTACAATTGTGCTGTATACGATGGTAATTATTAGTAGTTACCGATACACATTTTGGGGCATTTCAGTTTGATTTTTTCTCCGTGATATAGTTAGTTTAAAGCCGACGATCTTACTAATCATCGGTCATTTCTTAACTTCTGTAAAATTCAGCAAAATTCCGCGGCAATACCAAAATTCCACAGAAATGGGCAAATTCTGCAGCTCGGCTCGAAATTCTGTGGTTTGCGGAAAACTGTGGACCCTACTCATTACTGCTGCATTTACATCAGCATAAAGAAGCCTGAGATTTATAAATTCAGGGTAGATAACCTTGTTATCATGTCAATGTTCACCGCCAGTTGTAGGTTTTTCTGTAGCCAGTGTTTCATAGTCCTTGCATTGTCTCAGCCAGAAGTTCCTATCCACCATGAATCCATTTTAAGAAGTCTTCTTTAAATGGTGTTGCCAGATAGGCAAGGAAAGAAAATTGGGAATTTGCAAAGAGTTTTTGGCTGGATCTTGAGCCTTCTTAGAGTGAAGTTGTAGTCTGCCAAAGCGGAGGACCAAGGTTCTAGACTTCGTATTTTTGAACCAGATGGTCCAGTCAGAACACCGGATTTTTGGCAACTCTATTTTAGAATGTGTAGTTCTATAGAATGTGTAGTTCTTGGTAATCCAGTCTAAGTTACAGTGCAGTTGTATGGGTCCAAACTTTGTTGATCTACTTTTGCTCTTCTGTGTTGCCAAACCGACTGGTAAACCATAATCAACCTGTATTTGGGTATAGTTTGCAAGCTTCCATCATTTGCTGAACTGTTTACACTTAGCACTGGTGATGCTGTATGGTACGTTATGGTTTTAGATGCAATATGCCAGGATGCTGCTGTTGCTGTGGTTTTAGCTGATGTATTCAGCAAAAATAAGGCCCAAAAATTCCTGTGCTTCTAGATACAGTGTGGCGAAAGAGTACTGATGAGGGCGAAAATAATTATTCAGAAACTTTTCTTTCGTGGCATGCCATGTGCAGCAACTTGAAAACACAAAGTGATGCACTGAATATTATGCACGAGAAATAAAGTAAAAATACTGCAAGGTGGACTGGATGTAGGTTTTTAGTAAAACTTTGAAAGTAAACAAAAAACTGCACTTTTTGGCGAAGGGGAGGGTCCAGTAAAAATTGCAAGGATGGTTTTTTGTTGCCAAGCACGAGTTTTTAAGCCTTACAAGAACCTCGTCCGATATGCTATATATACATATGTGCGTGCATGCGTTATTACATGCGTGTATGCATGAGTATAATAATTATGGTGTAGTTATTGTCGTAAATTGTTATTTGTGTTATCGTCATGCCATTGTTTTGTGCTGTTATGGTGAGTTATTTTGTTGCACTGCAGAGTATCAGTTTCCGGTTTCACCGTCAGCTCAATTTTAGTCGATTTTCAACCAGAATTTGGTCTGTATATGTGCATTTATGTGGCAGTTTTGTAGGACTTTTTTCATTTATATGATCGAATGACCGATAGTCAATATTTTATTGCAATCATGCACCTGGCTCCGTTCTTTTTATGAAAACAATTTTTCACATCATCGCCAGTTTATTTGCTGAATGAGTTTCTACAGTTTCTGAGTAAGAGATACTGAAGAAATAAATATTGATGATTAGCAAAATGTAGGCTTTTTACTACAAGTAGTATATCTTTATTCTTTATTTAGTCATTTCTGACTAATAATGACTTGCTTGCCATGTATATGAAGTTCGTTCCCGAACAAAAACAAAAATCGCTGCCAAACCCCATTGTGAGCAGTAGGTTTTTTGGTTGCTTATTTCAACCCGGGCTGAGCCGGGCTCTTTCGAAGTTTTGTGTATTTTAAGCATTTACGCCAGTCCGGTGGATTGAATTCCTGCTCCCACATGTAACTTTAACCTCCAGTTTCAGCCAGTAAATTGTTGATTGACAGTTATATCATGCAAGTTAATACTCACGTTAGTGTGATCTGCACTTAAGTAGTTAAAAACTTAACTGAAAGAATGAGAAACGAGCACTAAACCTTGTTTTGATGTAAGGGTAGGGTAGATTACAGCTTGAATATATAAAAGATTTCACATTCATTGCCAACTGTATAGAATACTGAGATGCAGTGTTTCATCACCATTAGTGCACAATTACAAATATTCATTACTGTGTTATGTTGTGATATTATCTTATCAAAAATTAGAGGTTTTACACGTTATTTTCCTTTGTAGTTATCATAAATGTGTTTCTTACAAGAGTTATGATACCGTTTTTACGTTAGGTGTGAAGTTTGTCAGTGTTACTGTTAGTTTTTAATGTATTCCTGTTGTGCGTTTTGTTTTGGCCGTTCAGTTTTATATGCTGTGAGGTAGTTAGGAATAACTGCTGCTGTTAATTCGATGCTGTGGTTCTTGTGGCATTGCCACGCAGTGTACAAGTGTTGCAGTATTAAACGTGTGTTAAGCAGGCGTTTCTATGCATGTATGTTTGCACTAATGACACACCATTTGTGAGCGTTCTGTGTTCATTTCCACAGTGTCACGCATAGGGTTCATTGTGTGTTAGTGTTTATTAAACCTTTAGAAACAGTAAGTAAGTAAGTCAGTTGGTAAATTTATTGGTGAGAAGTCCATTGAATCTCAAGCACAAGAGGTGAGGAGAGATACTAAAATGGCCTATAAGCTAGGTTACAGAATAATTGTATTGAGGTCAGTAATCATTTGCAGCAGAAAGTGCTCTTCACGATTTTTTTAACAGTCTATTCTCGCTAGTCATACATTTGTCAGTGTTTTTTTTTTTGTTTTAGTACTAGAGATCTTTTTAAGTGGTGTAGAATCTCAGTTAGTCCGAATTTCATCGTTGTCTGTATTGAAGATGAATTAGTCTCATTTACGATTCTTTTGTTACAACTTACGAGGATAATTGGTGTTTGCTGAGCAATAGGCAGGCATTTGCCTGGCTGAGTTCGAGTTGTATTCTCTGTGAGTTTTTGTAGCTTTGTGTGATTTCAGTGCTTCCAGACGGTGGCTTCTATCCCCCTAAATCTGGAATCAAAATCAGGTGCAACTCCCCCCCGTTTTTGGGCTGAGGTCCCTCCAATTTCTGACTCAAGTTTCTCCTCCATTTTGGGCTTCTTTCACCTCTTGGGAGAAAGTATTGTTAAGGGTATAGATTGCCCAGTGAAACATAGGGGGAAGTTTTGATCTACAACTTTATCAAGACTTCCCCCCTATTTTTCTCTGGGCGCAAGCTGCGCCCACCAGGTATAGGGATAGAAGCCACTGCTTCCAGACAGGAAACGTGTTGTACAGATGTCAGTTGTATCGATAGCAGTATTTGGCTATGTATATGCAGGATGTGGTGTTCAAAATATTAGTGTATGGTATAGTCATATTTGTGGTAACAGTCAATCAGATGTCTAAGGGTAAAAAGAGGTACACGAGGGAGTCCATTATTATACTCATGCACGTGACTGTTTTGGCCAGTCTCTTCACTTTTCAGTCTAACTCTGTCTGTTTAACCAGCTTGCTTTTCAAGTCATCTATTTCATCTACACTGTGTACCCCAAAAAAACGTCCCACTTTGTCGTTTTCCATATCTTTGTCAAATATTAACCGATTTTCAAAATTTTTTCACTGGCACATACTGTGGACAATTAGCAATAAAGTAGTTGTTAAATATCTCACCAAGCTTTAACTCTGTTGCTACACTGCCATGTGAAACATAAATTTTCAAGTCACCAAAATCACTATAATACATATACAAAATCATCTTTTTTTTAAAAAAGGTACTAATTTTCATCAGTCATCATACAAAAATTAAACAATGTTTAGTTTTACATACATTTCTGAGGTTTGTAAACAAAAGCAGATGATATTGTCGTAAATAATAATTTTTGATGCACTGACGATATACCAGTGATGTAAGGGGCCATTTAGCACTGGAGACAAGGCTCTAATAAGGAACTTGTACCGGTTCAAAAAATACAGTTTTCGGATAATACTGGCAGAATTTTTGAAGATAATCTGCAATGGGGCAAGAGTGGGAATGTTGTTAAAAGAGAACTGAGAAACATGCAACGCCGACCAAAGGCATGAAACCAGCAGACTGAAGCATACACGTACTGAAGAGAACGTTATCACTGTGGATGAAATGGTAGGCTTGCTAAACCACAAGGCCGGAAACAAACATATCATTCAATACGCCAGATATCCAGAGACACAGATTTAACAAAGTTTAGTATCGTACAGATCATTCACTGCATTTTTGGCTGGAAGTGTATTTCATTTACCAACATGCTTGCTGTCTATGATTGATAGTTTCTCTTGCATTTACATTTCACAAGGTAGTGTAGCGACACAGTTAATGTGTGGCAGGATATCTAACAATCACTTTATTGCTAATTGTCCACAGAATGTACCAGTGAAAGAATTTTGAAAAACGGTTAATAGTTGGCAGGATATAGACAATATTGCAAAGTGGGATGTTTTTTTGGGACACAGTGTATAAAACAACCTTTTTATTGTTGATGTTTCGACAACCGCTGCTGCATTTTTCGGAAGGACTGTTCACTAGGTGTTGTGCTTGTGTTCCATTATTATGTGTCTGTGCATTTGCCTGGAAAGGCCATCCCCGAAATGACCTATACTATGTCAGGTGGGATGTTAAACACTATTCACTCACTCACCCCCAGGTGTCACGCTGTGGCAGACAGTGAACAATCGTAGATGTGTGGAAGTTGGTAGGACCCTTCGTCTCGGTTCATCAACTTGTTCTTTCCTGATGTGTACCACTTCCCTGATCCATCGATCCAACCTGTTGCTTTCTCTGTTGATCACCTTGCCGGGTCTCAGTCTATGACATGGTTGAAAGAAATGATGACAAAAGAAAAAAGGTTGTTTTATAGATGAAATACACGATGTTTCATAAAAAGCCACCCTTTTTGTTTCTTTTTCAACTCAGTTGAATGGTGATCAATTTGCATGAAATTTTTACCAGATGTAGCTGAAGAAATACAAATTCAAATTATTTCAACAAAATTTGGCCGTTAGTTCAATAGTCTTTGCTGGTCGTAATGTAATGCTGACGTCATAATATGTCATGAGTACAAACTGTCAGTACTCAGTAGCTACCCTGCTTCGATGGTGAACTTTATCTGGTTTACCGATGAAAATGTTCATCGTATCAGCACTAAGCAACATTGGGGCATGAAATCAGGTGTGTTGCAATCCAAAAACTGAACCATCTTGCAAGCGATGTGTGCTGGTGCACTGTCATGCTGGAAGGTATAAAAGTTAAGCTTTCCCAACAAGTGTGTGAAATTGATCGTATTGGACATTTCTGTGGCTACCATGTTGAAACTTCAACAGTTTGTCATCAATAAACCAGATAAAGTTTGCCATCGATGCAGGGTAGCTATTTAGCAAGTCTGTCAGCACTGGTTGCAACGGGCCAGTTTGTACTTGATGCACATTATGAAGTCAGCATTATGTCACGACTAGCAAAGAATGTTTAACTATCAGCCATATTTTGTCCAAATATTTTGAATTAGTATTTCTTCAGCTACATTTGGTAAAAATTTCATGTGAATTGATCATCATTTGACTAAATTATGAAAGAAAGAAAAAGGGCGCCTTTTTATGAAACACCTTGTAGATGACTTTTCAGGTTGCTGTTTCTACCTATGAGTATATTCAAATACAGCCAACTTTTCTGCTGATTTCTTGTGCCATTTTGTTGCTGAAATTACAGTCCATTTTCTGTTGTTATGTTGATCAAAATCTTTGAACTCGGCAAATTTGGCAAGCATTTTGCATGTTCTGCAAAATACTGTAAAAAATGACAAACCAAAGTTTTCATAGAATTACAGATAATCAGCATTATTGTAGTATAAAATGTTTGTTAATTCTGCAATCCGGATTTGGTCAATCTACTGTAAATAACTTATGATGCTGATTCTATCCTAGGTGAAGTAAATGACAGTGTGTTTAAAATGGAACAATTTCAGCAGATCGGATACGTTGTTCTTACTTCCTCATTCCGTCTGTCGTCTCTGCATCCAGTTAACTGCTGTGCACGATGAATTCATTGTTCGTCTCTTGGACACTGAAATGTGATAGAGACTTGTAGCAATGCTACGTGACTTAACTGAGTTATTATATGAAGACTTGTCTAGCTGCATAATGTGGACTGCGCTTGTGTGTGTCCGCATGTATTATAATTGCTCGAGATGTTTCTAACTAGTGTACAGTCGTCATTGTAATCGTTCAATGCCGCCCAGTTGCTGCTGTCCATATCGGTGTATGCCACCCACGAGATCATGTACGGTAATTAGTGTAACGTTGTTAGATGTTTTTGATATTATCAGGCATAATAAATCTGCTGCTGTGTGATGGATAAGGTCTTCTATTCTTGGTAAGCAGTAAAAACAATCCGGTCAGTATCTCGTCAAATAGATTCACTATAGTCAGCTCGACCTTGGTTATGCGTAGTATGTAAGAAAAGGACTAATCATAAAAAATGCAGAAGTAATGAGGTGAGTTTAAGGTTTCGGAATAGATATCATGTTCATATTGGCTGTGTCACTAAATACACTGTCCACAACAGATACAACTGATACGTGTACAGTAATGCAATGCACGTCGTTGCTGATGATAACTGCAGATATGGCCTAAATATTCTTCTGCTTCTGGTTGCAGCGGGAAAAAAGGGGGAGGGTGAATTTTTTTCTAATTTTTATTTTTATAGCATGACGTCATGTAATGTAACAACTCTTACAGAAACAAGATGACACACCAAATAGCATTGAAGTAGGCCTAAGGATACTGCAGCATAACAGACTAGACACAAACAGTTTTTTTTCAGTAAAACTTTGACAAACTTGAAACTGCTAATTTTTGGAGGATGCAAGAAAAATTGGCGGGGGTACAAGGTTTTTCGTGGATGGATGGCAGCCAGAAGCACAGAAATTTTTTGGCCCAAATTCAGTAAGGGCTTTTCAGTAAACACTAAACAGTTATATCACAGTCTGAACGGTAGTTCAAGCCATGTGTTAACGGCGACTTCTCTTTCCTATGCAAAAGCCAAAAATTCGAACCCTCAGAGAATCAAAACCCCTGATCTGACCGGGATAAAATTTGGCACGGTTGATTACGTCGGCTAGGTGACCCCTCATGCAAAATTTCATGTAAATCTGCCCAAAGGGGAGGGCTTCTCGGCAAATAGGTGAAGTATATGAAAAAATTTTTACCCATTCAACTTTTTTTTCAGAAACACATACAGGTCAGACTCCTTAGCGGATGTTTGCACGCGATGGCTCAAACGACGCGGTCTCTCAAAGATGCGCCTTTTGGGGGTTAAAAAACTTAAATTAATATTTAACATATTTATTCCAGAAAGATACAATGGCGCCTATGGGGGAAATTCAACAATTCTTTATACGGTCATAACTTTGGCTGTGTATAAGATAGAGTCGGAATTTTTGGTTTATGGTATGGTTTTCAGGGATGGCCAATCTAACAGTGTCATTCAAATTTACCCCGGACTCTCCCTGGTTGCCAGGGCAACGAAATTTGGGACAAAATGGGCTATAACTCGGCTTATGCTAGAGATATCTGCGAGATCTTTGCGTCTATAGGGGGTTTTCGGGGTTGGGCAAAATGACGAAATCAAAAACCTGTTATATTTTTAACTCACAGGCAGTTAATGACTGCAGCACAGTTTTACCCTTACACTACCGTGCAGAACAAGAGGGTCATTTAAGGCTACAAGAAATTTGAGCTAATGCTTATGAGACGCACGAAAGCCTAAAGCAGTTCTGGTTCAGTAGTTTAACTGAAAATTGGGGTGTTCACGCTAAGTTAATATACAAATACCAAATTCTCTATCTGGATCGCATAACGATAGTTCTGTGGCGCCACCTTGTGAATGATATAGACT
>Ga0209671_1008249_pt1 | contig 10886 bp, 4 predicted proteins | sample WorMetHERISLAND2_2_FD_187401 | JGI IMG/M metagenome (GOLD analysis project Ga0209671, IMG submission 187401) | Marine gutless worms symbiont microbial communities from Max Planck institute for Marine Microbiology, Germany - Olavius geniculatus... | ecosystem: Host-associated > Annelida >...
GAATAAATACTAATTCGAAATATTTAAACACAATATGGTTGATAGTTAAATATTCTTTGCTAGTCGTGACGTAATGCTAACGTCATAGTGTGCTGCGAGTACAAACTGGCTTGTTGCAACCGGTGCTGACAGACTTGCTGAATAGCTGCCCTGCGTTGATGGCGAACTTTATCTGGTTTATTAATGACAAACTGTACACATTGTACATTGTACATTGTAGCCACAAAAATGCCCAAAAATGCCAAAACGATCACTTTCACACACTTGTGAGGATAGCTTAACTTTTACACCTTTCAGCAAGACAGTGCATCAGCACACTCCGCTTACGAGATGGATGAGTTTTTGGATTGCGAGACACCTGATTTTGTGCCTCCGTGTTGCAAAGTGCTGACACGATGAACATTTTTCATCAGTAAACCAGATAAAGTTTGCCATCGAAGCAGGGCAGCTACTGACAGAACCACTTGAGACAAGCCAGTTTGCACTCACGACACATTATGACGTCAGCATTACATTACGACTAGCAAAGAATATTTAACTAACGGCCGCATTTTGTTAAAATAATTTGAATTTGTATTTCTTCAGCTACATCTGATAAAAACTTCATGCAAATTGATCACCATTCGACTGAGTTATAGAAGAAACAAAAACGGTGTCTTTTTATGAAACACCGTGTATATAGCTGTTAATAGGAAACGCACCACAGAGCTGCGATGTGTCACTTGCATGTAGGTTCACACAGTTTTGGGTTTTAGCTGCCATGCGACACAGGTGAACGCGCCCCGCCTTAACCCCAGTCAGACAGGCCGGTACTCGTTTTACTTACCGCACAGGGACAGAAGGCTGAGTTGATTTTAGTGTTGGTTATATACCGAGATGGTTTATTTGTCCGCCGACAGTCACGCATGCGAGTAGCCGGGTAACTGGGAGTCGAACCCACGGCCTCTCGATCGTAAGTCCGACACTTTACCGTTACATTACCAAGCCATATCGTTGTGTATACAGTACCTCCGAGCATCTCAGACGCAGACAGGTCGAGCACAACGTCGGACATCATTGCTCAAGAAGGCGACACGGTGACGCTGTGGTGTATGAGTTCCGGCACGCCCACTCCGCAGGTCACGTGGTACCAGTGTTCACGCCACAACCGGCATGCGTGCAGCTCCACTGCCGATACTACAGGTCTGTCAGCGCGCTATCGGCCCCTTCAGATTGTGTGTTTCTAGTGACCACCTAATACTACGACAATTGTTTTTGTTTATATGCACTAAAATAACTATAACTGTTTCTACAAAGTTGATATGTTAATGCTGTGGCACCACTGCGGCTGCTGCTACTTGGTGGGACGTCCCGTGTGTCACGAGAGAACGGTCTGTCACAGCGCGTGCAAGATCACTTGCAGCGGATCGATGGTCGGAATGTCCAGTGGCGGATCAGCTGAACCGAAAATTTGGAGTCGTTGTTGTTTGGTAAACAGAGAAGTCTGTAGCCAGTGTTATAATTTTTTTACGAAGATTGGCGACATTTTTGACACAGAGGGTCTATTGTTGGATCGATGATAATGTGGTACGCCGCAAGATTGTGACAGTGACCGTAACGAAATCGAGCCCGAAGCACTTGTTCTCATCGTGTGAGGTCGGAGACTTAAATCTGTTCAGTGCAGTTTCTGCTGTTGTTGTTGCTGCTGCTGATGATGATGAATTTGATGATGATGATGTTGGTGGTGTGATTGTAGACTATGATGCTGAGCGTCACGTGGTCAGTGCCGGTCATAAGTTAGTACTCAGTAACATCACACGCGACTCTGGTGATGTATTTCAATGTCAGGCTGACAATGGAGTTCCACCAACTGCTCGCAAGACATTCCACGTCACCGTTGAGTGTATGAAACGTCTTCTTTTCTCAGTTTAAAACGTACGGGTTTTGTTTGTCCGTCGGTCACGTTATTCGTTTGTTTTCATTATTATTCGCTATTTTTTTGCACGAATGACGTTGGCGTCCGCAGAAGTTATTTATACGAGAGAGAGAAAAAACCTTTCACTTTTCTCAATTTTTTGTGTTATCGTTTTCTCGCTTATTTATCTGCTTCTCATTTTTGCTTCGTCCGTGTTCAGCGTTATTGTAGCGTAGCTACTGAGCGCGGGAAACTAAGAGGTATGCAGTTGTAAGATTTTTAAAATATTACTGCAACACAGTTAATTGCACAAAATTCTGTTACACATTTTTGCTGCGGTGTCGGCAGTAACTGTTCTTGTTGTTTCCATGCCACTGTGGCGACGGGATAACTGCAAAACATGCTACGGCGTCCAAAAACATTTTACTGCTTACACCCCTTAAAACATATTAACAGAGTAATAGTTGGGATTTTGAAGTTTTGGCCAAATCAAAGTACTGCGATGTGGTCAAACGTTTTCATCGTGAATCAACTGTCACTGCAGTCAGCAGCAGTATTGAGTAGTCTAGTTAACGGGGCGGATGAAGCTAATTGGAGTACAAATCGAAATATCGTATTTCGTGTAGAGTTGCATTCACTGCAGTCATCAGTCGTTGTGTTAGCCGTGCACGTGTTTCATGTAGTCATGCGTGTCGCTGCCTTGAAAACACTTCCGCATTTCACACCTTGCTATTGGATTGCCGTGTGTGAGTGATTGATTTACCTGCCTGCCTACCTGGCCGCCGGCTGCTGCTGCTGCGCTCACGTGTAGCTACCGTTGATATTCAATGCGGGATCTCTCTCTCTCTCCATCAGTGTAACTGATCGTTATTGATGTGATAATTTCCGCTAATTGCCACGCACCTAAGCTAAGCCGCCAACACTGGATCGAGCCCTTTCCCACTCACGGTTGCTTAATCCGGCCTGAAAATGTTTTTGCAAACGGACAATTTTAGACCTCAAAGTGTATTATTTTGTCGCCACTTAAAAACCTAGCTGTACAGAAAGTCATACTCGGTCACAGTGTTGTAACAAATACTAAATAAAAATATTTAAATACAATACAAATACTTAAAACTTTTATAGTATTTAAATACTATTTAAATACTATTTAAATACTGTAATATTATACGACAAAATTTTCACGCCACATTTTTTATTTCTCAATTTAGAAAAAAAATGACAGCAAAATGGTAACAATCTAATCAATCAGTAGACCTAATCGCTAATAGACTAAAATCACAGATGTCTGTCAGTGTCATTAAACATCTGACATCGGTTGATCTCTCAGTATCAGATAATTTATCTGTCAATCACCAGTAATGCTGATTAACTTTTAACTTTGTCACTTTTTCAAACAGTTTGTCACCAGGTTTATTTCGACGTTTTGTCAGGACGAGTGAAGCTGAACTAAACAGTCACTCCACTGGAGCGCTTAAAGGTGGGCACGTGTTGTAGCAAACAAAAAGTTGTTTGACAGTGCATCACACAATGGTTTTGCATGTTTTGCATTAGACTTCACCAGCTTCTTCTTCAGAACTGTGATTGTTGGCAGCACATAACCCATGCTGCATTGCTGTTCACCTTGTAAAATATCAATGCTTGCAGCACTAAACATTGGTATGGCCCATACAATGTATAGTAGTTGTCATGCAAGTGTTCTGACATTTAAACAGTGCTGCAGTGAGTATTGAGAACTGTCAAACAGGCAAACACTGCCAAAAAGTGCCGGAGTAAGTAAATCGAAATTTCCAAATACTAAATACTCTTTAAAAATATTGAAATACCGCTTTAAATATCAGCCATTTGAAAGTATTTAAATACTTGCTGTTAAATACTGCCTACGTATTTAAATAGTATTTAAATACTTAAAGTATTTAATTAAATACTTTACAACACTGCTCGGTCATCATATGCTAAACTTATTTTGTCTAACCTTGAAGTAGCTTTGCTACTAAGGCAACTTTGATTGATTTATTGATACTTTCTTCTCACGACACGAACGCCGGATATCACATAAAAAGCAACCTGTAACAAAAGCATTGCTGTTTTTTGCTGTAAGGCATTAAAACTGTGAGACTACTTGATGTTCTTCGCAGTCGAATCAACTCTTATACAACACAATGCAATGATGTGCAATTGCATTGCGGTGTTTCACTGTTTCGTGTGTAGACGAGTAATAAAAGCGAGAACAGATACGGACTAGTTCAAACTAGTATGAAAGAAAGATTTTAAATGTTTGCAGCATCGTCGTAGTTATGATGAATGATTGTTTAAAACAGATGGTTCAAACACAAACAAACAAATGTGGTATCTGACTGGGTTGCAATTAACATTTGTAAGTAAATATGTGATTACACCTGGAAACGTAGACGTGTACTGTACTTGGTAAGGTAAGGCCATGATTAGCAAAACATGCCAAGTCTGAAAATGGTTAATATTGCAGATCAATACTTAAGTCAGTTCATGTTTGCGGTTTTTGTATTTTGCGAAATTATTGCAACACTAATGAAAATTTTCCTTTGAAATTCATAATGTCGTTACACGCTTGAATATATGTTTAAAATGTTTGGGTTAAACTGGAAAAAATAATAATTTAATGTGAAATGCCTAAAGAAATAACTACATTTGTAAATTTGCCTTATCTGCTTAGTCACCCCAAAGCGAAAAAGCGTTTAACTTTAGAATTTTACTGTCTATATTTGAAGGTTGGCATAATGTTTTGTCCGACTGTTAGTTGCTCCCGAGATAACGATGCCAGCGACGCGGCTCGGACAAGCGCGCGGGCGCGAGACGATTCTGGAGTGTCGCATAACGGCCTATCCACTCGCCGTCAACTATTGGCAAAAAGACGCACGCCGCATCATTAGTTCGACGAAACATCGCATTGAAGCGTACGACGACGGCGACAACAAACTGACTCTGAGTCTACGTATTGTTGACATCGACGCTGACGACTATGGACGCTATGACTGCGTCGCCGCAAACGCTCTCGGCACCGACCAACAAACCATCCACCTCTTCGGTAGCAAGCATTTCTACTTCATACACCGTACATGTATAGGCTTGCCGTCGAAATTGTCATCCGCGCTATACACACTGTCATTTGCGTATTATCATTTTATTACTGCACACTCGGCGAACCCGTATGGTACTAATTTAGCCTATATGACATTCAGGTGTAAACTCCTACGTATAATTTTTCACAAGGTAGTATGGCAACGATTTTTACGCGAAACAGCAGCTACTGCTGTAGCGCGTCTTGGCCATCGCAATTCTGTCCGTCCGTCCGTCTGTCCGTCTGTCCGTCTGTCTGTCTGTCACACGGGTGGATCAGTCAAAAGCGGTGCAAGCAAGAATCACCAAATCTTTACCGTCGGCTGCCTGGAAGACTCTAGTTTCAGGAACCGTAAAGCTTTTCCATAAATTCGAAGGGGGTCACCCCGAACGAGGGCGCTAAATGAGAGGGGGGGTAGGAAAAATCTGCGACATCTAGTCCATATGGTAAGACACCATAAGCTTAGGGCCTATGTTATTTAGTCGTAGGGTTTTTGGCGTCATCTGGTGAATGATTATGTTTTACTGGGCCTTCTGTGAAACTAGCCAAAAGCCGTACGGATGAGATCTATGGATGAAGTCTACGCATCACTAGCGTACGACGGTGCACCGCTGTTGCGCGTTCCTGTTTGCGTTAGCAGAGCTTTACTTGTTGGTGTAGTGGCGGCGTTTGCTGCTGTTTTTTCCGCGTACCATTAGATGCAAAAGTAAATGAATTATCGAAATCTGATCGTAGTTGCCAAAATCATCGCAAAAAACTTTTACCTGTATGTTTTTATCTGTGACGGGATGTTTAGATGTAAACAATGAACAGTTTTTTAACATTATTGTAAGATTATTTCAAAATGTTCATCGCATTGTTCATGTAGCTACAAGCTGCTAATTTACAAAATATGCTGTCAGAGTACGTGCCGAGTGAAAACGACGCGATGGACAATGCGGTGATGCATCAGTGGACGCGGCAGCGAGTCATTTTACCGACAGTGTCGAGCATCAACACTCGACGTCGCAATCATCACCGGCGCGTCGACCACCTACATCGTACGTGTGCCATGTTTCACTTAAATTCACTGTCTTAATTACTGAGGTAAGCTCCCGTAGTACGATAGTGAACTATAGAAGAGTCGTGTTACGACATTTTGGATACTTAACCAGTCCACACACAGACATTATTTGGTAAAAAAAAATCAAACTAATAATATCTGACGCATAGATAGAATGTTCGCGCGGGCTACCCCACTTACAAGTGACCAAGACAATAGCCCTTTCTTTTCCAAAAAAAACAAAGAAAAGTAAAAGTAGGCCCCTACAAAATGCTTTGCATTAGCAGTATATATGAATTTCGAATTTTCGAACGTATGATGTTTAAGCGTATGTCGTCATTGATTTATGTCGAAATATACTTTTTTGTTGTTGTGTCGTTTTGCATTAATTATGCTGCACTATGATGCGAATAAAATATACATGAAATAGTTAATTCTGTCGTCGATACTGCTGAGCGTTTGCATTATGTTTCATTCGACTGAAATTGATTCAGATGCGATGGAAAAAGTCACGGAAGCAAACTCAACAGTGAGTTTAGGCTGAAACTGAATTTGCTTCAATATGTTGTGGATTTTTTGTACAACAGTCTGTACCAACAAATTGAAGGCCTACAACAAATCTGCAGCGTCTTGGCATGACAATGTGTTGTACAATGTGTTTGAAGTTGGTGGCGTAGCATAGTGGTTAGAACGTCGGTTCTGGCCGGCGAACTTTCCCTATCATGCGCTAGACTGTTGGATGGCCGTGTGACCACTTTGTAGGTTAAGCATCCGCTATTAGTCAGCTGACAAGGCCAACTCAGCCTGCCATCCTTCCGGGGTCGGTTAAATGAGTAGTAACCCATTGTATGGGTTACAGAAGGTGGGAACTTTGGTACAGCTGACTGGGGCTGCCTGGCCTGGCCGCTGCGTTAGCCTGTGTCTGCAGGCTACACGTGGTGGCTGGGCGGTCGGCAGCCGGCGGCTCTGGTCAGTGACGAAAGCGCATTAGAGGCGTGTATACGCGACGATGCGCTATACAAATTGACAATTTTCACCTTTTTATCTGTTACAGCTTGTTGGGCGACTTGTTGTTTCACGAATCCACAACAAATCGTCAAAGTAGTGGAGTTTGGAAGACTGCTGGCGTGAACATGAACTGTTTGCAATGTTGTTGCAGATGAGAAAGACAGGCAACGAGCGTCAGTCAAAACAAACACAGCGTCTAAAGCCGTTCCGTTGTTCACAGCCTTTAGTCTTACTTTCAGTTTCAATTTTTACGCGCGAGAGCTAGCATAGCTACCTATAGCACGTATTCGCTATGGTAATTCTGTCTTGGTGTCTGTCACAACCCGGTACCGATCGGAGCCCAGATGAGATAGAGACTTCTGGTTTATACCGTATGATAGCTTAGGGTTTCTAGTATTTTGCGACAAAATTTCATGCCACTGGGTGAAGGGGGTCCCCATGAATGAGTGAGAGAAAGAGAGGCATCCCCCTTAAAAGCCTTATTTCACCGTTATTATCTCTTTTAACGTAAAAATGGTTGCAGATAGACACAGACATGCTGCTTATCATAACAAGCACTGGCAACGAGCTTTTAGATGTCAACATCGATGACCTTGAATGACCTTGAACCCCCAAAATAAGGGATTTTAGTGAATTTTTTACGATTTCGGGCTGCGACACGCACTTCAAGAGTGAATTGCGCCAAAATGGCTGGAGGTAGACCAAGACAACCTGCACATGAAATTTTCAGCATTGAATGCAGATTTTAGCAATTCAAGTCCGGACCCTCTAGGTTCAAGGAGGCCTGCGCACGCGGGTGTCAAGTAGGGGTTTTCTTCTTAAAAATTGGTTATTTATCCGCTGCTGGCTTGTCTAACGTAAAAATGGTTGCAGATAGGCACAGACATGCTGCTTAACATAACAAGCACCGGCGACGGGCTTCTTAGGATTGTCAACATTGATGACCTTGATTGACCTTGAAACCTAAAAATAAGGGGTTTTAGTGATTTTTTGGCGATTTTCGGCTGTTAATGAGTGAATTGCGACAAAATGGATGGAGATATACCAAGATTACCTGCGAACAAGAACTGCTATAGGCTCTCGCGCGTCTTATGAGCATTAGCTCAGATTTCTTGTGTATATTGTTGCATTAGCTTGTTGATGTTTTAAACTGATTTTTCTGTTCCTGAATTATAATTGTGGGGCCAGATTAATGCTTATGTGCGCATAAAGCGTATTAAAACAAAGTAGATTTTTTATTAGACCGTTGCTGCAAGGTGGACAAAAAAAGAGATACCCTTTTGGTATTTGAATTTTTTTCTTGTTGGGTGCGTTTTTTGTTTACTCACGTATTACTTTCATTAAATGACATTATTCTTCGTCTGCTGATGTAAACAAGCTTTGTTTTATGCGACTTAATTGCCATTTGTTCGCGGTGGTTGGATTAACTAAAAACAAACGCTGTTTGATTTAAAATTTGGATGTGGAGAAACACATGGTTTCTAAATTATAAAAATGTTTTCGTTCTGATGTTACAGTTGTTTAAAGAGTATAAATATATGGCGTTTTACAGTTTATCGGGCATTGTGTAGATGTCGATGTAGTTAAAAGGGATGTCACTTTTTCGGTCCGCCCGATATAGATTGCGCGGCTTTGCGCGCTGCAAATGTACATAAGTGTATTGAATTCGATTTAACAATTTTTAAAGCATTTAAAACAACAAATCGTACACAACTGACTAGTTGCCTTAGCAAAAAGTTATTCGTTGAATACTGCACCTTGTCCGTATCAACGTCCACTGAAAACTACAGCAGGCCTATATACGTACTCAAACTATGAGAATTACGTCGAAAAATTTGGAACAATCTGACAACGGCATGAGTAACAGTACTGAGTCGATCGATATGCCAATATATGAGAAAGTAAAAAAAACTATATAGTCAAGCTTAGAAAAAATAAGGTTATGAAAATAACCAAAGTTTACATTCAGTTTTTATGCACGTTCAATAATAATGCAATATTTTACTTTTTCAAGTTATGCTAAATTTGCTACTGTTACTTTTTCTTTTCTTTGTAGTCTTCGAGCGTGGCCACTATATAAAGGTTAAACTGTTTTGCGATAATTGTGACAAATCTTGCTAACATGAGTGATTTTTGCTGTTGCATTTTGAAACAAATGAAAAATATGCTGTAATTTGATCACTTGTTTTCTACTCTGTCACTGCAGTGCCTTGCGTAACTTGAATGTTTAATTAAAACTTTACATAAAAGACTCAGACTCAAAAGTGATTAGCCTACAGTTGCATTAAATAATTTCTACCAACAGTCAGAACGGCTGCAAAATCAGACGAACTTCAAGCAGGCACTGATAAGGTCTCACGTCAAAATTCTCTCCCGGTACGCCACTAGGGCTGTTTTATTCTACTTTTGTGCAAGGTTGAAAATGTACATGTAAGTGCGTGTATTGCTCTTCGCACTAAACCAATTTCTGAGCTATGGAGCGTTACCTGCCGTATAAGATCACATAGTTTTTTTTCTGTCACCCGACACAGGTAAACGCGCCGCGCCTTAACCACAGCCAGGCAGGTAAACCACGGTACTTGATTTACCTACCCTGGAGGGATGAAAGACTAAGTTAACCTGGGCGGTTGGTTACATACCGAGATAGTTTACCTGCTCGTGTTGTCTACACGGCGTCGAAAAAAAACCGTTGCGCATAGTGAAGCAATTTAGGCCTGCTCCTTTATTATTGAGTAGTTATACATCACGGCAAAACTACTGATAAACGAGAAAAAGTTGATAACGTTTCAAGTACTCTTCCGGCTCATCGTCTTTTTCGTGTCACCAACGAGCGAAGGTCATTTGACGCAAGTAAAACTGTGAACGTCACCTAAAGGTAAGATAAAGCGACATCAATTTAATTATTGACTAGACTGATTGTATTATTTAGCGATAAATCAACAGTAATCTCGTACCGTGACATCAGACTTTTGAGTTAGGTGGTGCGCTGCTAGCTGTACATTATGCGAAACAAGCAGTTAACGGATTGTCCTTGCTTGCCGGTTTTTGGGTTGATTTTGCTTCTTTTAATTCTCTTTTTTAAGTCTTTTTTGATCGTAGAATTTATCTCATCCACAACCTGTCTTTTTTGTTTTTTTTTGCTGTTCACGTAACCTACAGCAGCACTTGTTCTATTCTTTCGTTTGAGTTCCGTTCAAAACAGTTTTAGTTATTTAGTTTACGTAGTAGATTAAGCAGACAATTTTCCAGCGCGGATAATTGATCATATCATTTCACAACACTAGGTTACATTGGTCTAAGGATGGCACTGTAGTTCGCTTAAGTAGAGGCGGCAGCAGCAGCTGCAGCAGAAGCGTTACTGTGTAAGTTGTGATGGATGGTGTGTATGACGCTGATAATGCCTAGGCCTATACACAACGCCTTTCCACGCCATCGCACGTTGGCGCCGTAACCCCACTGACGTAATGACGTGCGACGTCATACGACCAGGTCACGCCCGCAGTGAGAGCGTCGTATGCTCCCCCGCGGGATCTGGGACGAAGCCGCAAACGATTTTACTGCATTTTTGACCTTTTGCCGCTAAAAGTGGAACAGCTCTTATTATAATTTCAAGTCACGACAGCTCGGAACGTATTTTTACAGCAAACATTGTAACTTTGCATTATTGTTTTTTTTTAGTTTTTAAATGTGTTTCACTTTAGTATTTTATTCTGTTTTTTTAATTAATCTTACTATTGTGTAACTGGTACGGCATGTCAGTCTTGTAAGACAGGTATAGCTGGAAGACGTGGTTAGAGTTAGTTCTGGGCTTCGGGCACGGTGAAAAAAGTCGTCGTCGGCGAAGT
>Ga0209671_1008250_pt1 | contig 10885 bp, 3 predicted proteins | sample WorMetHERISLAND2_2_FD_187401 | JGI IMG/M metagenome (GOLD analysis project Ga0209671, IMG submission 187401) | Marine gutless worms symbiont microbial communities from Max Planck institute for Marine Microbiology, Germany - Olavius geniculatus... | ecosystem: Host-associated > Annelida >...
TTTACGATGTGAATATAATGCACGAAATGCTAAACAAAGTGTTCCAAATTAGAACAGCAATACAGGCGGCCGCACAGCATGTCGGCACGCGACAGTGACACTTTTGCTTGTTTTGATGATAGAATCAATAGGCATAAGCATGCAAGTTCTAAAAAAAGATCCTATTTTATGGCCGAGAAAAACAGCGTTTATTTTTATTGCAGAATGAATATATTCGTTTACACCAATTTTTTTTTACCGGTTTTGCTGCTTCTACCGTTAGTTTACTGACATCAACATCGGTGTTGAAGACTTATATACAGCCTACACTGGACGGGATAGGATGTTACTGTTGAAGTTGCGGGACAACGAGCATGCAGCAGATAAGCGATCACACGCTCTCACTCATCATTGCCGAGCTCTCAACTCCAATCCAGTAGGTCACCAATCATCTAGGCTACCTGTCTCACTTAGGCAAGCCCGCAGATCGCCTGCCGGAAACCTCCCGAGTATACTGTATATGCCTACAGCTCTAGACTGTGAACTGAACTGCGCCGACGATAAAGACGTTAAAAATACGACGCACGGTTGCTGTCAACGCGTGATGGGTGTCGACAGCCGGTAATCGGAGATAGGTCAAGCGTAGACCAAAGGAGTCCTACATGTATATAATAGTAGAATGCTACGTAGAGGCGCGTGCAGAGCGACGTAACTGAACTGAACTCACACGGTTTAGTTTTTGACAAGCTAACCAATAGGCGAGCCCATTGGTCATTGACTGGCGCGTACGTGAGCGTAGGCCACCACCGACGCCGCTAGATGGTGCCTACTGTACTGCATTACTGCTTGCTCATTGGTCAGTTCGTCAAAAAAACTAAACCATGCCAGTTCAGTTTAGTTCAGTCCAGTTACGTCGTTCTGCGCTCATGCGTCGGACTGCACGGTAGACCTCACTGCACCACGCGCACGACCATGGCCCGTGGCACGACCGTCTCAGAACGACCACCGACAGCTCTCTGTCGATCAGTGAAACGTTCACTAGTACATTGGCGCACGTGTGTCCTATTACAAACTGTCTCTCCGTATTAAGCCTACAAGTATAGGATTTCAGGTAAAAGTGTATTCTGTATCGCACCGCAGCGCCGGTTTACGACTGCAGGTAACGAACGGTATGGTGGTATGGTACTCAACAAGCTTCGGTGCACTCATGATAGCGATCGGAACACCGCGGAAACAGCGCTGCAGAAAATACGCGAAGGCTTTTCAGCACTTTCTGGCGTACCGCATGCACGCACACACGAGATCAACTTTCGGGTAGCCACGCATCGTACGCGTGGCTAAAAAGAACAAGAAGCCCATCTGTCGCTAGGATAGCCGACCGTACTGGTTGTCAGTGACCTTCAAGGTCATCCAAGGTCGATGATTCTCATTTCATCTGAAAAGGCGTATGCGACTTTCTATTAGTAATTAATAGTAACCTTGGCCGCATCTCTCACCGTTTCCGAGATATGGCCGGTTTTCCGTTGAAAAACGCACATTTTCTCTACCCCCTCCATTCAACCTCCAATTTGAAAATGTTTCCCTTGCACTAAATGGCCGCAACTTTGCATGCCTGAGTTTAACACACAGACTTATTATTCATGTACAAAGTTTTTCCTACGACCTAAAACTTAGCCACAATACATGCGTGACAGACGGACAGACAGACGGACGACAAATCGTACCAGTAACTCGACGTTACTCAAGTACGGTCGGCTAAAAATAAACGAAGAAAAACCGAAATCAGCCCGAGATCGACTGCTAGATCTAAATTTTTGCTACGTAGTCTGGTGCACGGGTAATGAAAGTCTACGTTTGACAGAATCTCAGATGAAACTATATCAAATGCATCTCATTTGGCGCACCTAGCAAATGACGTCGTAGAGCCTTGAATGAAAGAGTGAATACTAAAGAAGCATTTCCACTACGGCGTTGCGTTGCGTTGTTGCGATATCTATCGCGTTGAAACGATATTAAGCGCGTTTAAACGCAAAGTACAAACGTAGTGGAAATAAGCCTTAATGACAGTAAGATGGGCAAGAGTAGTGAAAATAACGAAATAGCATAAGTAGAAACGAGTGTAAAGGTTGCGGTAAACGAGACGGCGAAAGTTTGCGACGGATGACGGACGGCGATTGTGTCAAATTAGCCTAACGCCGCACGCACTAAGTGGCACTGGCACTGGCAGTCTGGCAGTCTAGTTTACTGAGATCGGCAGAGCGAAAAAACATTTCCTGGTTCCAGGTAGTATAGGGCGGCACAATCATCGCCTGTTTACACGCTGAATGTGCACACGAAGCCGCGCCACACGCTCGCATGAAACTCGTCTACAAGTTGTCCGCAAATCAGACACGTACGATCTCGAACGCTTTCGCGCAAACCACCTGATCTGTCTGAATGTGATGCATGCCGCGCTTGCCAGGGCATGTGCAAGGGGTGTTTATGTACCCCTAGAGCTAAAGAAATATGAAAATTTGTGCAGTTAAACTGACGTTTTCAGGACATTTTTATGACCAAAAAGCGTTTGTGGCCGGAGCTCCGGAGCTCGCTGAGAGAGATTATGAAGCGCTCCCCATACCTCTTAGTTGGTGAGCAAGGGGCTCGCTACCGCCCACCCAAGAACTCACCCCCGCTCTAGGCCTTCGGCCTCGATTCTGGACCCTTCGGGACTCAAAGCGCCTCTATGAACTGCAATTTATGGTTATGCTATACGCAACGGTCAAAAAGTGAATTACTTACGGTATCGTTGATAACGTGCACCACGACGTTCTGCGGCCGATGCTTTTCTGCATCTGAAACAAATACAAAACACGAAGTAAAGCACGAAAGCAGACTAACGTAATGACGTTGCTTAGCCTATTAGGCCTAGATGATATTTCCATCTTATGAATATTTTGATCGTTATTTATTAACACAAGCGTGACGCCAGTCGTTTGGGTAGCGACGATATAACAGGCTTCATCTGGCGTTGATCGTTGAAAAGTTATCAAAAAATAAAATGTCAATTTTGCGATTTTGCGTCGAGCCCACCATCGCCAAGCAGCTGCTACAACCGTTAATTGCCTCAATCTTCAACAGCCTACGTGTATTCACAGCGCAAATGGACTCGCATATATTGGCACTTCTTTGCTTAAGCATACTTCACGTAGGCCTAAATATAAACACGTTCTGATGAAAGTAGTACAGAAAACGTCCCTACTGTGTACGCATATTTGTTTACCGGTAGTGGATTCGACGTAGGTAAATGCTGCTGTAACCGCTGCGACAAGCAGCACCGATCTGACCATCACTGCAGTGGTGATCATAGCCCGTCTTGACCAGCTATGTTACCTGTCAAAAATAATTGCAACGACATCCAGATAAATTTGAGGCCCTGCAATAGGTCAGATTGTAAAGAAAACTTGGAAACTGTCCAAAGCGATAAAAAGATGTGTTGATGGTCGCTAAAATGTAGTGTGCTAAGAATCAATAGGCCTACTTTTACTTTGGACTGAGAAGAAAAGTAATTTGGAAGTACTAAGAGAAGCAAGACTAAATTGAACGTGAACAGCAGCTTGCTTTACTAGGTTAATGAAGTCATGAGAAAGCACAAATCTTCAAAATTTATCACTGGATTGATTGGAATGACAGAACGGAAAAGCGAATATTGTGCGCATCGTGGAAGGATAAGTTTACTAATTAGTAATCAATACCAGAACAGCGTGTCAAACATGTAGGTAAATAAATATTTATAAATAATAAAAATTCTACTTTATTGTTTTCAGCAGAATGTTTGTAAGCCGTCAACGCATTCTGACTTTTTAAGCTGCGAAAACTCATCTGACAGGAATGAATTTTTACTATATTTTAGTGTATGAAAAGTTCTGTAATTGTGCAAAATACTTCGAAAATTGCTACGAATGATGAGCATTTTGATTTCAGATAGTATTTGAAGCCGGGGTAAAATAGTGTCGGAGCAAAATAATACTATTACCACGGTCCAGTGGAGTCGGCGTCTATGACAAGCTGTGTAAAGCCCAAATTCCACTCAGATTATAAAAGTCGCGAACACAAAACATGAAACGGGAATGTCACGGGGAAGTTTCAGGCTTTTAAATTATCTCGAAATGTTTGTGACAAGTCCGCGCAGACAACATATCGAAGTAATGGAATCTGCGTGTTATGATTAGGAAAATTGCGACAACAGAGAAGAAACTTACGACGTGACGTAACGCTGTCACCACGAGTTTGTCATCATCAGCAGATTGTGTAGAACGACCAGTTAATTAGGCCTATCCACTGTTTCTTTCAGTCTGTCTGATCCAGCTCGAAGATGGCAAATCTTGCCGAGATGCAACTCTGGAGCCAGTGCGCTATGAGCTCGCGAGGACTGTGTACGCAAATCAACAGAACTTCGCCAACTTCAATGAGTTGCGGCAAAGAAAGTACAGTTAGTTTAACGCAGCAGCGAGCGTCTGCTGTCGGTCGGTCAGTCCATCATTCATTCAGTCGTCACGAGGTCACAGTCGGCACGCCAGCAGCTGAAGCCGCGCCGGCGCTCCGTTAACAGACGGCTGCTGCTGGTGGTGGTATCGAGACGATCCGTGCACTGCTCCAATCTAATGCCGCCTTGCGCGAAATAGTTAAAACTTCAAAGCAGATAATATGTCGAAGTTCTATGCCGTGGCTACACGCGCCGATTTCCTCGTCCGAGGTTCTGATAGGCATCTTTGTGGCCAACAGGCAAACAACCTCATCCAAAGAAATCGGACAAAATGAGCAAGCACATTAAGCCTTACGTCCCATTTCCTCGGACGAGGTTTTTAAATCTCGGAAAAACTCCGCGACGTCGGACAACATCTCGGACAAGAAGTCGGTGCGTGTAGCCACCGCATTACGTGTGTGATTTACAGGGTGGCCCAAAAAGTAAGCTATTGCAGTTTGACCTATATATTATCTTCACTAAACATTGACCAATTTTCACAATTTTTTTACCAGTAGACTCTGTAAGAAATTTGCTACTCAGTGGCATGCACATACACTTACTGTAACCGCCACACCTATTTTACCTTGTAAAACATAAATATCCCAAAACCAACAATTTCTACAGATTGGCAGAAGATCTAATAGTAATTTAACTAAAATGTTAAATATAAGTCAATGCAAGTATAGAGAACAATGGAAGACATTTTGAACATGTTTTCGAATAACTGAACCGATTTTTGCATAAATTTTCAATGTACATTAATGCTGGTTGGCGGCTGCGTTTTGCTCAGTTAACTGCATAAGCATTTTATTTCGATCGTGCGGTAATTCATATTAAACATTTTATTCAAATACTTTAAAAATTACCATTATACCTTCTGCCCATCTGTAATTATTGCTAGTTTTTACGCGCGAAAGCATCTATGCTTTCAGCGCGTCTTAGCCATCGCAATTCTGTCCGTCCGTCTGTCCGTCCGTCCGTCTGTCTGTCCGTCTGTCCGTCACACGGGTGGATCAGGCAAAAACGGTCCAAGCTAGGATCACCAAATTTTTACCGTCGGCTGCCCGGAAGACTTTAGTTTCAGGAACCGTAAAGCTTTTTTTTATAAATTCGAAGGGAATCACCTCGAACGAAGGCGCTAACTGAGACGGAATAGGTAAAATTTGCGATTTTTGGCCTATAACTCGCTGTATCTTAGTAACGGTGCGAGATAAGGCCTAGGTTACTATTAATCACTAATAAAAAATTGTATACTGGCTTTCGATTGGCGCCGAATTCAATGACCTTGGATGACCTTGAACGCCAAAATAGGGATTTTTACGGATTTTTCGGGCGACTTTGAAATGCGACACAAAATCATTCACAAGGCGGCGCCACGGTGCTGGCATTGGTGGCGTGGCGTCGTGGCGTGGTAACGCGTTTCGCCTGAAACGAAGTTACTCTACGCCGGGCCCGGTTAGTACTGCGATGGGTGACTGCCTGCGGGCAGGAACTGCTATAGGCTTTCGCGCGTCCCGTGAGCATTAGCTCAAATTTCTTGTTTATATTTAAACCCTAAGTTCTACAAGGTAGTGTAGCGACATAACAAGTGTGGTGTGCATGCAACTAAGTAGCAAATTTCTTACATAGTTTACTGGTAAAAATTGTGAAAATTGGTCAATATTTAGCAACGATATGGACTCGCTTACTTTTTTGGGCCATTCTGTAGTTCTTGTCGTCATGTACGTCGCCGGTGAGTTCTAAGGTTGTCTGCACTTATATAATCATCTGTTGGCTGCAAGAATTGACCCGTAAAACAGTCACTTGTGGCATGCATTCATTGTCCCGTCCTCCCCGCACCCAGTGCACGAATCGTCTTACAACAGCCATCGGAGGAATTGGGTGGATAAATCGTCCCATAATCCTGCTGCTGCTGTTGCTAAGATCAGTTGGCTCGTGCCGCCACGTGCTCACGGCACCGTCTACCTGTCCACACCTGTCGGCTGCAAATCATGCCGCACAACCGCGTAACCAGGCCCCGGCTGTCGTGATGCTTTAAGTGACAGTTTGGGTGGGTACCGGTCGGCGTTAAAATTAACCCACGTTTTTTTAAAAAAGACAGTAATCTAAAGCCACGGTAGGTACCGGCATGTTAGCGGTCACGGTGAAAACGTCCGTAACAGCGCTCTGGAGAGCTGATCTGCCGATTGTACAAAGTGTGGGAAAAGCAAAAAACATAGATGTTACTGCAGTAGGCATAACGACGAACTGAACCGCTATATCAATGCTAACGAGTAAAGAGCGTCAACGTTATTATAGATGGCCCATTTCGTGGCCCATGTAGTCACTTTGCATAATAGTCTGTACTCCCTGCACCACGACGAGAGACCCGAGCGTCGATGCGGTCAACGCCTTGTCATCGTCAAGTACCCAACGCATCGGCCGTCTCTCAGTCGTCTGTCTCTCTTTCTCCGTTCCTCCCTCTCCCTTCCCCCGTCATCAACTCGTGCCCATGTCAATTCGCCAGTCACGGTCGACAGATGAGCTCTTAACAGTCCACTCCATCGTCCGCGTCTCCTCGACTTCCTGCCGCTTGCCAGCCATTCATTCATTATACCATCTGTCGGCTACACTCACCTACGTATCTCTGTCGGTATCGATATAAAATCATTTCTGACTGAAAGAAAGAGAGAAGACCCCGATTTGAAGAGACGGATCATCGAACCTGTTTGTCCTCTGCGACGGCTGGCACCTGAAGACTTTTTAATCTTTTAGCCTGTACACTATACATGTCTAGTCTACGCCGTGCAGTAAGCTGTCTCCAGATTGTTTCCGCATTTTGTCATTTTTTACGCGTTACAACTATGCTGTAGGGCTTCTATGGCCCTATTTGTCGCCTGTCTGTCTGCCCGTCCGTCTGTAATGCATGTGTTGTGACTAAACGGTAGGTCGTAAGGGAATATTTTTTACACGAATATGTCTTAAACATGTCTTAAATATGTCTGTGTCTTAAACCTAAACATGCAAAATGTCAGCGATCTAGCGCAAGGGGAACATTTTCAAATTCGGTGCTGAATGGAGCAGGGGTAGGATAAACATGCGTTTTTCAACGGAAAACTGGCCACATCTCGGAAACGGTGAGAGATACGGCCAATGTTAGGCCTACTATTGATCGATAAGAAGTGATATAAACCTACAGCCTTTCAGATGAAATGAAAATCATCGACCTTGGACAACTTTGAATGTCAGTACTGCAACAGGAACTGCATAGGATATAGCGCGTTTTTCCTAGCGACAGCTGGGCTTTCTTGTCTTCAATAGGATTTTGAAATCTTCCACCCGACCGTACACCCTTTGATGTCACCCATTCAACACTGTTGTCTTTTAGGCTAAGATTTGTTCGATAGCTTTACACTCTACAGTCCCTTTATACACAGCCAGTGCGGAAGTTCAGCACTTCCGCATTATCAATTCCTCAAGATATCCACATGCGGACATGGTTTATATGGTGGCTTACCCATAAGCAGCGACTCTGCGTCAGCCTATACGCCTACTTTCAGACCTCGTACGTTGCGACGAACTACGCAATTCACCGATCAGTCACAGGCCTACAGTCGAACTTGATACTTGTACATCAGCGACAAAGTGACCCTTCACAGAAAATTTCACCGACATATTATTTTCATTCTATCATTAGGCTTACACGGAGAAAACGTCTAACAGAAAAAATGAAACCCAAAATGACGAATTCACAATGCGCAATCTTACCATTTGCAGCTGCAAAGAATGGTAGGCCTAAGCCCAACTATTCATCAACTGACAGACTGTAGCAGAACAACAATGATGCGTAGGCCTATTGTACTCGCCTTAAGCGTTCACTATAAGAGAGCATCCCAGCGTCCATTATTCAGACGAATGATTAAATTGTCTGTCGCTATCGGCGGCCAGATCGATTCCAGCAAACTGTTCGTCATTATTGGACAGATAATACCGCAAACGGTCAACGATGAATAGACTCCCACGGTCTCTATACGGCATGAAGCATATTGCAGTGATTGTCGTAATCGGCAGTTCAGTTAGTATAGTGAGTGACTGACCGACTAACTGGTAGCAGTCGGGTCAAACCATTTATGCGAGATTGTAGGCCTACGGTACCGTAGGCCTAAGTCTACGCAGCACGCCCATTGCATATCATATGCCGCATATCATATGCACAGCTAATTAACGATTCAGGTCAGTGTTTGTAGGACCATAAGTTTCCGGTACGGCACATTCGCTTTATTTTGTAAAAAAAGAAATCAAATCAAATCGTCAAATCCAATAGAAATATCCACAAGTTTACTGAATTTAATCAGGTTGTGACATTAACTCTGTGGCGTGTTTTTGTGTAGGCCTACCCACTCCAGTCAGTACCGTCTTTCGTCATTCTAAATATTTAAACAAGAAATCTGAGATAATGCTCATGAGACGCGCGAGAGCCTATGGCAGTTCCTGTTCGCAGGTAATCTTGGTCTATCTCCATTCATTTCATCGCAATTCTCTCTTTTACAGCTAAAATCGCCAAAAATCACTGAAAATCAATATTTTTAAAGTTCAGGGTCATTTAGGGTTATCGATGTTGACATTTCTAAGAAGCTCGTCGCTAGTGCTTGTTATGATAAGCAGCATGTCTGTTCGTATCTGCAACCATTTTTACGCTAGACAAGCCAACAGCGGATAAATAACCACTTTTTAGAGGGGTACCCTTCTTTGACACCCGCGTGCGAAGGCCTTCTTGAATCTAAAGGGTCCGGACTTAGACTACTAAAATCTACATTCAATGCTGAAAATTTCGTACGCAGGTTTCTTGGTCTATCTCCAGCCATTTCGGTGCAGTTCACTCTTGAAATGCGTGTCGCAGCTTAAAATCACGAAAAATTTACTATAACCTCTTATTTTAGGGGTTCAAGGTCATTCAAGGTCATCGATGTTGACATTTCTAAGAAGCTTGTCGTCAGTGCTTGTTGTGATAAGTGCCTATATGCAACCATTTTCACGTTAGTCGAGCCAATAACGGTAGAATAACGCCTTTAAGGGGGTTCCCCTCTTTCTCCCTCTCGTTCGTGGGGACCCCCTTCACCCAGTAACATGAAATTTTGTCATGAAAATGGTAGAGACTCGAAGTAATCGTGCGTTGAAAACCCGAAGTCTATATCTCACCTGGTCTTAGAATGGTACCAAAATTATTTGAATACACAAATGGTAGCATTTTTAAAGAGAGCAACAAGAGAGCAGTACTGTCGTATAATACAATAGATTATATAAAAAAAACTGCAATCAATTCATTTGATGTTGTATAAGCGCTGATGTAAAACGGCTAAAATCAAAAAGGATAAGCACGAACATTATGCATTAGCTTAGACATTTATATCTGGCTATACTGAGAACAGATTAAATGTCTAAGCTAATACAATAGTTCGTGCTTATACTTTTTGATTTTTGCCGTTTTACATCGGCGCTTATACAACATCAAATGAATTGCTTGCATTTTTTTATATATATAATATTTGCAATTTTATGAAAGACTGAAAGGTCACTGAACATGCATTTTCTTTGTACACAACAACAACAACTACTACTACTATGCTACTTCCAGCATCTTGGGTCTTGTTATTTGTTTAATAATAATGGCAAGCCTGTATGTGGGACCGCAAATTTAGTCTACATACCAAAGTTCATGCAGATGGGTGGAAAAACAGTTATAGATGATGAACAACATTTAAAATGGTGACCACCGCCATCTTGAATTTACTACTTTTCTCGATTTTGGTCGCGTGATTTATTACCAGTAGCAACTAACCACATTCCTGCAAAATTTTATGAACCTTTTTCAGTCGGCAGCTGATTTGTTATGTATTAAAATACAAAATGGTGGCCGTCGCCATGTTAAATTTCATTTGTTCGATTTTATGGCCTAACTACATGCAGAACGTCAAATTTAGCTCGCACATAAAATTTTGTGAAAGTATGTGCAATAGCAACTAAGTTATGAGCGATAAACGGAATTTAAAATGGCAGCCGCCGCCATCTTGAATTTATTATTTTTGTCGATTTTGGTCACACGATCTACTTCTGGTAGCAGCCGACAACATTGCTACAAAAATTTCATTAATCTACGTCAATCGGCGGCAGAGTTATTGCTATTGTGCAAAAATCCAAGATAGCGGCCGCCATCTTAAATTTTATTTTTGTTCAATATTTTGGCATGCTTGTATGTAGGACTGCAAAAGTAATACACATGCCAAATTTCGTGCAATTATGTGCAATAATAAACGAGTTGAGCAATAAATGAAATTCAGATTGGCGGCCGCCGCCATCTTGAATTTATTATTTTTGTCCATTTTGGTCAAATGGTCTATTTTCGGTGGCAGCCGTCTACATCAC
>Ga0209671_1008251_pt1 | contig 10885 bp, 8 predicted proteins | sample WorMetHERISLAND2_2_FD_187401 | JGI IMG/M metagenome (GOLD analysis project Ga0209671, IMG submission 187401) | Marine gutless worms symbiont microbial communities from Max Planck institute for Marine Microbiology, Germany - Olavius geniculatus... | ecosystem: Host-associated > Annelida >...
GGCGTCTAGGGTAAAGCCACAGCTGACAATGATTTTTGAATATTCTTGGCTCGATAAAAGGCATTTCATAACAGACTAGAGAGATTGGAAAATTTTGTCACCCCGGACTTTTGCAGTGGATCATTTGTGCCAAGGTTTATCTGGTGTAGGCAAGCACCGACTGCCTGCTTACGTGATGCATCTGAGTAGAGCATTATACACTGTGTATGTGATGAAATAGTCACTGGTCCATATACAGCTGAGGAAAGATGGCCAGTTAGTTACAAATCAGGTTCACGAATATGGATGTACGTCCAAGTACGTGTTGCCTGTTTATGTGGAAATACATGAGAATAAAGCTTTATTCATGTGATAGCTATAGGCCTAACTATCTGCTAGAGATAGGCCCAGGGTATCCACAAGTCCTTGACAAAAAATTTTTCCAGGATGCTTGAAAAACAAATGCGTCTTGAAAATTCAGGAATTTCATCAATTTAGAGGGTCTTGAAAATTCCTGAATTTTAATGTTTCACAGTCATCCTGACGACCATGATGTGAAAATTTTTTGGTGATGCCAGAAACGTCCAAAAAAATATTGCAGTACCGGTAATAGGTTTGCAAATGGTACTTAAAAGTCCTTGATTTTTTTCTCCCAAAATTTGGCCACTCTGTAAGTCGGGTCGGTGTGGCGTAGGATGGATGGTGCAGTGTAGTGTTACAGCGAAGCACTGCTCCATATGCTCAGAATCATCGTTAGTATCATCACTTTGTTGATGGTGGTTGATTCCGCTGCCGATGTATCTCCCTTTGCAGTTTTTGGTAAACCCACCAGTGCCGAACTTTTTGTCCTATTGGCAGCGCGTCCGTAGATTGGTGGACACTGGCCGGCTTTGACATCCGGGTCCGGCTTACAGCGTCCGCACATGGCCCAACACATTTCCACAACCTTGGCGTACTTGCTGGGAAGTTTGCAGTACCGCCTAGGCCAGAACGGCTTACCGTATTGCTTGAACCCGCACATGTCGTGGTCTATGCAAGGTTGCGTGCAGTCGCTGCCCGCCCAGCCGGCGGCACACTCGCAACGACAGGTTGTCTCGTCGAGGGTGGCGCAGTTGTGGCAGTGCGCTGCACACGCGCAGCCGTCCCCTGCAGCTGTACACGCGTCGTTACACAGTCCGTCACTGCACCATGCTGCACCGCTGGCACACTGCGAGCACGCCGGACCCTTTTTGAACGGCTTCCGTCCTGCCACCTGGCCCGGCAGATAGTTACAGACGAGGTACAGTGCGCTGGAGAACTTTTTCGGATCCAACGATGCCAATCCGTGGCAGTGGTAGTATGCGCAGCCGACACGACTGTTGGTCGCCCACATGGCCTGGGTGTAGTGTCCGCACGGTTCCTTGCAGCAGTGCATGGTGTCGTAGTCGTAGTACGCTTCCTCGTCGTACCACGCCTGGATGGCGTACGTCATGCTGATTTCGTCGTCCCACGACTGCACGTAGAGGTTCTGACCGTACCGTGTCGTGGTCTTGCCGTCTGGTGTGATGAGCGTTGGGAATCCGTGTTCCCATACGCACCTTTTTGCCCACAGCATTGCCGTCTCGGCCAGCGACTCGCTCCATGTCATTAGTTCCATGTCCGACGAGCCTGCTTATTGCAATCCCTGCATTAATTTCTCAATCCTGGGATTAAGAAATTTGTAATCCCAGGATCCCGTTTTCGCGATTAGGCTTACAAATTGGTCGTTATTTAGTATCTCTATAGTAGCCCTACTACATTGTAGACTTATTTCGTGCATAGGCTGAATGATTGGAAAATTAAGTAAGCTTTCTGGAACTTGGTAGTGACGATGACTGTCAAAATGCAACTTACAGTTCCTAGCAAGGTCTCTTACATGCACAAAATATTTCATTAGATGGCTGTAATCGTTATTTTATGATCCATAACAGTCGCGAAAAGTATTATTTAACGAATTTTTTTGGAATCCCGAAATTCTGGCATGGTATGTCGCCAATCCTATGATTCGAGATTGGCGAAAATGGCCGACATTTGGGATGCGGGGATTGCAATCAGTAGGTCACGAGCCTTCCTGGCGCCGCAGCTTGTTGTGATGGTCAATGATCTCTGTCCTCTGGGCGTCGGTGATGGTGCGAGGACTGTCTCGACGCACTCGGACGCTGATGGATTGGACCACGCCCACTTCACTGACTATCAGAGTCAGACAGATGATGACGGTCGGCAACGGCCTAACACTGCAGACGTCATTCGCTCTGATGGTTTCTTCGTCTGTGCTGTGCGTTTTTTGTGGTGGTCGTCTGACGTAAGCAACAACAGCAGCATCCTAAGCAAACACCAGACACTCAGCCACTGGCTGACATACGCCGAGGATTTTGATTGATTTGCTTTCAAGCAGATTTTCTGCTGAATAATAACAATATGGTTTTTAGTGAAACAGATAACAGTTGTAATGAAAGTGCTGCGTCAGAAGCTGGTTATGGGGCAAACAAGGTCAGAAAAGTTTCTGCGCAAAAAAACTGATCTCCGTCATCTCTCCGAATAAGTTGCTGTTGAAGCCTGATCAAACGGCTGGGACGTAAGCATCAACAGTGCATGATGCAATAGCCCCGTATCCGTGGTCTTGCAGTGTATACTGGTGTCTGGCTGAGGGCTTAGGAAACGGAGATGCTCCTCGCCCTGTGGGCCTTGTGATTCGGGAAGGACTTTACATTTACATTATGCTAAAAACGTTTTGTGCACAATGCACCTTACTGTTACCGATAATCAATTTTGGTTGAACCAAGAAAAATCTGCTTGAAAATGCAGTAAGCTAATTAAATATTCCATAATTTTGTGCTGCTACGATTTAGGGCAAATAGCAACTATTCATTGGATTTGTGGCATGGAAACATGACTAGCTCAGCAAAGCATAACACATGAACGTGCTACTGTATGGATAAGCTGGGGCAGGGGGTAATCAGATGGAAGACGATTAAGGCGAAATCGAAGAAGACTGTCTAATAGAGATGGAATTACAGCTGATTGACTTGATCACAACAGAAACGGCTGAAGATTTGCTATACGACATATCTAAATAAACCTGCCACTTTTATTTTTTGCATAACATCGTAAAACATTGACTGACAAATGCGCTACCCAGTATGAATTCCTTGTTGTAAACGGCCAAACTACGATTTCTGCATTTCACAAGGTACTGTGGCAACAGTATTAAGGTGAGGTGGGCAAAACTGGTCATTTATGTCATTTTCTTAGCGATGTTGCATGCCAAAAATGATTAAAATCGGCCAGTGTTTCATGGAGCTGTTCAAAAAATAAAAGTGGCTTGTTTTTTGAGACACGGTGTATTGTGCCTCCATTATGCGTTCAACTACATTTTTGTTGCCAATGCATTCATTGTAAACTAAAGCGAATCAAGCATCCAGAAACCAGTTGAACGAAACAGCACTGTTTAATTCTTACCGGTGCTTGTCTTTTATGATAAAGATGTTGTCAGTCTTACTTGATGTTACTTTTGACTTGTTTTTGTTGGAATTTTGTGTTAAGGTTAATTGTTGTACACGATGTTGTTTGTTATCTTCTGAATTATTTGTTTACTACACTGCTATGATGTCATCGTTGCTATGACGTTGTAGTCAAAAATAATCGGCCGTCGTGTGTGGTAAGCAGGCGTAAACGGGGGGAAGGGCAGGGGACATAGCTCCCCTTCGCCCCGCAGTTTCCCAGACAAGACAAGCATACGTTTTAATTGCACTAAGTTTTAAATTTGACCAGTTGATGTTGAGGAAAAAATTAAAATCGTTGTCACCAGATCTCGCATTTTAAAGCTATGATACGCCAAATTCAATTTCGGCTAGAGCTCTACTCCAGACTCCAGTGGGGGAGCTTAAAGCGATCCGCAGGTCCCCTAGCTGGATTTTAAGGGGAAGGAAATAGGGAGGAAAGTTGAAAGAACGGGGAGGGGTGAGAAGGGAAGGAAGTAAAAGTAAGGGGAGAGGATGGTAGGTTAAGGGAAATAGAAGGGAAGGACTCGGGGAAAGCCCCCACCCCCAATTCACACTTCTGTCTACTCCACTTGTGCTAAGCTTACCATTGCTTATCTGATAATGGCGGTCGTCATCACCTGTGGACATTTTGGTGTGGAAAACTGGAGGCTTTTTCGTGATATGGGTCTACAGGGGTTCAAATCATTTAGCTTATTCCAACCCATTTCTCCATAGTGCACTCCCCCCGTAAATCATGCAAAGGATGCCATTTGGCAGATAGAGGAGGGGAGGGGAAGGGAAGACGAGGTGGTCTCTAATGACAAATTGTGTTGGATGAGGGTCCCTGGCCTTCCACGTAAAGGAGAGATTTTTGGGTGGAATCCCCTAACCAAAACTTGCAGTTGCTCGTTTTTTGATTCGTCAGGTGACAAAGCTGATCGGCAGTTCCGCGTTTTACCGAAAAACTTTGGTCCTTGTTTTTATCTCTTACCGAAACTACCCGTAATCCTGACAACATTGCTGCCTGTCTGTTAATTCTTCAGTCCAGCCCGTTGGACTGAGTCGATTTCGTTTAAACGTTTGTTCTGAGATGTTTCTGCATGTTTTCTTTCTATTGCAGTCCGGTGCTAGAGGGTCGTGGGGCGAGAAGGCGAACGAGACGCTGAAGCATACCCAGGGCAGATCATTTCGACACGAGAAGACCAAGAAGAAACGCGGCAGTTACAAGGGCGGCGCGATAGACACGGGCGTCCATTCCATCACGTTTAACGACTCCGACTGATTGGCTGACTGACTGCATGCGGGGTTTTGTCTCACATTATTAGGCACCCTCTCACTGACTGGGCGCCGACCGATGCGCAGTGGCTTCTCTCTCTATAGGCCTATCTTGAGGGCGCAGCTTGCGCTCATTGAAAAAATGGAGGGAAGTTCTGTTAATGGTGTAGATTCAAACTTTCCCTTATTTTTTTACTGAGCATTGAATCTGCACTTTCAACATAATGTCCCTTTATTTTTCACTGGACAATCAGCATCCTTAATAAAGCTTTCCCCATTTTTATTGGGCGATTCACACCCTTAACAAAGAGCCCTGAGGGTGGAAGGCTTGAGCCCAAAATTGGGGGACTTGAGCTCGAAAGTGGGGGGGGGGAACTTGCGCCCAATTTCAACTCCAGATTTGGGGGGATAGAAGCCAATGTTGATGCACAAATACTCGTACTGTTGCCTGTTAATTCTGTCGAACAATTGAAATAAGTTCTGTGTGCCTGTAAATGTTTCTGGTCGTTGATCAATTAGGAGTTTGTCCAATTTTTGTTCTCAGAATCTGGCCAGAGCTCGGGTCAGAGCTGGATTTCGAATAACATTACTGCAATTATGTAACAGTTGGTTTTTAGCTGCAGTCAAGATAACGTTTAGTTTACTTTCAGTCTCATGTAGTGCACAGTGTCATGAATGAACTTCTAGTTGTTGGAAGTTTATTTGGTTTCATTAGTTCGGCGATTGTGAAGGTGAAACCGTCAACTTAATGCAGTCACTGGCGGATCCGGAAGCTGGTAAGAGGGGGGGCATGGCGTGTGTAGTAGCTCGAGCCTATAATGTGGGTCAGCCCCAGCGGGGTAAAGGGCATAGTCCCTGGTCTGAGGATTATGGGGCAAAGCCTTCCCCCTTCCTGAAGCTGAAAGCTTTTTGGCAATCGTGTTGAATTTTCGCTTGAATATTTCATATTTTTAGAATATTTTTGTCATGTTCACAAGCTGCGTCAAAGAGGAATGCGGCCACCACATTGGCCAAGTACTGCGACTGCATATGACTGGAAGGGGCCCTATGCATCTGCCAGTGTCTGAACTTTGAAGTGCTGGGTTCGTGGGAAGTCAAGCTAAGACTAGTTCATGGTGTTTAGTTGTAGGCTGTGTAGCAGCTTGTGATCTGCGCTGCAGTCGTGCTGAAATCTAGCTCTGTTGCCTCTGTCTCAAATGATGTCTTAGTATACATGTAGTTTATTTCTAGGAGAAATCGCTCTGGCTAATGAAAGTGATTTCGCCTATATCTACCCAGATCTGCCTAGTTTGGTCTCTCATCTATCACATTTTTGAGCACCCTGATTCAGCTGATGGACGGCTTCAGATGCCATTTTGCAGATATACTTGTGGGTCCAGTGGCACATTGTGCTACACGGTGTTTCATAAAAAAGGACCCCCTTTTTGTTTTTTTATAATTCACTCAAATGATGATCAATTTACGTAAAATTTGTACCAATTGTAGCTGAAGAAATACTAATTCAAAATATTGCAACAAAGTATGGCAGTTTATTAAATATTCTTTGCTAGTTCTGACGTAACGCTGACGTCATAATATGTCATGGGTACACACTGGATAGTCTCAGCTGGTGCTGTCAGTTGCTACCCTGCTCCAATGGTGAAAAATCTGGTTCAATTGTTGAAGTTTTACAGTTACAGTTACAAAAACATGCAAAGCGATGGCATTTACGTGTCTGGGGATAGTTGGACTTTTACGCGTTCGAGCAAGACAGTGCACTAGCACATTGAGCTTCCAAAGTGGTTGCATTTTTGGATCGCAGTACGCATGATTTCATGTCCCTGTGTTGCTTAGCGCTGACATAATAAACATTTTCCATTAGCGAACCAGATTAAGCTCACCATCGAAGCAGGGTAGCAACTGACAGCACCATTTGAGACTATCCAGCTTGTACCCGTGACACATTATGACGTCAGCATTACATCAGGACTAGCAAAGAATCAACTGCCATATTTTGTTGCAATATTTTGAATTAGTATTTCTTCAGCTACAACTGGTAAAAATTTTGTGTAAATTGATGATCATTTGAGTGAATTATGAAAAAAAACAAAATGGGTTTTTTATGAAACACCGTGTACATGGTTTTCTGACCCACAGGGAAGGGTATGATTCACCACGGAACAGTGATTTCACGTTTTACATTTTCACGTTTGCACCTGGTAACTGTATTCTGACATTGATGACTCTCTGGAGGATTATTAGAACTGCCATTACTGTTATGCACATTTAGAATTGGCAGTTTTCACAATTTTAGGTCTAGGTCGTTTTTTAGGTTTTGTGCTTTATGTAGGTTAAACTTTCTGTAAATGTTAAACTTTTTGTTCTGTTATTATGCTATGTGTACGTGCATTGCCTGTAAAAGCTGTTCCCGAAATGACCTATACTGTGTCGGGTGGGACGTAAAACCCTACTCATTCGCTCACTGTTAACTGTATTTTGGATGATTATAATAATGAGAAGTTACTGAAGACGCATTTGCCAGTGATGACCAAACTTGTGAGCGCTGAAATCAAGTATCTCCCCAATCATAAAGTTTTTGTGAACTTCGTAGTTGTAGAATCGTAATCGTGCCAGTTAGTCGGAGTGCAGTGGCGGCGTGGATTAAAAAAAGTTGAGGGCAGGTTGTTGCAATTTTCTCATAGACAGTTGCAATTTTTTGTCATATTTATTTTCCCATAAATTTAGCCCATGTGGGGGATTTCAGCTCCAAATTTTGTATTTCTAAAAGAAATCTTCTGGCAAGAGAATTTTCTGTCATTCCAAAATTGAGGGGGCCAGATGCCCTTTTTCTACGACGTCATGGATATCTTAGTTGGTTAATTACTGCTTCTAGTAGTCTGCTTCATTGGCGTCGTACAGGGGGGCAGTTTTCTCTTGTAGATTCTGGGCCGTCAGAAAATTTTCTTGTCCGAAGATTTTCGACCAAAAATGCAAAAAAGGTGCCAAACCCCGCATTTCAGCGAAGTTTAGAGGCCAAATTGAAATTCCAAGCGTCAACGGTGTGTTTCTGACAGAAATTTGCAGTGATATCTCGGGATCTAGAGGGATAATGCATTGTACAGGCTGTAGCCTAGGTAGATAGTTTGTTACCTTTCGCCATGTGATTTGATTGTTTTGTAGCTGTAATTGCGTGGTCTTTGCTACGCCGCTGCGTCAGTGAGGAATGAAACGTTGGCAAAAAAACGTTAATCTGGTTTACTTCGATCAGAGGCTATCGCATAACCCGCACACCTTGTAACGTTCTTACCGCAGATTACTTCCGCCGAATTTCGGCGGAGGTTATGTAATTATGTCGGCCCGTACGACTTACAGCTGGATAATAGATAGTAGAGCTGTCGACGCGTTAATTTTGTAACGCATGCGTTAACGCGCTAATTACGCATTGCTGATATTGTAGGTGAACTTGAGAGGATGACAGGAATGAAACTCACGAAATCGTGCTTTGTCGCAGGACCATGACATTAGTGATGGAACGGCAACAAAACAATTTCTACCGGTAATTAATTGAATATTATTCCGTCGTCATATCACCTCGTTTCAACAGAATATTGAAACTCCTACTTCACAGAATTTAGTAAGTTTACGTGTGTGCGTTAATTTGTTAACGCGTAGGCCTATAAATTAACGCGTAAATTTGACAGCTCTAATAGATAGCGAAAAGCTTTGGGTGGATTTTGATGACATTTTTGGAGGTGTTGGTGTTGGACATAAAGGAAGAGATTAGATTTTGGCGGGATTTTTTTGCGGATTCTTTATCATCCAGTATTTTTATGCCGCTCATTGGAGATAAGGCGTTGGTTCTCTCTGGTCAGTCACTTGTAGTTATTTAACACTATTTTATTGCAATACAGCTGCACGGATGTCATGTTGCCGCCTATGTGCCTCTGTTTCGTGGCCGGTCTTCTAGCTAGCTGAGTTTATCGGCGAGCAGTGAGCGACATCAGCCAATCGGCTGACGCGCACCTGGCTAAGTTGCAGCAGGCGCCTCGCAGCCTCTTTTGCTGTAACTAGAGGGGTGACCCGGTGTAGTTTGCCAAACGCTTACAGAAGAACATTTCAACGTCTATCTTCAATCTTTTAAATGTAGACTATAGTGCAATTTTTTTTCGGAAATATTGCATTGTTTATGATGCAAAATCGCAAGGGTGCTGTTGTTGTGCAAGTCGTGATTCCAATAACACAGAAGAAAAACTGGTATGACAAATGTACAGAAAAAACAGTATAAAAACGACAGTTAATGGACGTTTGAAAGAACGAAATGTCTCAAAATGACCTACTATACCGTGTTTTAAAACCAAGCCACTTTTATTTTTCAAAATCGCTCAGCGAAACATAGGCAATTTTAATAGGATTTTTTGCGTGCAACATTGCAAAAAAAACTTGACATAAATGACTAGTTTTGCCCATCTTACCTTAATACTCTCGCTACATTACCTTGTGAAACGCAGACGTCGTAGTTTTATTATAAACAAAAATAAAGTGCTCGAATTGGCAACACGTAATATTTAGCTAGTAAAATAAGCAGTCAACAATTGAACTGAATTGAATTCCAATACTGCGGTCCTTCGATACTGTTTTCTATATTGAATGGCATGACCGGGTTTCGGAACGTAGTTCTCTGATCAGTCAATGAACTAGTAGTAGGCCTATTTTAAATTAAATGCAGGACGATTCTCAGTGGCGGTTCTAGTCCGTAATATCTGGGGGGGGTGATACGACCCCATGATGAGCGAGGAAGCACAAACCTATAATGGGGGCCTGGGGCTATGCTCCCAGCGGGGTCTAGGGGCAGAGCCCCTGGTCAGGGGGGCGAAGCCTCCCTGAGGCTGAAGCACTTTTATTTTTCGGACGTTCAGTGGAGGCCGCAAATAATTTTGCCCACTTTCCTAAAATTTGAAAACGTAAAGAAATCAGATATTTGTGTTATTTTTTGCAAAAAAATCATGGGTGGCTACGAAACCGGAGGGGGAGGGCTGGAGAGCAAAGGCCTCCCACGGCGCGGGCCTAAAACCGCCACTGGCGATTTTTTAAAAGTTTAAGGGAGGTGCATCTCAAGGCGCGTCATAACTGCTGCTGCTGCAGCAGCTGCTGCTGCTGACTTGCGCGTACTCTGCGGCCTAAACTGGTCGAAGCCGAGGTCGAGCGAGTGTTCTTTACCAGGCTTTCGCTTCGTCCGAGTAGAGAGCGCTGTCGCTACACTCTGCACTCGGAATCTCTTCTGTTGTCCGCGGTTTCTGGCGTTCAACCGACAGGCGGGGGCTCGCGACACAGGGCCCCTGTAGCCATGGATACGTGGTGACGTCATCTTTCATCGTGAGAAGTCTTCGCAATTTTCATTGCGGCTTGGATTGAGCCGGTGCGTGTGTGAAAGATGGCTGGGAAGGAAGACGACTACTCCGTGTCCGACACCATCTGCTGCGTGAGTGACGGATCTACCAATCAGTCGGTTTAACCCATTAATGCCTAAATTAGTGTATGATTTGGCGTCATAGTAGGCCGGTGTCCAATTTTTGGGGATGCTAGGCATGAATGGGTTCAAGCCGTCATAGGTATATACACTGTGTCCGGAAAAAGTAACTCCCTAGACATCGTACAATAGAAATGTCAAATCTGTACGAATCCTGATAAAATTTTGCACACTTAATCCCCAATAAATTGCAAAAGTGACTATTAAATTTCGTTAAAAATATTATTTGTTAGCGGAGTTATTAATTGTTGAATATCGATAACAGATATATTTGTTGCCAATATGGCGTTATATGCTACAGTCGCTAGATCGGAAGTGACGTTTGTTTACGTAATCAAAATAACGTAAACACAGGCCCTTCACTGCCAAGGGCCCCCGCTCCCCAAAGGAGCCTCGCGCTATGGCGATGATCGCCGCAACAGAGTTTAGATGAAATTTGACATAGGCAGTTGCCCAGCTTTTGCATTCATAACCGTCATCAGTCCTTTTAGGCAGCTGATCGATCGCTGGAGTCAATGTGTTCAGGATCAGCTGAGCCCAGCATTCGATTAGCACATGTTTTAGCCGGTCAGTTACTGAAATTTTGTGACCATGCTATCTGTTGCAATGCCCCCATACTGAATAA
>Ga0209671_1008252_pt1 | contig 10885 bp, 7 predicted proteins | sample WorMetHERISLAND2_2_FD_187401 | JGI IMG/M metagenome (GOLD analysis project Ga0209671, IMG submission 187401) | Marine gutless worms symbiont microbial communities from Max Planck institute for Marine Microbiology, Germany - Olavius geniculatus... | ecosystem: Host-associated > Annelida >...
GTCTAATTTTCCCCATAAGCGCCATTGTAATTTTTCATATTTTTGTGAAAAAATAGGTGAAAATGTTGAATTTAAATTTTGTAACCCCCAAAAGGCACTTCCTTGCGCGAAACCGCGTTATATGAGCCATCGTGCGTTAAAATCAGTTCAGTCGTTTTTCCTGTAGAGGACGGCAAGGAAAAAAAAGGGAAGGGAAGGCACAAAAAGTCACGCAAGCGTTATATTTCACCTATTCGTGGGGAAGCCCCCCGTAAATGGATTTTTACCAAATTTCGCACATCAGGAGATATGCTGGACGTAATCATCTGTGCAAATTTTGGTGTGAAAAAATTAAAGGGTTTGGGAAATACCAGGGGTCAAATTTTGGAGTTTCCCATTGAAATGGCTGGTCACCTTTACAACAGGGCTGGCGCTACCGCGCAGCCTGTGATAAGTCATAGACAAATAACTGAATGTAATGTAATTGAATGTAATGCAATTGCAATGAAAACAAATTAAAAAATTGCTTTGTTCTAGGCGACCGTGAGATAACATTGCTTTAATTTCAGTTTTGTTGCACATGCAAAGCAAAAGCCTAAACACCTAAAAAAATCCAGAACAAATCCAAAAGAATTTGTCATTGTTTCAATGTTTCAGTTCAGTTTCGCCTAACGTGTAGGGATCTTAAATGAATTTGGTTTCACACGATGAATGGGCAGCATATGAAAGTTATACTCAGTTGCTTTAAGCGCCTCTTCAGAGTGATGATGAACCAGTTTCTTGTCATGCGAAACCACCACTCAGACCAGACCTTGGCATACTCGCGGTACATGTCGCCCGATGGAACATAAGCTGCAGCCTCCCACTGATCAACGACCTTCCACATGCAGCACTTCAACAGGATCATCTCCAGCATCTCCACTGGCAGATCCTGCAGCTAAAAGTAACCAAGAAACACAACAACTGATCGTGGTATTGTCAATAGCTATGCACAATATTGCACATGCAAGTGGAATGGTATGGTACAATAAAGTATTAGACTTGTGGCCACTTTCAGACTGTGGTTTGAATTTTGCATACACCAGGATGCTAACATACAGTGTGATCAGGTCAACTCAGCCTCCTACTCTCAGCAGAATGGGAAATGATTAGTTGACTACGGGCACCAGTGTGAAGGCCTAGTGTGACTGATTGGCATGGTGGTATATGCAGGCAGCAATATCATTAGCTTATGCTAATCAGTTGCCACTTCAGAGAAAGTAAAGTGTTTCCGGTTATGTCTCTGACTTGTGTAAGCAGTGCTATATCAAGCACCAAACGTTATTGATAATGTTTGCTAGTTTGCTTGCTCAAATGCTCTCAATCTGCACTCAACCTTTGAACCCACATGTACACACTAGCTCTAAACAACCAATGCACTAGCTTATGCTCTGCCAATTTCATCTTAGCTTATTGCATACTGCAACACATTAAAAAGTGCACTTCTTACAAATCCTACAAACTACAAAATTGCCACAGAATTTACAGTACACAGAATGAAGCTTTACGGTGAAATATCAATACTCTCAGCAGTCCATTAATATCATCAGTTAAAGTGTTTTCTTTGGCTATGACTAACAAATGCACAAGTCACCGCATGCTGCAATCTTATCAGATAAGTGGACAAGTATACAGTAGTGTTTGCAATCCCAGGATCATGGCCGTTTTCACCAATCCCGAATCCCGGGATTGGCGGCGTTTCAATCCTGGGATTTCGGGATTACAAAAATTGTTAAAATTGTACTCTTTTAAGTGTTAAATGACTCGAATAACAATTCTTACCATCTAATAAATAAAATTTTCATGCGCTTTAAAGTGCTAATGTTTGTTGTGCACTGTAATTTGTATTTTTACAGTGATTTTTACTTGCTACAATTCGCACTACCTTCCATACAGGGCCAACCTACTACATCCTCATGCATAAAATAAGTCTATTATGGATACCAAAACAGTGATTATTCTGTGAGCCTAATCCCGAAACGAGATCCCAGGATTACAAATTACTCAATCAATTCAATCCAAGGATTGCAATCACTAGTATACAGAGTGCGGCAAAAAAAGTGGACCCCTAAAGTTTTCCACCGTTTTCTCAGCAACTGTTTGAGATTTTAATATGAAATTTTACAGCTTTATTTGGCGAAACCTTCTACATATAATTGCCAAGTAAAATGTGACTCTGTTGAAAAACAACAAAGTTACAGAGTTTTTAACATGACCGCCTACCGATTTTTCAGCTTTAAAAAATATTTAAGCCAAAAATGCTATATAATTTTCATATACTGGTTACACGTTACTGCCGATGACGTCACAGTGACGTTTTGATAAACAGTAATATATATTGTTTACAAATTATCACTAAATTATCGTTCCTTTAAAGCAATTGCCGGCTGCCCACCGGATTCATCATCCAGCAGGATGGCGCGTCAGCATACACAGCACACAGCACAGCACACAGAACTGGCTGCGGGCCAGCTGTCCAGATATCATCACAATATATCAATGGCCTCCAAATTCGCCGAATATAAACCCAAATAGACTATCACGTATGGGGTGCAATGTTGGAGGCTTACTGCAAGCTTAAAACAAAGCCAAAAACATGAGCCAAACTCAAGGAAGTGTTTAAGGTTATCTGGACATCCTGCCACAAGGACTGATCGATAAGGCTGTAAAAGATTTCTCAAACTAGAAATACGTTCTGTGACACGACTGGAGGCTGGTGTTGTAGCTTGGAGCTGGCGGTGAACACTTCGAACATTCGCAGTGACAATGGAATTCTGGCATCTGATCATTCTGTGTTGTTCAACGATGTTATTAAACTGGTGTTGTAGCCAGAACATTTTTAAATGCTAAAAATCGGTAGGCGGTCATGTTAAAAAATCTGTACCTTTGTCGTTTTTCAACAGAATCACATTTTACTTGGCAGTTTAGAAGGTTTTAGTAAATAAATCTGTAAAATTTCAAATTAAAATTCCAAACGGTTGCTGAGAAAACAGCAAAAAACTTTAGGGGTCCACTTTTTTCCTGCACCCTGTACGTGTATGAATTATTTGGCACAGCCATTTGCTTTAGGGCCCAGTTTACATTAACAACTTGCTATCTGCACAATGCACGTAAAGCTACACTTTTAATGTACTCTTGAAGATTTCTCTCACCGTTGTATCTGTGAAGATAGAATCCATTTGAGTGGCTCTTCTTTAATTTCAAAATACAGCTAAATCATACACTGAAGCCTTCATTGCTAAAAAGCACAGCAAAAATAGCATAATAAATATCATATCATGATCTCACAATGATTTGTTTACTGAGCTACTAACTGACTGAATAAGTGCTTACCAACTAAGATTTAAGACTGCTAGCAATTAATGGATATACACAAATATGTAACTAACTAATCTGAATGAAAAGATATATAGCAGTGCACACAGTTTCAGGCATAATGCAAACTAGAAATATGGGGCAGAGCCCAACGTCAGGCCGCCCGGCGCCGTAAGTCCAATTGGGGAGACAGTTAAGAGGTTGAAATTTTGTTCGCAGCAAAGTCACGTGACCCGAGCGCAACTGCATTATCATCTATATGTGTAGCAAGTGCAATGTTAAACTTGGGTGGTTCGAAATAAGACAACAGAACTTTATTCGTTGTGAACCAAAGTTCACCAATGTTTCTGCGTTTGACGTGGAATCAATTGTAGTTGTAAACGCCATTTTCCGATTATCGATTTCTATATCTATTCTAGAGACATATGCGATCAAAGTCTAAAGTTGTCTGAAAACGCGTGAACTGTCCATGTTGGGTAGGTCGAATGAACAAACACAACTTTGTGGATAGTGAAACCAAGTCCAACAATTTTTCTGCGTTAACCGTGCAATTGATAGTAGTGTGTTAACCCCTTGTTGATATCTTTATTTGTTCAAGAGATATTCGTGTCCAAAGTCAAAAGTTGTCTGAAAAACACGCGCAATGTCGATTTTGGGTAGGTCAAAATGAGCAAACACAACTTCGTGGTTAGCGGACCAAAGTTCATCGAATTTTTTTGTTTGACGCAGAAGGGACAGTAGTTTATAACGCAGCTGACCGCTTGTCGATGTCTTAATCCGTTCCAGAGCTATTTGCAGTCAAAGTCGAAAGTTGTCCTAAATCGTGCCAAATTTTGGACGTTTTTTGCCTTCCCAAATTTTAAGGGGGCGGTGCCCCCCAAATTTTTTACACGCGTTAACACCCCCATCCAGCGGCACATCAGGTGGTAAAGTTTCATTATGCTAATCCCCTTAGCGCCAACGATCTAGTGGCTCAGTCTCAAGAAGTCTCAAATAAAAATCTTAGCAAAACTTCACCACACAGTGCCAGTGGCACTATTTGCTGATAACCACCAAACTACAGAAACAATCAAAGCTGTTCTCCATAGTATTCGGTTGGAGTTAAGATTTAAGTTTAGGGTTAGGATTAGGTTTTCGGTGCAGAAAAGTTTTCGGTATTTGGTGCCAACCCCAAGCGTGGAAAGTGGCAATCTCAGAATGTTTTGTATCTCAGAAATGCAAGGTGTTATCTGCCATGGAAATTCACAGAAAATAAGTAGTCGATTTTCGCTATCTGCCGTAAAGTTTCACAAAAGCTAGCATGAAATGGTTATCTGCCGTGAAAATTTATTGAAAATAAATAGGCCTATCATTAGGCCTATCTGCTGTAAATTTGCATCGAAACAAAGTATAGTAAAATAACTGCCAGTGCTATTTAGTAACAGTGTTATCAGATTATGCAAACAATAATAGTAAGTTAGCAACTTCTGTAGCCTGTATGCCTAGCCTATATATGTAATTGATCACATCACTGGTAAGCGGCCATGGCTTTTCAGCTGATGTATTTCAAAAATGTATAAACTATACGCAATGAGTCAAAACATGGCATTAAACTCTTGTTTATATATTTGCCCGGACATTGGCAGTGAAAGTATTTTGCAAATCAGTCAGACTTGTAACCGTAGCAGACAATTTGCAACAAAACAGTGTTGAAATTTCTATCTTGACTAAAGTAACTACCAGATACATAACCTTGCATAAGGCTGGCAGAAACTGTGGTGAAAGAAACAAGTTGAGCTTCCTCAACATGCAAATTTTTCACCATACCAAACTGTTATTATTAGGTCCTAATTGTGTGATTATTCGCTTATTTTTCAGCTTCAATATATAAGTTTCCAAGTACATCAATTTTCATGGCATATATCCAAAAGTAAAAAGATGCTTCCATGAAAATTCATGGAAAATAAGTAGTCGATTACGGAATTCTGCCTTGAATTTTCACGGCAGATATAATCTTCGCTCAGAAACAATGGAAAACACTATTGATCACTATTGATCAGTGACAGAAAATTGGGTAACTGGAACTTTCGTACCCGAGAACTTTCGTTCCTGTGAACGAAAGTTCCACAGGTAAAACTTTCGTTCCTTGGAACTTTCTTTCCCTGGAACATTCGTCCCCAGAAACTTTCGTCCCCTGGAACTTTCGTTCCTTTTAACTTTTGTTCTCAAAATGAAAATTAGCATGGAACTTTCGTTCCTTAACACTGATTATTATAACTATAGGCCTATAATGTACACAATTTTTGATGTGCTTTTTAAATTACAGCTATGCTGTAGGCGTCGATGGTACCACTGTCGTCTATCTCTTGTCCATCCGTCCATCTGTCTGTCCGTAACAGATGCATTGTGGATAATCGCTAGGTCATAGAGGAAAACTTTTTGCACGGATAATTAGTTCTGTGTCAATGCTCTCTGCGTACAAAATTTTGGAGATGCAGTGCAAGGAAAACATTTTCAAATTTGGGGTTGAATAAACGGGGGTAGAAAAATGTGCGTTTGTGCTTCCTTGTTATTATTATATCCTGCTGAAACTCTAGATATATACGTCTATAGCGAGTGACACAAAATTGGAGCTGTTTTCGCTGAACTGTAAACACTACGTAAAGATAAGGGGTTCAGTAATTATCAATGTCAGGGAACGAAAGTTCCAGGGGACGAAAGTTCCATGAATCGAAAATTGCATGCACGCTTCTGGCTAAAATAGAACAGTCCTAGTTATAACCACCTGTCACCTGAACCACAGACCTATACATTAAATTTCTTGAACAAACTTAGGATAAACAGAATACAGATCAACAATTTTTGTTTGTAAACATAAACTTAGCAATAGAGATGTGCAGATTAGAAAAATTGCTGTACAATACAATACAATACAATACAATGGAAAATTTGCACTCAAAAACTGACAAACACACTGTCAGTTTAATCTAGCACATAAACGAAAAAGAACTGAAATGTTTAAAAGAAAATGGAATGAGAGGTACTGAAATACGAGGTATACGACACCGATCAGTTCGATATCATACAACAAAAAATAAAACTTATACAAAATGCACGATGTTATAATATAATACACAGTATTTTATTAAAAACGCATAAACTGTAAAAAAAACTTTACATTTCGGTTATACAGCAGCCTGTTTTTAATAATGTCACGGTCCGGCAAAACCGCAAATAAAAAAAGACATACTAGCCCAGCCTCAACGTCTGTTTTTACTTTGATCTCACTTTTTACTCCTGTTGTTTTGTGTTTCCGGTTACGTAGAATGCTTCGATTTGCTGCCGTTCTTCGCTCTAGAGTTGTCGCTACGTATTTATTGCTGAACTCAAGACTGTTAAGCACATCAGTATCGGCTGCCAATGACATGGCTGATGCAGGGACAAGTAACGGCCAGCCCACAGTGGGAATCATTGTTATCGGTGACGAAATCCTGAAAGGTCAGACGCAAGACACCAACTCGCACTTTCTCGTCCGACGATTGTTTACTCTTGGCGCTCGGGTTCGCAAGATATCAGTAATCCCTGACGACGTCGACGTGATTTCAAATGAGGTATGCATCCTCGATTGGAACGCTATACACTTTGGCGCAGTTGCATTTCGATATTTATACGTTCAGATCGGCGATCTGAAAGACCGGTAAAAATTAATACGTTCAGATCGCCGATCTGATAGTTTTAGGCAAAACTTTAGGGTCAGTGCTAGGGGTAAATCGGCGATCTCGCACTAGTAAGCAGAAAATTACTAGTGGTAGATTTATCACATTATTAATGTAAGAATGCAGCCGTATTTCTTCACTGCATTACCAGGACTGTGGTTGGGACTGAAATATCAGTCACTTTGTTATCAATTACCAAATTTATTCAAAAATTATATTTTTAAGTCTGTGTTACAAAGAAACAGATATGGCTTGAGATGGACTCTGATATAATAGTGAATAAGCCTGATTTAAATATGTGACAGTGTTGTGGCATGGTCCTATGACTACCAGGAACATAAGTTCTACCATGTACCTAATAATGTGCCTACCCGATCTACCTCTAGCAATTTTCCAGTGCTAACAGCAAGATCGCCGATCTACCGCTAGAATTATTGAAATTTTATACCTTTAGATCAGCGATCTGAGCACTCAGATCGACAAGATCTGTTAACTGCAGACAACAAACTCACCAATCTGAGTGATTAATAGTAATGAGTGCTCAGATCGAATGTATCCAAATAAGTTTTTATTCTTTCCATCACTTCGTCAAATTGTATGTTCCTATGTTTTATTTTATGTTATCTATCCACTTCTTTGGTTGTCTTCCCTGATTTCTCCGTCCAGTTATGGAACAGTGCGTCACTTTTACTTGCAGCCATTCACTGCCCAATGCCCATCCTTGACACATGCCCGAAACACGTCAGTCTTCGCTGTGTTATTCTGTCAGCCAATGTCCTTTCCTGGTGTAGAGTACTCCGTACTGTCTCATTCTTCATCCAGTCACGCCTTGTCACCCGCAACAACCTCCTTAGCCACGTCATCTCCACCACTAGGATTCTTTGTTCGTCTTTCTTTCTCAGACAGCAGCATTCCGAGCTGTACAGCACTATTGGAACTACGAAGGTTTTATGAGTGCCTTTGTTCGCCAATACGGTAGACACTTTAGTCATATTTGAAATATTTTTTAAGCTAAATAACACTAAAACAATAAAATTAGCCAGTACAGCATGGGCAACTGGCTTGCCAATCTGAAGGTATCAAATTGTGCCCAAAACTGTCATATCGGCAATCTGAAAGACTAGTAAAAATTGATACGTTCAAATCGCCGATTTGATCGTATCACCGTGCATTTGCATTTTCCCTGGAGAGCATTTTCGCATACCTACCATACCTACCTGTACCTCAGTCTAATATATGACAACCTTAACCCCTAACCTAACCCTATTTCTAACTCTAACTTTAGCTCGAAAATTCACATTGACATGAACAACTATGCGAAAACGCTCTCCGGGGTAAAATGCGATTGCACCCAATTTTTGCTTTCTAGACTCTTAGATGTTGCTTGATGTGATTTACATTTGTCATTTTAACTTTTTAAGTTAATTGGCGTAATGATGATTTATGGAACTTTTGTACCCGAGAACTTTCATTTACAGGAACGAAAGTTCTATAGGTGGAATTTTCGTTCTCTGGAACTTTTGTTCCCAACATAAAAATTAGCATGGAACTTTTATTCCGACATTGATAATTATCGAGCTTGTTATGTAGGGCTTATAATACAGCAGAAAAGCTTCAATTTTGCGTCCCTCGCTAGATGTATATAGCTAGTGTTTCGGCAGGATATAATAATAACAAGGAAGCCCAGCTGTTGCTAAGGAAAATGTGCTATAGCCTATACAGTTCCTGTTGCAGTACTGACCTTCAAGGTCATCCGAGGTTGATGATTTTCATCTCATCTGAAAGTGCGAGATATGGCTAGTTTAACATTGAAAAATGCACCTTTTTCTTACCCCATCCATTCAACTCCAAATTTGAAAATGTTTCCTTTGCACTGCATCCCCAAAATTTTGTACACAGATAGCCTTGACACAGGGCTAATTATCTGTCCAAAAAGTTTTCTCTCATGACCAGCGCTTGTTCACAATACATCTGGTTATACGCACAGACAGACGGACAGACGACAGTGGTATCATAGATGTCTACAGCATAGCTGTAAATGCGTCAAAAAATCGTGTACAGTATAGGCATAATAATCAATGTTAGGGAATGAAAGTTTTGTGCTAATTTTGATGTTTGGAACGAAAGTTCCTGGGAAAAAGTTCCAAGGAACGAAAGTTCCACCTATGGAACTTTTGTTCCCGGGAACGAAAGTTCTCGGGTACGAAAGTTCCAGGTACCCATAATGATCTTGCACTGCTCCACACTTATTGATTACAAGTGGATAGGTCGCTAGTCCCGCTATGCTCCCTGTCCACTTGATTGTTACTATAGGTTTGGCTTGCAGCCTCCATGTTTGGTCTTTTGGGCCTCAACTCGATCCAGGTTCCTCAGCAGCATTATGAGCGCTCCAGTATGCGTTGCAGCGCTGATGGTGTGTCACCGTAGTGACGACATCTATATGACGTCACAGCCAATCGCTGCACACAGCTCTGCTGCAGCTTAAAAGGCGTGGCTGCAAAATTTTAGAAAAAAGTGAAATTTTTTGAAACGGACAACTCCTCAGCAACATTTGACCTAGCCCATGTCCCGGCCATGTACAACATGGGTCTGCATGCAAAATTTCGTGGCCGTACGTTGTGCCGTTTAGAATTTATTGGCGGTCGCAACTCTCAAATATAGTATAAATTACCCTAGAGACTGTGAAGGTTACTAGCAAATGTGACTGCAATCTGTGAGTCAACTTAATGATGTCTGAGACAGTGGGTCTTGATCTCAATCTATCACAAGTTCTTGGACTTGGTACCAAGCTCTGTGATTTTGTTCCCGGTCTTGAAATTTGTTTTTTACTCTGTTTCAAATATATTTTTTTGCATTTTGACGGATTTAAAATTCACTTCATCAAAATCTAATATCAGTTGTATGTATGGCTGTTGTTGTTTTATCATATTTTCAGGTGCAGGAGTTTTCAAAGAAATTCACCCATGTTATAACATCCGGTGGCATTGGTCCCACACATGATGATGTCACATTTGAAGGCATTGCTCGTGCTTTCAGAGAACATCTATTTCCTCACCCAGAACTGGTGGCCGTCTGCAAGGAACATTTTGGAACTGATGACTTGACGTCACCCAAGCTGAAGCTGGCATTTATTCCAGAGTCCTCCACGCTGCACTATGGAGTGGACAAGACAACCGGTGAAAAGTCCCGCTATCCTGTTGTTGTTGTCCGCAATGTCTACATCTTTCCGGGCATTCCACGCTTGTTTGAGATGGCATTCGTGAGGCTAGAGGAATTGTTTCGCAACCCGAATAGACAGTTTTGCACTCGGGAGTTGTTTCTCAGTGCAGATGAGTTCTCAGTCACTCCTGTGCTAAATGATGCAAATGAGCGCTTCAAGGATCGTGTCACAATTGGGTCTTACCCGGATTTCTACAACAGCTACTACAAAGTGAAGCTCACGCTGGAGTCAGAAAACTGTGCTAGCATCGGTGCAGTAGATGATTTCTTGCACGCTCAGCTTCCAGAAGATTTATTTGTTGAGTACGACCACGATCCTGTGACCCATGCTGCAGATTGCGTCTATCAGATGGCTGATGGCAGCGATCAGTTTGCCATGAAAGTCAGACAGTCACTGCGTGTGGTAGAGCAAGCATTCAGCCAGTATTCATGGGATGAAATCTGTGTTGGTTTTAATGGTGGCAAGGACTGTACAGCACTGCTTCATTTAGCATATGCTGTGGCATGTCACAAAAAGCTAATAGGTGGCACCTTGAGAAGTCAACTGCCGGCCTTGTATATCCGGAAGGGCCAACCTTTTCCAGAGGTTGAGCTGTTTATCCATCGCACAAAGTCTCGTTATCATTTAGATTTGCTTG
>Ga0209671_1008253_pt1 | contig 10883 bp, 7 predicted proteins | sample WorMetHERISLAND2_2_FD_187401 | JGI IMG/M metagenome (GOLD analysis project Ga0209671, IMG submission 187401) | Marine gutless worms symbiont microbial communities from Max Planck institute for Marine Microbiology, Germany - Olavius geniculatus... | ecosystem: Host-associated > Annelida >...
CGAGAACATAAAACGAATATAGCAGAAATCTAAAATATCCAGATCATCAGAATAATTGCATTAGAGGTCTTATAATTCGACACGAGGAAGTTTTTTGGACAGGATAAGATTTGAATCGGACATTTTTTATCTCGGAAAAAATTTATTGCCTAGTGCGCATGCGTAACCGCGAGTTGAACCGAGATCAAAATTTGATCGGTGGTTAGATGGCAGTTCAGAATTGAACGGAGATCAACGCTTGAACCGCTTTGGTGCAACGCAATTTACTCCTGAACTAGGTTCAAATTTAGATTTGACCCGGGTTCAAAGTTGAACGACGTTGGTGCAACGCGCCCTTAGTCACGTTATGTTTTAACCACTTTTTTATGTGATTCTTGGTATGTCTGTGAATTCTCTCTTTGATGAAATAAGTTACTAAATTGTATCCGTATACTCCACTATTTTCAGTTTTTGTTTGACCCCCTTGCTTTCTGCAGTTACTCCGTATTAGGCCACCAGCCATGAATAGTTTTAGCTGATTACTTACATGATTTATCTGTAGGCGTTGTGATGCACTAACTGATCATCTTTGGCATCATTTTATCAAGGTTAACTGTGAGGATTGTGAATAAAATAACAGATACCGATCAGTGTGGTCGTTATTCAGTAGATCTTTGAGATTTGCTGACTTTGTTGAATGTTTGATGTTAATTGTTAAACTCACTGAAGTCACTGCTATAATGCCACTGATGTACTGTTCTAAAATTTGTACAAATTTCTGTTTTTTTTCTATTTTATTTCATTGAAATAGTGATGAACACTAGTCAACTGTTTTTACTGTGTATTGTCATTGGTGGTATTTTACTAAATACTGATATGAGGTACAGTATTATGGTTCCATGTTGTGTTTACCTGATTGTGTTTAGGCTGCAGCAGTCGAGAGAAAGAAGCTGTATTCACAACTGTGTAAACGAATTGAACGCGAGAAGCAGCTGACCATTATTGCACAGAAAATGGAAACTAAGAAGCTCCTTCTGGTAAAGTGCAGATTTTATAATTTATTAACGTTTATTTTACGTTTGTCGGAAGTTGTGCATTCAACTGGTGCTGTCTGTGTCTGTTTCTTTGGAGCATTTCTCACTGTCAGTAGCTGTGCAGCATTTTTTAGATGTTTTTAGATTTACTGACGGCATTCAGTAGGTAATAAAATTGATGCATCATTGTATTGCTGAGCTGAACACAAGTAACTCCATTCTTCACTCTGTTTACTTTTTTCTCTGTGTTTGATAAAGTTTTAATCAATATATATTTGTTTTGCTGCATCATTTCGGGGTGAAGCATGACACTTTTCATTGTTTTGTCAAGTCACTGGTTTAATCTAGTCTCTTCCACTACTAGTGTGACAACCGTGGATGTGGCCTTTTGCAGTGAAGTAAATTAGGAATAACAGCTGTTTTGTTCTCATCATAATTCATTAGTGGTGGTAAGATATTACTTCTATTATTTGTGTGGCACCTTTTCACTGCCGTGCGACGTTGCGACCAGTACTATGGCATTAACAACTTAACATACCTTAATTAGCACGTTTGTGATAGCTTTGCTGTAAGAATGAAAAAAAAACATTAACTCTCGTGCTGAACCGAACCTGAACTTGAGTTGTGTTGTACGATACTGTTGAGTGATGTGGATGTTGCTGTGTCGCAGGACAAAAGAGTTAAGCGGAAAAAGGTTGCTGAAGAAACAGTTGACGCTCCGGCGATATACCGACAGGTTTTTCGTAGGAAGCGGTGATGTTGCCAACATTCTCTGTCAACTGAGATGCAGCAGATATTGCAGTGATTCAGTAACAGTCAGCAGTTTTTTCTCAGTCTAAGAAGCCATCACCATGGCTCATAAACTGCAGCCTGCTTACAGTCTGACGTCACAGCGCTTACAACACGTCTTGTTTACTTTATCACCTTTGTCCTCCAATAGACAGCATTATGAGATTGATGACTGGAGGATATCAGGGAAGATTATTAGAACTACCATTGTGTTAATATCATACGCACGCGTATAATGGAGTTCTTGCAATTTTGGGTTCAGCTCGTTTTTTTGTGTTTTGTGTTTCTGTAAAGGTTAATCTTTCTGTTTCTTTATTGTAAGGGTTAAACTTACTATTCCATTACTATGTTTTTGTGTGCATTTTGCCTGAAAAGGTTGTCCCCGAAATGACCTATACTGTGTCAGGCAGGACGTTAAACCCTACTCACTCACTCACTTGTTTACTTTATGTACAGTGTCCATGCGACGTATTTTGCATGACATCTGACATCATTACTATAATCTGTCTTTTTTACATAATAAGCTAATAATTACATTTTTTCCGTTGTCTTTTGGTCAGTGTTCGTGTGTCTCTGTATCTGCCTGTTGCAGTTTTGATGTGCGTCTGAATCAGATAAATGATATGATCGAACTTTTACCACTTTGTTGCCCCATCACTCCAGTTTTCTCACCTCGAACACTGTTCTGGGTTGCTTACACTGACTCTCACCATTTCAGGCGGGTTGAAAATGCCAGTTCTTAAAAGGTTAGAAGTGGTTAAAGGGTGTATATAACTTTGTTGGAAGATATCTGAGAGCTACAGAGCATCACCTGCCATGTCGGATCGCACAGTGTTCCCTTCCACCCAATACAGGTGAACGTGCCCTGTTTTACTCCAGCCAGACAGGCCAGTACTTGATTTACCCACTACGTAGCCAATATTTGGCTGCATTTTTGAAACTGTGCCATATTCATCAGTAATTATCATGCAGCACCGCTAGGAAATTGGATTATATTTGTCGAATTTTGTCGTTGTTGGTGAAATTAGATATTTATTTTTGTAAATGCTCAAAGGTGACACAGATTATAAATATGACTGTATTTTGACTTCAATGTTAATTTACAAGTATTGTTGACATTTACTGTTTTCTGTTTCTGCAAATGGCTGAAAACGTATGAACCTAGTTGCTGATAGCAGTGCAGTGCATTTGAAGTCACGACCTAATGGTACAAAAGAAATCTGACTAATAATATTTTTATTATTATTGTTTTTTAAACCCTTGGAAAATTTCAAAGGTGTCTCAAAAACTAGCTATAGCAAGTGGAGTGGAATGACCATCAATCTGGGCATTCAACTGAAACAAGAACGCTAGCTGTCGCTAGGGAAGACGCACTACCGCCTATAATGCACATTTTTCCTACCCCCTCCGTTCAACCCCAAATTTGAAAATGTTTCTTGCACTGCATTCCTCAAATTTTGTACGCAGAGAGCTTCGACAAAGAGCTAATTATTCGTGTAAACGTTTCCCCTGAAACCTATCCATTAGCCAGGATACATTCGTTATTGACAGACAGACGACAGACACATCGTGCCTTAGACGCCTACAGCATAGCTGTAGCGAGTTAACAAAACTGTTGGGCATTATTGTGTTATTAGTGTTATTATTTCATTTACAGTCAGCAGTAACTGCTGTTAAGCTATAGCCTAGGAAAGGTTCGATGATGAGCTGTTGTCAGTGCATAGATTGTGTATTTTTGCTATGGCATAAACCGGTGATTCACAACACAAATTTAGCTTGTAAATGAGACAAGATTACAAAAAAAATAATGTACGCTAATACGTGTTGAAGGCTAATACACACAAAACTGGAAATATAGGCCCCTATTATGCGTACGCTCATGCTAAGGTTAAGGTTAAAAACGCCGATAGTCAACAGGCCCTCGATCACAGCTCTGTGACCGATGCTATCAGTCAAAGTACCTGGCTATAGTTCATGCTGCACGTTGTCGTACTTTCGTTTAGTGTTTTAAACTTTAAATTGATTGACTGATTAAGGTTCGTCATGCATGAGTACTAAGCCTCTAAGAAGGCTAGTGTATCGGTACATCACTACCTTGGACAGTTACAAAGCCAGACGCTTTGATAGAATGATTGACGTAAGAGTAAAGGGACATGCTTACATGTGTGACCCACACAGCCTGCAGCGATAGGCCTACACTATGCACGCAAATAATCTGTCAACGACGTATTTATAAAATACCTATAGCAGACACACCAATAGACTGGGCAGCGCAACACGTAGCTCAGTTCACTGTAGGAGTCGTAGAACTATAGTTACAGCCTAGTATTTTATCAAGGTACGTGGCTAATAATACAACGATCGACTTAAGTAATGTGAGTGATTATTTACTCGATGTTTTAAGAGTCTAAGACCAAGTACCTTTATCAAACAGCTAGGCGTGTACATGATGTGGAATCGTATAGGTCCCATAAACACAGAATATTCGCTATTGGCAGACTGGGACGTCTCTGATGGCCGATCGTGAGAGCTTTTAATTATTTGTTTCAGGGGCCTATATGTTTTAATTCATGTGCTACAGCGTTATCTTGCTGCATGACAGTTTCCTTGAGAAGACTGTCCGAATCAGTGACCATTTGATTTGTTAGGCTATAGGATGCGGCCCTCCCAATAGGCCGGATTACAGGTCTTGCCCGTCCGTTTCTGTGTCTCATCCATCTATCTAATGTGGGCTCGTAATTCGAAATCGAAACGGCGTAAAAAAATTGGCGTGAACGTTCCACGGGGCTGGAGTAAAAATGCACCAATTTTAGTTTTAAAAATCTCAGTGGCCTAGAACACCGGACGTGGAAGCCCTCCAGAAAATGCCGCATATCTCGTGTAAACAGTGATGTGCAATGGGCATTTGAGACGGACGGCTGCATGGATGTCGGCACATGGCGCAGTAGTGTCATTTCAGTAAATCATTAGGGTCTCATTTTTCCTTCTTTTCTCCTCCCTTTTTCTTCTAGCTACCCCTTTTCTTCCCATCCTGTTCCCTTTCCCCTCTCCCGTTTCCTTAGAAGTCGGGTCCCTTAAATTCAGCTAAAGGGTCTAAGGGAGCGGTATAAGCTGTGACATCGAATTTGGTGCATTTCAACTTTAAAACGTGACTTCTGGTGGCAACAATTCGAATATTTTTTTGAAAATCGATTAACCACGTATCGTACAGTTTACACGGTCGTCGGTAAAGTTTGTGGTCAGTCGTTTACTCTCTCAGGAAAAAAAATACATTGGGGTCTGCAGATCCCCATCAACCCACCCCTTTGAACGACGCCCCTGACATGGCGTGGTGGCATCTCAGCTTGTTTTTTAAAGTCGTCGATCACTATCCAACGTGTTTCAGCGTACTGACACGGCAGTACAAACGATGGTGGCGTGCACGTTGGACTACGAATGGCCGACGTATGTGGTCGCCAGTCTCATCTCGCTATTCGGCGGACTGCTGATCATACTGCTGGTTAGATACGCGTGTCGCTGGTCAGGTCAACTGCACACCTACAACAAGCACCTGCTCAGCGTCCAGCAGGCCGCTGACCTCATCCTCTCCGGCGACTCCATCGCCAGCAAAACTTTCGTACGTCTCGACGCTTTTATTGTTCTAACTGTTGCAACTGGGTGATCGTCACAATAAAGGTAAAATATTTGCTCTTCCTGCCTTGGTTAGAAAACGTTGGGATAAAATACATTCTTGCTTCAGCCTTCATGAAAACACGTTCGGTTTTAATTTGTGATAATCTTGAGAGTTCAGTCCACTCCGAGATGTCATTCGTCCACTTCGAGGTCTTCTTCTCTGTCGTATGTCTGCTGGGGTCAGTCGTCACTCGATAAAATAGATCGCAAACGGATATTTATCGCCAGCGTCTTCTCATTTGCCACTGCCGATTTTCCAGCATTTGCAATTTCCTATTAAAATGTAAGCTTACTTCTCTTAAAATTAAACGCATGGTGGCTTTTTACGCGCGACAGCATGTAATGCTTCGCGCGTCTTAGCCATCGTCGAGGAGTCCGTATGTCAGTCTCTCTGTCCGTCTGTCCGTTACATCTTTGACCTCTATCAAAACGGTGCAAGCTAGGATCACGAAATCTTAACTATGGCTGCCCCAAGACTTTACTTTTTTGCGACAAAATTTCCTGCCCCTGGGTGAAGGGATTTCCCTCGAACGAAAGCGTAAATCAGGGGTACCCCCTTCGAAACACGTTATTTTGCAGCTATTGGCTCTTATAGTGCAAAAACGGTTGCAGATAGGTGTAGACTTACTGCACATCATAACAAGCACTAATGACGGGCTTTTTAGATTTGTTAACATCGATGACCTTGAACGACCTTGAACCCCCAAAAGACGGGTTTGGGTGAATTTTTTCGCAATTTTTGGCTGCAGCGAACATTTTTAAACTGAATTGCGACGAAATGGCTGGAGATAGACTAAGACTTAACCTGCGTATGAAATTTTTAGCATTAAATGTAAATTTTAGCAGTCCAAGTCTTGGCTGCCTGCGCAAGCGGGCGCCAAAGACGGCTACTCCCCTAAAAAGTGGTTATTTTGCTGCTAATGGCTCGTGTAGCGTGAAAACGGTTGCAGACAGGCACAGACATGCTGCTTTTCATAACAAGCAATAGTTACGGGCTTTTTAGATTTATCAACATCGATGACCTTGAACGACCTTGAACCTCAAAAGAAGGGTATTTAGTAAATTTTTCGCAATTTTTAACTACAGCGCACATTTCAAGAGTGAATTGCAACGAAATGCCTAAAGATAAACCAAGACAACCTGCGTATGAAATTTTCAGCATTAAACGCAGATTTTAGCAGTCTACGTGCCGATCCCGTAGGTTTAAGAAGGCTTGCGCACGCGAGCGTTATTTTGCTGATATTGGCGTGTCTAGCGTGAAAACAGTTGCAGATAAGCATAAATGTGCCGTTTATCATGAGAAGCACTAGTGACGAGCTTTTTAGCGGTATTGACATCGATGACCTTGAATGACCTTGAACTCTCCAAAATAGGGAGTTTTAGTGTTTTTGCGATTTTCAACTGCGGTGCAGAATTCAAGGGTAAATTGCGACGAAATGGTTAGAGATAGACGAAGACAATCTGCGAACAAAAACTGGTAAGGCTGTCGCGCGTTTCATGAGCTTTGCTCAAATTACTTGTTACTTTTAATCCAAGTGCCACTGTTGTGCGTAAAAATACAAAAATAGCAATTTAGCATGAAAACGTATAGGTGTCGGTCTGCAATAAATCACAGACTTCGTTCTGTTTCATTTATAGGCGCAATCAATCAATCAATCAATCAATCTGAAATAATGCACAGCGCCTTTTGAACATAGTTCACAAAAGCGCCCGATGTTGTTACTTGACAGATCTTCGCGCTGTGGATAGTTGACATGGCCGCAGTCATCGTCTACGTCGTCGAAGGAACTCTGTAAGTTTTGCGTTATCGTCGTCATCATCATCACATCAACGTCATCATAATCTCTCATGTGTACACTGCCCGACTGTGTCGTCAGTTGCGGCCTGGTTTAAATAACCACCTGTCAAAATATAAAAAAACGTTGCCACAAAAATTGAAATCTTGCATGTAATGAATTATGTTTGCTTAAAAAGAATGATAGACAACAACTCTGTTTTTGCTTAGGTGCTGTATATCCCAATCAAGCACGCTGCATTTAGCATGTTATTTAAGTCGTCAATTTTTAAGCATATTTTCTTATTTATGCTTTTTTATCTGTGCCACGAACAAAAACAGATTCGAAGTCAGTTTTGAACGCGCAAAAAAGTTTCGTATCGTATTCCATCCATGTGTGACTTCCATAACAGTCCAAGTTATGAAATTTTGATTAAGCTTACTGAATAATGTGTAATTAGAGTTTTGAAAATTTATCAAATTAATATTGCTAACTTTACCGAATGTTAAGTTCTGGGCATTTTTCAGATCTGACCCGCTTCGAAAAGACGTGTGCGGCAGTGTACGCAGTGACCGGGTACAACATCTGTGGATCAGCTTAATGTGCATCTCGGCCCTCCGCTTTCTCATCAGGGTACATACTTACTTGCAGTTTTTTGCACTCTAATTTAAGGATGGCGCATGGAAAGTCTAAATATTTTAAGTAGCTTTGATCACTGTTAGTTCCCTGCCTCCCTCTCACGATGCCACTGATCATTGCAGTGAAGGGCGGTCGTTTTGAGCACTGTTTAGGTATGCGACATGACTGCTCTGCAGTGCAATGATAGAGGCTAAACGTTTTCAAGATAACACTGAAACGCCCAGTAATAGATACGTCGAGTAAAGGGTTTTGACAGGGTTGGGAAAGGCTGAGTAACTGAAACGTAAACTAATGGTCATTGACTGTATCAAGTAACGGAAACGTCGACTAATGACCACGAACTGAAAATGTCAAGTAGGCCTAACAGACACGCCGAGTAATGACCGTGAACTAGAAATGTCAAGTAATTAAAATATCTAAGCCTAATATCTGATGAAAATCCCGAAGCACACATTTTATCAACAGTACTGTTAAAACAAGCTAGTTGCAATAATAACGTTCCTGCACATCAAAAAACGAAATAGTGGAATGTTTGTTTCCGTGGCACATGATAACAAGAAATTTGAGCTAATGCTCACGAGACGCGCGAAAGCCTATAGCAGTTCCCGTTCAATAGTTTAGCTGAAAATTGGGGTATTCACGCTAGGTTAATATACAAATATTAAATTCTTTATTTGGATCTCATAACGATAGTAGCGTGGCGCTACCTTGTAAATGATAAAGACTTGTGTTGCAGCCCGAAATCGCCAAAAAATCCATAAAATCCCCTATTTTAGCATTCAAGGTCATTCAAGGTCATTGAATTCGGCGCCAATTAAGAGCCAGTATACGACTTCCTATTAATGATTAATAGTAACCTAGGCCCTATCTCGCACCGTTACTGAGATACGGCGATTTATTGGCCAAAAATCGCAACTTTTGCCCACCCCCTCTCATTTAGCGCCTTCGTTCGGGGTGACTCCCTTCGAATTTATAGAAAAGCTTTACGGTTCCTAAAACTAGAGTCTTCCAGGCAGCCGGGTGAAAATTTGATGATCGTAGCTTGCACCGTTTTTGACTGATCCACCTGTGTGACAGACAGACAGACAGACGGACGGACGGACAGAATTGCGATGGCTAAGACGCGCTAAAAGCAGTAGCTGCTTTCGCGCGTAAAAACCGTAGGTTCTTAGTACATAATGTAAGTAGACAGTAGCCGACCGGTAGCAAATCAATTTCTCCTTTACAGATGCCACATTTCTTCGTAGTTGCAAACATTTAATATGCAAATGAATCGCAAAAACGTGCTGGACCACAAGGAACAAACACAATCTTAGCTCTTGGGTTAGCCCAACTAATGTCGCAAAAGTTATCTGACGACGACGAAGCCGACGATACTGGCATTACAGACGCAGCAGACGAATGAGAATTGGTACAGTACTGTTTCCTGAGTCGAGACAAACAGATTTGGGTCTGAAACCTTTACACCGATACGCTGTACACGCCTATACCGGCTCGTCATGAGCGTTACTCAACGTTTCTATTACTCGGCGTATCCAGTCCATGGCTGTTACTCGCAGTTTCTGTTACTCGACATTTCCCGTTATTGCCTTTTACACAACATTTCCTATACTCGACATATCCAATGACAGGCATTACTTGCATTTTTACTCGAGCATTCCATTACTCGACATTTCAATTACTCGATGTTTCAGCGTTCCCGTTTTGAAAACTGATTTAGGCCTACTTGCCCATTTCATATAAATGACAGTAGGCTGTATACAAGTGTCGTTATAGATAAGCTTAGATGTGTAGGAGACGAGATCATACTGTGTGCAGTTTTGCAGAGCACAAGACAAGATTCTGCTGTGGATTGAAGTGGAATCAGTTGCTGAACATTTTACCGTAGTTCCGACATTTGTCAGCATCTACTACGACAGCAACTGGCTAGGTCGGTAACTTTGTATAGCGGTTAACTTCCTCTAAAGCCGAGGCAGTTCTGGTACTTGCTATAGCGCTGCTTACATTAGCGTAGTCAAGACTCGTAATCAGAAGCGAATTACAGCTTCGGCAGCTGCATTTGGCATTAGCTATACTGATACCGTGACGCAGTATGCGGCTATCTGTTGTCTGCGTCATAGAGAACAATCGGACCCGCGGTGCGGCACGCGTACATACCACTGCCTTAATCAGCCATACTATGCCTTCGCCGCATAGCCCGTAAGCTCATACACATTTCCCATCTTGGTGAGAGTAGGATGTTGAGTTCACCTAAGCACACATTAGGTTAGCAGCTCAGTTTAGAGCTTACGTCGTCATTTTGCTGTTATGGCCAATAATTGACACTTAAAATTACTGTAACTTACGCTGTCCGATTCAGCGCAAAGATCAGTGTCTTAGAGCCGTCTTTAGATGCATACAGCGGCTTACCTGTGTTAGTTTGTCATTCCGTTTATCTGTTAGTTTAAACTGGGTCAGTGTGAATATTGTATATCACAGGTTGAGCGGTAGCGCAAGCGCAGCACTATTTGAAAAGGTGACCAGCTGTTCGTTCTTCTGGCAGACGTCTTTGTTATAGTTTTATTATTAATAATTGCTTTATTAATAAATTGTGTGTATATATTTTGTATGGCCAATAAATTTCTTTTTCTTTTTCGGCTGCTGCAGGGTTGCGGTTTATGCGACTGGTGCACCTAATGCGAGCCAGCGATGTGCTGCAGTTGCTGAACATCGTCAAAAATCGTACTGCCGTCCGACTGACATGGGCAGCCAGCGTTGTCGCCACCGTCTGGATGTGTGGTGCAAGCATGTTCTACATGGTATTGTCACTGTCACCCCTGTTATTGTCGTTACTTTTTACTCTCAGGAAATATAATTACGAAAAGTTTAAAGATTAGGCCTAAATGAAAATACAATGGTGGATACGATCTTTGGTTTTTGCAGTCAGTGGGCGGCAAACTGTCATGTAGGCCTAACAGAAGTTGACAGCACTGACCGAGAACTTATAAGTGCACCT